>OOCI01002016.1_pt1 | contig 13494 bp, 10 predicted proteins | sample 1671761 | NCBI WGS metagenome assembly OOCI01 (sample SAMN06348190, study PRJEB24527) | human gut metagenome | biome: human gut; feature: ankylosing spondylitis patient; material: feces | host: Homo sapiens | place: China | collected 2015-10
TCTGGCAGCCCGCCTTTGCGGTTTCTATCCCGAATTGAAACAGGAACTGGAATTGTGTTTGGAATTCCTTGCCGAAGATCCGGCGCCTAGTGTCGTGGCAGCCCGTCATCATGCGTTGGGAAAACTGAGGGTATCCAAAAAGAAATGACCGCTTCGGCAGGTTAAGTCCGAAACGGTCTGTGGTTATGGTTTTTGTGCGATGTAGAATCCGTAGCTGTAATAATCCTTATACTTCTGATAGAATTCGACTTCCTGCAAATCAGTCGCAACGATTTTATGGGCCTTGTTACAGTTGCCAAATTCTTTGAGAAAGCGAGGATGGCTTTTCAGGAGCGGCTCATAATAGTTTTCCATACAGCAGTTTTCGGGCAGCATGAAATGTCCTAATACCTTATAGCCCGCATCCTCCAGAACCTTTATTTTCCCTGAAGCGGTATCCATTTCGGGATATTCTCCGTTCCAGAAGTCTTCCAACTCCTGAGGGCGCTGGCTGGTTGTCCATGAAATTTCGGAAACAGCCAGTAGGCCGCCGCTTTTTAGAAAACTCTTCCAATAGGTAACGCCTTTTTGGAATCCCATATTATAGACTGCTCCTTCCGACCAGATCAGATCCAGTGTTCCGGTCTCAAAAGGCAGCTGGTCCATAGAAGCGCAAATTGGGGTTACCGAGGCGGTTAGTGTCTGACTTTGCAGGCGCTCTTCCAGTTTGGTCAGGAATTCCGGAAACAAATCGACGGCCAGAATCTCTCCTTGAAGAGATTGGGCCAGAGTGAGGGTTTGGGCACCTGTTCCGCAACCGATGTCCGCGATTTTATAGGTGCGGTTCCGGTCTATTTGTGCCAGTTGCAAGGCCAGCAGGGTAGTGGCTTCGCTACCGGGACCTTGCCGTTCGTTGTTCAGATGCAGGTGCATCATCAGTTCCATTTCATCCATATTCAGTTTTGCTTGTTCTTGGTTTATACATTGATTGCCTGTACGGTCTGATAAGCTTGATGGATGCGGTCGGCCATGCCGATGCCGCCGCAGAGATTTCCTTTCAGGTACAGACCGGGATACTGTCGTTCTATTTGTTCTATGGCAGCAAACCGTTCGCCGCTATTCGCTTCGTACTGTGGGATGGCTTGTGCGTGCTTGAAAAGGCGAAGCAGCTGCGGATCTTTCCGGATGCCCAGCATGCGGTGCATGTTTCTCAGAACCATCTCTTCCAGTTCGCGGTCGCTTCGTTGCACGTAATCCGGATGTCTGACTCCTCCCATAAAGACAGCTAGCGTGCTTCCACCTTGCGGTGCTCTGTTCCCGAAGCAGGCCGACGGATTGAGAATACCCAGAATATCCTGTTGCTCACAGGAAGGTACCAGACCGCCGAATGCCTGAAAATGGGGCAACGCCTCCTCGGTGTAGCCCACTGCTGCCTGAACAATCGGAGCATAGAACAGATTGTTCACCCGGTTTAGTTGCTCTGTCTCTACAAAAGGCAGCATGTCGGGCAGACTGTAGCTGCCCACCGTCGTGATGACATATTCCGACTGAAGGGTGCAGAGCTCTCCGTTGTGTATGAATTCGGTGCGCCATCTGGTCGTTCCCGGTCCATCCGTTCCCGGCTTTATCCGTATCTCTTTGGCTCCGGTAATGATATTCTGCTGAGAATCCTTACCGTTGATATGGTGGGTCAGAGCCTCTACCAGCGTGCTGAGACCACCTTGTGCAGAAAAGACCTTGCGGGTGGCCAGATGGTCTCGCTCGGTTTTCGGTTTCTTGGCTTTGGCAATACTTCCCTTGATGAAGCTGCCGTAGTTCTGTTCCAGATTATAGAGTTTGGGCAGGGCATAGCGGGTAACCAGGGTATTCGGGTTGCCGGCATAGACTCCCGAAAGGAAGGGATCTACGGCATAATCCACAAAAGACCGTCCGAGACGCCGTGCGGCCAGTTGCGCCACCGTTTCGTCCGGGTTGTTTCCCTTGCTGCGGAAGGGCTCGCCCAGAATGCGGAATTTGTCTTTCCAGGTAAACAGAGGGGTAAGAACCGCAGAAGGCAGGCTGGCGGGCAGGGCATGAAAGCGGTTGCCTTTCCAGATGAGGCGTTTCTTTGCTTCCTCCCGGGCGGTGGTCAGTTCCACATCGCCGAGTGCCTGAAACATTTCCACCACTTCGGGATAAGACAATACTCCGGTGTTGGGACCGCTTTCAAATACAAATCCCCTTTCGGAGAAACTTTGTATTTGTCCTCCCGTACAATCCTTTTCTTCGAGTATGACTACTTCCAGATTCTTTTGTTTCAGAAAAAAAGCAGTCGACAGTCCAGTCAGTCCGGCTCCGATAATGACCACTTGGGTCTGTCTGTTTTGTTGTGATGCCATCGTTTGCATATTGTTTTTGTAGCGGAGGTGGTTAAATCGGTTTGGAAAAACTCTTCGGGTTGTTTCGGGTCAGTTGGTCGAAGGTTGAGGCTACATTTCTGACAAAAGCCTTACCGAATGGCGTTACCTCCAGACGGTTTTCCGAGAGGCATACCAGTCCGTCGCGGGCCATATCCTCTAGTTGTCCGGCATCATAGCCGCAAAGATATTTTATTTTCTCAATACTGAGTTGCAATTCGTCGGAAAGTTCCTGCCAGTCGATGAGGTTGTTGCACATCAGTGTATCAATCACCCGACGCACAATCTGCTCCTGTTCGTTCAGCTTGTAGCCTTTTATTACAGGCAGATTCCCCTGAGTCATCGCTTCCAGATACGCATCCAGGTCTTTGGTATTCTGCGCGTAGGCCGTAGACAACTGGCTGATGCCGGTCACTCCGAAAGCATACACCTGTCCTGTGGTGCGGCGGGTGCAATAACCCTGAAAGTTACGGTGCAGCGAATGGTTCTGTCGGGCCAGAGCAAGCTCATCATGCGCGCAGACAAAATGATCCATTCCGATTTGTAGATATCCGGCCTGAAGCAACAGTTCCTGTGCTGTGCGGAACAGCTCTTCTTTTAAAGGCGCGTCGGGCAGGCCGGCTTTTTCCAGAATCAGTTGCCGCTTGTTTACCCACGGTACGTGAGCATAAGAAAAGGTAACCAACCGGTCGGGACGGATGTCGATAGCCTTCCGGATGGTGTCTTCGAAGGATGCCGGTGTCTGAAGAGGCAGACCATAGAGAAAATCCATATTGATACGGATTCCTCTTTCCCGGAGGAGAGACACAATGTCCGCTACAGGAAGGAGCGACGGCTTGCGGTTGACACACTTCAGCACCTCCGTCTGAAAATCCTGAATGCCGAGGCTCACCCGGTTGAAGCCGGCATCGGCCAGTCCTTGCCAATACGTTTCATCGAGCCAGCCCGGGTGACACTCTATGGCAATCTCCGGCTGTTCAATCTGAGGAAAATACTCCAGCAGATGTTGGTTGAGCTCTTTGAGTTTCTCAACGGGCAGAATGGTCGGGGTACCACCTCCGTAGTGAATCTGTGCGATTTTCCGATTGCGGTCAAGCAATGGCAGCACGAGATCCATTTCCCGGTGCAGACAGTCTACATAGCGGTCGATGTATTCGGCCGAAGCCATCGGGTAGGCGTTACAGCCGCAATAGTGGCACAGACGGCGGCAAAACGGGATATGGAAATAGAAGGACAGAAGGGATGGCGACTGTGAATTCGATGCCACAATCTGTTCCCGATAATCGGTTGCTGTGAATTCCGGAGTGAAATAATTGGCCGGCGGGTAACTGGTATATCTTGGTACGGGAATGTTGTATTTCTCGATCAGGTTTTGTGGAATATGGTTTTGGTTCATTGTTCTATGTCTCTAGGAGTTTATCATTAAATAGATCTGTCATTTCTTTTAAAGGCAAAAAATACAAATACGAAAGAGGTGAGCGCCACAATCAGTTCGAACAGGAACAGACCGTGATATCCGGCCGCATCGGCTATCTTTCCGCTGGCTATGGCCAGAAGGATGCCGCTCAGATGAGTCATGACGGTTTGCAGGGTGAAGTCGGTGCCTTCACGTCCGTGGCGAACCTGTTCCATGGCAGAAGTGTAGACCACGATAGTGGCCAGACCATAGCTTCCCCAAAGCAACATCACTCCGGCATGCAGGAGCGCGATGTTGGGTGTCAGGTACGACAGAAGATAGAAATAGCCCGTTGTGACTACAATCAGGAAGGCAAACAGGCGGCGTGCCCGAAACAGTCCGATGCGGCGCACGAGGAATCCTCCGGCAAAAGAGGCTGCAAAACCCGTGAATGTTCCGATGACTCCGCTCATGATACCGATGTCGTGCATGTTATATCCCAGGTCCACCAGATACGGTTTCAGCATGGCCAGCGTTCCGATGAGCCCGGCATAATACAGCAACAGGAAGACGATTTGTTTCCAGATGCCCTTTTGGGTAAAAAAGAAAATCAGGTCCATCTTGCGGGCTCGCGGCCGTTCCTGTTCGCTGCAAAACGCAATCTTGCGGTTCAGGAAGAGCGGCACCAAGGCAATCAGAACAAACAGTCCCAGAAAAGGAACAATCGTGTTCCATCCCCACATCTTGAATAAGATCAGCAACAGCCCGCCACCCAGCAGACTGCCGCTGAAACTGCCCATGGATTGCATGCTGTTGATCATACTCTTGTCTTCCTTGCGGAAGGAGAGGACCGCCAGCGCATCTGTGGCAATATCTTGTGTGGCCGATGCCATAAAGGCCAAAATCAGAAAAACCATGATCGTCGGGAAATCAGTCTTGAAATCCAGAAAAGCCACGGCAAAGATCAGGCAGGCATAAAGCAGTTCCGAGGAGAAAATCCAGCGTTTGTAGTCATCCACGGTGCGGGTGTGCCGGTCCACAAGAGGCGACCACAGGAATTTCAGAATCCAGGGGAGCTTGATCAGTTGCAGCATACCGATGGCCGTGAGAGAGAATGCTTCCTGGCGCATCATGACGGGAATGACGGTAGAGAAGAAACTCATCGGCAGATTCTGTGCGATATACAGACAGAAGAATGTGGAGAGATTGCCGATGCGTCCCGATTGTTTCCCGGCATTGGGGGAAGGTTTTGAAGGAGTTGATGTCATGTTATGTGATTCAGTTTCGATGAATGATTTTATCAGATGAAAAGATTACCCAGACCAGTTGCTGCCGGCAGGTCAGAAGTTCAGTTGCACATCAGCCCCCACGGTAAACGGTTTGCCTTTCTGGGCCAGCTTTTTGTTTCCGCTTTCAAAGTAAAAGGCCACATAATCGGTTACCGTGATATTGCGGGCCCAGGCACTGAGTGTCAGGATGCCTTTGCTGAGACTTACTTTGGCATTCAGCAATCCATAGAAAGGTTGCGACACGATGTTGTCCTCCTTCCAGTATATTCTGCCGTTGCCGGTAAAGTCCATGTTGAGGTTCAAACGGTCAACTCCTGTAAAAGGATGAGGCAAAGTATAGTTGGCAGCTGCGGTGAAGGTATGTTCCGGCACGAAGGGCAGATGCTTTCTCCTGTAATCGGCCTCCCCTTTTTTATAGTCCAGAAACGTGGCATGCGTATATCCATAGTTTGTGGTCAGTGTCAGTCCCTTGCAGAGATTATACGTGATGCTCACTTCCGCTCCCTTGCTTTGCGAGCGTCCGGCATTGGTCAGCATGCTGCCTTTTCCCGAAGGGAGCGGTTGGGTGATCTGCTGGTTTCTCCAGTCGATGAAGAAAAGAGCCAGTTCGGCACTCATGCGGTTGTCGAAGAACGGATGCTTGGCTCCTATTTCATAGTTCCAGCTATACTCCGGTTTGAAGGAACGCTGTTCGGGCGATTCAAAGGAAGTATTGAATCCTCCGGTTTTATATCCTTTACTCACGGACGCATAAACGATGCCCGAAGAAGGGAAACTATACTGCAGGGCTACCTTGGGAATCAGTTGTCCGAAATGCAGCTTGCTGAGGAACGGTTCCAGAGGTGTCGTTTTTTCTCCCGTGCCATCGGTTTCTGTTCCGGTCCACTGGCGCATCACTCCCGAATAATCCATGCGCGCCCACTCCAGATCATAACGCAGACCTAGCGTCAGGCTCAGGCCTTTTAGTCCCAAATCCTGAAGTACGGACTGATGATAGAAGGCCAAACCCTGTGTCGGCAGTTCGTAATTCTTCTCACTGCGTTTCCGTTTGTTCAGATAATCGAGCCAGACGCAGTTGTCAATCTGTTGCCAGAATGCGAAAGCTCCGAAGAGCCAGCTGTATCGGGAGTGGCTGTTGGATTTGATATTGAACTCCTCGGAAATCATGTTCTGACTTTGCCACTGGCGTGCATAGTACAAGGCCTCGTCCGTAAAGTCCTGGTCAATTGCCTGCCGGTCGTTGAGATGCTGGAAGGAAGTCTGGCTGTTGATACTGTATGCTGCCGCCTGATAATTGACGGACACTCCGCTTGTAGACATCAATCGGCGGTAACGTCCCGGGTCGTTGTAACTGACGTCAGCAATGCGTCCGTTTGTCGGATCATATACGGCATAAGGATAACCGCCCTGATTGATATAGTCCAGATTGGTGTTGTATCCGATCTGCATCTGTTCCGATGGGCGCCATTCCAGACGTATTCTGCCCGAGGCAGCATTCTGTTCATCGACACTTTTTCCCGTATAGTGGTTCTTGAAATATCCGTTCGTGTGGTGGTAATTGGCAGACACCGAGTATCCCAACCGGTTATTGATTTTGCCATAGTGTGCCGCATCGGCATCGATGCCCAGATAGCTTCCCATACCCGCACGAAGCATGGTGCCCTGATATTTCAGCGGCGAGCGCGTATAGACCTTTATCAGTCCGCCCATCGTGTTTCGGCCGTAGAGAGTGCCCTGCGGGCCGCGCAGAATCTCAATGCGGTCTATTTCCGACAGATTGAAGTCGAAAGCCGATTTCTCGAAGTAAGGCATATCGTCTACATACAGACCCACCGAAGGGGAATTGATTTTGGAGCCGATGCCGCGGATATATACCGGAGAGGTCAGTCTGGACCCGTAATCCGGTACGAAGAGGTTCGGTACGGCGGCACTGATATCCTTGATGTCGGTGATGTTTCTGTTTTTTATCATTCCGGCATTGAAGGTAGAGGTGGCAATAGGAGACAGGCTCAGGTCTTTTTCCTGCTTGAAAGGCATGACTACCAGTTCTTCCAGTCTGTGCCTGCGGTCTGTAGAGTCGTTTCTCTGACTCTCCGGAGCGGATAAGACCAGGCTGCCGGTATGGGCAGCCGCAACAGTTGTCGCACAGAGCAGGATATTTCCCAGTAATACTACAGTTTTGATGTTCTTTTGCATATAATTGTATTTAGTCTGATTTGCTGACATTCCTAGAATCCTTTGCCTCGTTCGTTCCCCAAACAGCCTCCGGATTAAAAAATCGAGTTGCAAAAATAGAAACGGGGAAATATCCGTGCAATCCTAATTAATGAGGATAAGCAGGGGGAAAAACCGTGCTGTCTGCCTGACCATACGGTTCGGCATCCTCACAAATGAGGATATTCCGTGAAAACATCTGTTAAAAGAAAAAAGGATGCTTGGTAAAGTGTCCTTGCCCGATATACTTTTGTGGAGAAATTAAATATGCTTTAGGAAACCGTTAAAAACAATAGATACACGAAATGAAACGGACAAACTGGAAGAAACATCATAAATGGTTCGGACTGATACTTTGTTTTTTTATGCTGATGTTCGGGGTGAGCGGCATCATTCTGAATCATCGTCGGGCAGTGGCCGACTGGCAGGTAAGCCGCTCGTGGCTGCCCTCCGATTACCTGTATCAGAACTGGAACCGCGGACTGCTGCGTGGCACGTGCCCCTATATCGGTAGCGACTCCGTGAGGCATATCCTGATTTACGGAGCCAGTGGCATCTGGTTGTCTGATACGGACGGCGAATCGGTTACCGACTTTAATGCGGGACTGCCTGCGGGAGCCGATTATCGCCAAGTGAAAGGAGTGGTGTGCCTGCCCGACGGTTCGCTATGGGCAGCAGGGCAGTTCGGACTGTATCGTTATCAGGAGAGCGGCAAGCGCTGGCAATCCTGTGTCCTGCCTATGCCGGAAGACGAGAAACTCTCTGACCTGACCTTTCGGGGAGACACCCTGATAGCCGTGGGACGTTCTTACTTATACCTTTCTTCGGCTCCCTATACATCCTTTCAGAAAATCCGTCTGGCGGCTCCGTCGGATTATGACGGACGGGTGTCGCTGTTCCGTCTGGTGTGGCTTTTGCACAGCGGCGAACTGTTCGGTCTGGGCGGCAAACTGGTGGTCGATGCCGTGGCGGTGCTTTTCATGATCCTTTGTTTAACGGGAGTGGTTTACTGGCTTCTGCCGAAGCATGTCCGCCGGCAGAAGCGGAAAGGGCGGAATCCGCGTGTTGCGCTCCGGATGCTGAAATACAGTCTGCATGTGCACGACCGTTTCGGGCGCTATACGTTTATCCTGCTGTTTCTGGTGGCGCTCACCGGCTGGTGCCTGCGTCCGCCGTTGCTTCTGGCACTGGTGTACGGACGCGCCCCGATATGTCCCTATACTTCTCTCGATGATGCCAACCCCTGGCAGGACAAGTTGCGCATGCTTCGCTATGATGAGGCTTACGGCGACTGGCTGCTGTCCACTTCCGAGGGCATTTATTCCCTGTCCTCCTTATCAGCTGTTCCGCAAGTGCTGACACATACGCCTCCCGTGAGCGTCATGGGGCTGAATGTCTGGCAGAAGGATGCTTCGGGTAACTGGCTGGTAGGTTCGTTCAGCGGCTTGTACTTGTGGAGCCGGCAGCAACAGACTGCCTGGGACTATTTTACGGGCGAAAAGGCTCCCGAGACTGCAGGCCCTCCATTCGGGAAGTATGCCGTCTCGGGATACAGTTCCGATTTCTCCGGCATACCTTTCCCCGTGGAATACAATCAGGGCACAGACCGTCTGTCCATGCCCTCGAAACTTTCCACTCTTCCCATGCCGCTGTGGAATGTGGCGCAGGAGATACACACCGGACGTATTTACACCTGTCTGGGTCAGGGCACTCTGTTCTTTATTTTCTTTGCCGGAGCCGGAGTACTCTGGTGTCTGCTCTCCGGTTTTGTGGTGCGCCGTCCGAAACGATAACCGATACCCAGCATCAGATTGTTCGGGTCCTTGAAACGATACAGCTGATAGCCCACATGCAGGAAGAATCTTTGTGTGATGTCTGTTTTCAGAGCCAGAATCTGATAGAATGAATTCGTGTCGGCCCCTTTGCAGATCAGGTTCTTTCCGATACCGATGTTGATGGAAAATATCGGCATGACCAATTCCGCACGGGCAGACAGTCCCACGCCGAACTGTTCGCGGAAAGGAGGTTTGTAGAATTTCGCTTCGAAGCCAGACGTCGCACCGTCGGGATTGGCAATGTGATCCACGATATTGGCACTCTCGTCATATTGCACGTCCAGAGAGATTCCGGTGCGGAAATAGCGGTTCACCCGGTAGAGAGGTGTGAAGTTCAGTCCACCCACGGCGAACACTCCCGGTGCGATGACCGGTGTGACTCCATCCGGAAAAACTCCTTTCTTGCGCACGGCTCCATAAACGACCACGTCATAAGTCATTCTCTGCCCGAAGCGTCCGTGGCAGTCCTCCTGCACCGGCAGATTCCGGGAATACTCTGCGAAGTTCTCCTTGCCGAAATCGTGACTGATTCCGATATAGGCGCCCGCCGTGTTGATACCCGCATTCGGGTAGCGTGTATTTCCGTTGGAGAAATGCGTGAAGCCCACACCCGCCTTGAGATTTGTAGATGATGCAAGCTGCCAGTTGAGCAGAACGCCCAGGTTGATGTACGCATTTGCGTAAGAGCCCACGGCCGTGTTCCACGGATTCTTCACCGGATCATATTTTTTCCAGCCCAGCGACACCCCGAAATTCCACTCATAATCCAACGACAGTTTTGGGGTGAGTGAGGCGATGCGCGAGGTCTGAAAGACATAGACGGCCAGCGGATTTCCCATTTCCGACGGGTTGAAGAACGTATGGTAGCCCACACCGATACCTTGCACGGTGTGCGGATAATTCCTTCCGAAATAGGAGTCCGGTGCAAAGCGGAAGCCGTACTTCAGATTAACGGCCAGGGCGGTGCGCGGCGGCAGAACCCCGCTTTGTCCTCTCAGATATTTGTTGGTGGGCAAAGTATAGTCCGGCCGGAAATCAAAGGCAATATGATGACGTAGTTTGTGAGAGGTGCTGTCTGTTTGTTCGGTCTGAGCGGTTGGTTTGTGCTCCCGAATACAAAAGTCTGCCCGACAGGCGTTGCTGCTGGCAAACGCCTGTCGGGTGATCAATAGGACACCGGTGAGAATCAAACTTTTCATACGGTAGGTACGTTTTTACGGATAATAGTATCAACAGTGAAACATAAGTTTGAGTTTTCGGATCCGTTTTTATGTGAAAGACGCGGAAGCCGGAAATATGTTGCACCATTTTTCTTTGTTTTTTCAAAAATAGTGAGATTTTCCGTGAAAATGCTTATTTTAGCCGCGAATTATTTCCATAAAATCTTACTGCTTATGAAGAAACATTCCTTTCTGATGCGCCTGTTGCTGCTTTTCCTGCTGCTGGCAACAGGTTCTGTATCCCGCCTGTCGGCCGCCGAGAGCCCTGGCGATTCCCTTTTCAACGCAGCATATACAGATGTTCAGGTGCTGATCAACGAGATTGACCGTACCAGTCAGTATTACCATTACATTCCTGCGGTGGATCATTATCTGGATGCCGTGGCCGATGAAGGGGTCACCTCTTCAAAAGAAGTTGTTGCCAGGAGAATTGCCGCCCAGAATGTGTTGAAAGAGCAGCTTGCCGAGCTGTACGACAGACGGGTGGCCGCGCGGTCGGAATATGAGGAAGAGTACACGAAATATCTCACGGAAGGAGACTTTGACGCTCTGGAGGCCCTGGAAAAGAAATATAAGGGTCAGGTGGAAGGCTTTGACAGTGAAGAAGCGGATTTCCGTGTGGAGTACGACCATAAAGTGGCGAATGCCGCCGAGAATCTGGAAAGTCTGTATAAGAGTCTGACATTGGCGGTAGAGGAAATCAAACTGGATGTGCTTGCCGCCGAACAAATCTATCTTAAATGTCTGGAGGCGGAAGAGCTGCTGCTCAGAGCCACAGAGGCGCAGAAGAATTCTCAGGCTGGCAGAGAACTGCAGTCCGCCATCAACGAAGCCCGCGCGGCGTTGAATAAAGACACTTTCGAGGTGTCTGCTTTTGTCAAGATGCTGGAAGCGTTGTTGCAGTATATCGAATCCTTTACCCACGAAACCACAGGCGTAAATGCTCCGGGGCTTACGGAAACCCGTGCGGATGTCTATACCACAGGCGGCACCTTGCTGTTGCGTTCCGTGACGAAAGCCGAAGCAGCCCGAAAACTTCCTGCGGGCCTGTATCTTTTCGGTGGTAAAAAGGTATGCTTGCCTTAGCCGCATGCTGGCGCTTGTCTGGACATTTTGACAGATTGTATATGTCGATGCTCTGAAACTCCGTATTTCGAACACAATATCCCGGCCTGCTGAGAAAATCAAAATCTCAGCAGGCTTTTTCTTTGTTCCACTTTGTGAATCAGTAGAATACTCCTTTTTGGTTACTCTTCTTCTATGCACAAAATGAGGCTTTCAAATTGCTTTCAAGGGGTGCACGACAAGGGATTTCTGCTTTATCAGGACTGTTTCGGGTATTCATTTCGATGATTTTTCCTTTTCCTTTCGATGAAAGTCTGCTTCCTTTGAAGCTATATCCCCGTTTGTAGCGCCGTTTTTTCGTATAAAATGCTGCGATTTTTCTATTTTTATGCTGTTTTCCGGAATATTTATGCACCCAAAGATTCTGTTTTGCCGGTTGCGGAAGATTGGTGCAGACACCGGATTGGGTTTTTCTGTAGCATTTTGTCAGCAATGCTTTCGGGCAGCTTTCTTTTGTTCTCGCGCTTGTTTTTCGGTATTCGGACTGTCTGCACCAGATGTTCCGCTTCCATTTTATTCCCTCCGGTTTTTATGTTTTTTTAAAAAAGCCGTAAGATTTTCGCATTTTTTGATTACTTTTGAGGGTATTTTTCGTAAAGTCTACAGATTGGTTCTGAGCTCGTTTCTCGGTAGAAACTTGTGTCTTATCAGAAAACCTATAGATTTTATGCCGGATTGCATCGTATTTAAAACAAAATAAAATGACAAAAAAAGAGAAAGTAATATCATTCGTATGGCAGCATTTGCTGCTGCTTGTTTCTTTGTTTATCATGACCTTGGGCGTGGCTTTGTGTGTGAAGAGCATGTTGGGATCGAGTGTGATCAGCGTGTTGCCTTATGTCTTTCAGGAAGCGGGAGCCGACGGGATAGTGCCTGCGCTGACAATCGGTCAGTACACCTATATCATGAATGCCATACTGGTTGTCGGTCAGGTTGGAGTGCTCCGCCGTAAGTTCGACCCGATTCAGCTGTTTCAGTTGTTGGTCGGTTTCGTTTTCGGCATGTTGTTGGACCTCAACATGTATCTGACTTCCTGGTTAGAGCCGACAGCTTTTTGGGAAAAGGCGCTTTCGCAGTTGGCCGGATGCACCGTTCTGGCCGCCGGAGTGGCGCTTGAGGTGCGGTGCGGCAGTGTCACGATGCCGGGCGAGGGATTTCCGGTGGCCGTGAGCCGTGTGCTGGGCATGGACTTTCCGAGAGTCAAGATTGCGGTAGACACCTCGCTGGTGTTGTTGGGAATCATTGCCTGCTATGCTTTCTTCGGGGCATGGCAGTGGCACATTATCGGCATAGGAACCCTGTTTGCCATGTATTATGTCGGTTTTGCCGTGCGCATCATCGGCCACCATCTGAGCTGGTTTGACCGTTTGCTCAAGTATCAGCCGGGATTCCGGAGATACCTTTACGGATTGGCCAAATACATTTATAGAAAATAACACGATTCAATAAAAGGCGCCGTCAAGAGTGCGCTCTTCGAGTCTTCTGAGATTTCCCATGTCTCGGAAGACTTTTTTTTATTGGGAAAAATACAGAATTCGGCACCTGCTTTTGGGTACTCCTTTTGATGAGTTACCTTTTCCGACGGATAGCACGATACCCGTTTTAAGTATCGGGAGCCGCTGTCGGGGGCTTCTTTCTTCTTCTGAAAGGCGGCTCCACGTTTTTCCGGCTGGCGCCAGAGAAAGAAATTCGGCAATATTTTTCTCCACTTATCCGCCGGGAATCCAAGAGGCTGTTTCTGTTTCTTCGGAAAAACTTTCAGATTGCTTGGTTTTCCGCATGAGGATTTACATTCTGAAACTACTTGAACAAACGGCTTTATCATCCTTGTTTTCAGGTAGATAAAATCACGGTTTTTGAGTATTGTCCCCCCTTCTTTTTCCTTCTATTTTTGCCCCGTTTTAAAGTTATTATAGAAAAAACGATAAACTTATAAAATGGAATTAGTATGAAAAAAAAGAAGTGGATCACGATAGGCCTGGGGGCTTCTCTGCTGATTGGTGGGGGATGGGGAGCCTGGAACTGCTGGTTCTCGCCAAC
>OOCI01002021.1_pt1 | contig 13465 bp, 9 predicted proteins | sample 1671761 | NCBI WGS metagenome assembly OOCI01 (sample SAMN06348190, study PRJEB24527) | human gut metagenome | biome: human gut; feature: ankylosing spondylitis patient; material: feces | host: Homo sapiens | place: China | collected 2015-10
TGCAGGATTTCACCCCTACTCCTATGACCATTTCTACCGAGACCTGGTACACGGGTTACGATCCTTACACCCTGGAGCCGGTTTTCAGCGCCAAAACCCAGAAAGAGAAGCTTGCCCAGCGCATGTTTTTCTTCTGGTACAAGCCTGAAGAGCGCCGCGCCATAGAGAGTGAACTTCGCCGGATAGGCAGAGCCGACCTCATCGACAAGCTCTACGACAGGAAGAGCATGGGTGGAAGTTTCAAGGGCAAGAAGACTCATTATGACGACAAGGCAATAGGTTCTACCTACGATAATCCTGGTGTAGGAAAAGGTGCCAAAGGCAAGCGTGGAACTGGCAGAAATGCACCTGAGCCGAAGGCAGGAAAAGGTCGTGGCAGAAATACTTCTGACCGCTTTGCACCAAAGGGTTTTGGAAATGTAGGCTGCTATGATGAAGATAAATATCTGAACGAAGGCCGTCCGCTAAACGGAGGTGCGGGCTTCTTCAAGGATAAGAAGAAAAAGAGCTTCAACCCTAATTTCGACAACGACAACCATAACCGCAAGAACCGCTACAATAGCGGGGATAAAAACAATCGCGGCGGTCGTGGAAATCAAGGAAGAAATGAAGGAAGAGGCAGAAGAAGATAAAAAGCTATCGCCGGTTACCTCAGAAAATAACGAGGTAACCGGCGATTTCCATTACATAACCTCCCTTATTCATCAGGCAAAATAGGCAATAATCCGAAAAAAATAAAGAAAATCAGATATATAATAAGCCAAATCGATGGATTGTTACCACCAAGATTCAAGCATAAGTTGATGGGGACGTGTCAATATATTTTCTTACAATACGCCTTGCCTAAGATTATAAGAACAAACCATTATGAAACATTAACCAAACCATCAGAAAGATAAGCCGGCAAAAAGAACAAGATTCTGAATATTATTTGTACCTTTGCAACTGATTTGCCAAGAAATTATAATTTTAGAAAATTCTTACACACAAATATGGGAAATAACATAACGACAATGGAGCGGGGAATGCAGCGACGTACAGAACTGCTCCTGGGAAAAGATAATCTCGAGAAACTGCAGGCAGCACGCGTGCTCATCTTCGGAATTGGTGGCGTAGGCTCATGGTGCGCAGAAGGACTGGTACGAAGCGGAATCCGTAACATCACCATCGTAGACAGCGACCGTGTCTGTGTAACCAACTGCAATCGCCAGCTCATGGCTACAAGCCGCACGATAGGACAGGTAAAAGTAGATGCGCTGCGCGAACGACTGCTTGAAATCAACCCCGATGCCAACATCACGGCTTATCAGAAAATCTATCAGGCAGAAACAGCCGATGAGTTCCACATGGAAGAATACGATTTTATCATCGACGCCATCGACTCGCTAAAGGATAAGGCCGACCTGATTCTCCGTGCCACAGCCCTTCCTAAGGAAATCACCTTCATTTCTTCGATGGGTGCAGCCCTCCGCCGCGACCCCTTCATGGTGAGAAAGGCTGAGTTCTGGAAGGTGGATGGCGACCCGCTGGCAAGAGCCCTGCGCAAGAAATTCAAGAAAAGCAAGACCTTCCCTCGCCGCAAGTTCCAATGCGTTTATAGCGAGGAAAAGCCGATGCAGAACATGGGAGTGAACAAGGCCTGCGGTACAGGCGGTTGCCTGTGTCCGAAAGCCAAACTGCTCAGCGGAGAACGAGGAACAGATACAGCCGTATATGATGCACCTGGCGACCAGCGACTCGTGGAACATGAATGGTGCTCAACCAAAGCGCAAATCAACGGCTCGCTCTGCCACATTACCGCCTCCTTCGGAATGGCAATAGCAGGAATGGTAATCAACCACATCGTAGACTGATATTCTACAAAATACCGTTAATAAAACAAACATTAGAACAAGAAGAAAATAATATGATTACAGTTGATGGATTGACCGTAGAATTTGGCGGCACCACCCTATTCAAAGACATTTCCTTCCAGATCAACGAGAAGGACCGTATAGCCCTGATGGGAAAGAATGGCGCAGGAAAGAGCACATTGCTTAAGATCATCGCCGGTGTGAGAAATGCTACTCGTGGCACCGTTTCCGCTCCCAAGGATTGCGTCATCGCCTATCTGCCTCAGCATCTGATGACCGAAGACGGCAGAACCGTATTCGAGGAAACCTGTCAGGCGTTTGCCCATCTGCACGAAATGCAGGCTGAGATTGACCGCATCAACATCGAGCTCACCACCCGTACCGATTACGACAGCGATGATTACATGCAGCTCATTGAGAAAGTATCCTCTCTCTCAGAGAAATTCTACGCCATCGACATGACTCATTTCGAGGAAGATGTAGAGAAGACGCTGCTCGGTCTCGGTTTCGAGCGCTCTGATTTCAACCGCCCTACGAGCGAGTTTTCGGGAGGATGGAGAATGAGAATAGAGCTGGCAAAACTGCTTTTGAAATCGCCAGACGTACTGCTACTCGATGAGCCAACTAATCATCTCGACATTGAATCTATCGGCTGGCTCGAAGACTTCATCATCAACAGTTCGAAAGCAGTAGTTGTCATCAGCCACGACCGAAAATTCGTTGACGACATTACAACAAGAACCATCGAAGTAACCATGGGTCGCATCTACGACTACAAAGCCACTTACAGCCAATATCTGGAACTGCGCAAGGAACGCCGCGAACAGCAGATGAAGAAATATGAGGAACAGCAGAAGATGATTGCTGAAACCAAGGACTTTATAGAACGCTTCAAAGGCACTTATTCTAAAACCTTCCAGGTGCAGAGCCGCGTGAAGATGCTAGAGAAACTGGAACTTATCGAAGTGGATGAAGAAGATACAAGTCGCCTCCGACTCAAGTTCCCGCCGAGCCCACGAAGCGGTGCTTATCCGGTTCAGATGAGCGATGTGGCGATGTCGTTTGATGGCAAGAAGATTTTCAGCGGCGTGAATCTTACCGTAGAAAGAGGCGACAAGATTGCCTTCGTGGGTAGAAACGGAGAGGGTAAGTCAACGCTTGTGAAATGTATCATGGGTCAGCTTCAGAACGAAGGAAAGTTGGAATTGGGACATAATGTGCAGATAGGTTATTTCGCCCAGAACCAGGCTTCTCTGCTCGATGGCGAACTTACCGTATTCCAGACCATTGATGATGTTGCCAAAGGTGAAATCCGCAACAAGATACGCGATTTGCTCGGAGCCTTCATGTTTGGCGGAGAGGATTCTACCAAGAAGGTGAAAGTATTGTCGGGAGGCGAGCGCACCCGCCTTGCCATTCTCAAACTGCTGCTGGAGCCGGTGAATCTGCTGATTCTCGATGAGCCTACCAACCACCTCGACCTGAAGACCAAGGATGTGCTGAAACAGGCCTTGCTCGATTTCGACGGAACGCTCATCGTGGTTAGTCACGACCGCGATTTCCTCGATGGTCTTGTCAGCAAGGTTTATGAGTTCGGTCATGGTCGCGTCCGCGAACATCTCTGCGGCATTTACGAATTCCTGGAATCGAAGAAGATGGAAAATCTTCAGGAACTGGAGAAGAAACAATAACCCCTATTCTATTGTTTTCTTATCAAAAAATATTTCAAGCATAAAACAAAAGTCCTGATGTTTCAAACAAACGAAACATCAGGACTTTATTCTTTCTATCTATTCGGAAAAACCATTCCCGAAAAATTCTATTCGGAAAAATTTTCTTCCGGGAATTACCAAAGCTCCAGGCGCTGGTTCTTAGGAATGAACAGCTTATCGCCCTGCTTTACACCAAATGCCTCATACCATGCATCGATGTGAGGAAGCGCACCATCAACACGCCACTTGCCGAGAGAATGAGGATCATCCTTTACGCGGTTGCGGATTTCCTTATCAGTAATGTTCTGTCCCCAAACACCTGCATAGGCGAGGAAGAAACGCTGGTCAGGAGTAAAACCATCCTTGTTCTTCAATGGCTTCTTGGCTGTAGCATTCTTGAAGGCATTGTATGAAACCATCAAACCACCGTGGTCGGCAAGGTTCTCACCGAGGGTGAAACGGCCGTTGGCATTCAGGTCAGGCAATACCTTGATGTTGCTGAAGAAATCAGCATACATATCAGCACGCTTGTTGAAACCTTCTGCATCAGCTGCAGTCCACCAGTCCTTCAGATTACCGCTAGCATCATACTGACGACCCTGATCATCGAATCCGTGAGTCATCTCATGGCCGATTACTACGCCGATAGCACCATAGTTGAATGCTGCATCAGCCTTAGGATCGAAGAAAGGATACTGGAGAATACCGGCTGGGAAGCAGATTTCATTGGTAGTAGGATTGTAGTAAGCGTTCACGGTCTGAGGAGTCATGAACCACTCATCCTTATCTACCGGCTTTCCTGCCTTCTCTGCAATCTCTTTATCGTTGGCAAACTTGCGGCAAGCCAACACGTTCTCATAATAGCTCTTAGATGGGTCGATGCTGAGCTTGCTGAAATCAGTCCACTTGTTAGGATAACCAATCTTTACATAGAACTTGTCGAGCTTGTTGTGAGCAGCTTTCTTTGTAGCATCGCTCATCCAGGTCTGAGCATCGATACGCTGACCGAGACTGATCTGAAGATTCTTCACGAGTGTCTCCATCATCTTCTTAGAGCTTTCTGGGAAATAGCGCTTGCAGTAGATGCGACCGAGTGCCTCGCCCAACTGAGCCTCAACCTGAGCAGTAGCGCGCTTCCAAAGAGGATAATCCTCCTTACGGCCACTCATAGTCTTGCCGAAGAATTCGAAACGGGCTTCGCGAATCTCATCGCTGAGGTAAGAAGCAGAACTGCTGATGATGTCCCACTCCATCAAAGCCTTCAATGTGCCTGCACATTCTGCAGCTGCCACCTTGTCATAACCGGCGAAGAAAGCAGGCTGACCTACGATCATCTCCTTGAGATATTCGCTCTTGATTCCCTCGGCGTTGGCAAGTGCCTCAAGAGGAATGTTAGGATAATTCTCCTTGAATTCTGCCAAGGTCATCTTGTTGTAGTTTGCCTGAGGATCACGAAGTTCGGTACGGCTCTTTGAGAAAGTAGCGAGCGTTGTTTCGTGAAGGAATACGGCAGAAGCCTTCTTGGCAGCTTCATCGGCAGAGAAACCGTAGAGCTGGAACATCTTGCTGAGGTAAGTCTTATAAGCCTCACGGATAGCTACGGTTGCAGCATCGTTGTTGAGGTAATAATCCTTGGCACCGAGAGTAAGACCGCCCTGCATCAGGTTGTAGATGTTCATGGTTACGTTCTTCTCATCGGCAGCGAAACCTGCGCCATAGCTCAAACCGAGCCCCATCCATGCATACTTAACCTGAAGCTTCTGAAGCTCGTCCTTGGTCTTGGCAGCTTCAATCTCATCCATCAGAGACTTTACAGGAGCGATTCCAGCCTTGTTGCGGCTGTCAACATCCATAGAGAGTTTGTAGAAATCAGACAATTTCTGCTCAATGGTTCCAGCCTTGTAAGTCTTCTTCTGGAGTTCAGAAAGAATGGTGTTGATGCGCTTGTTGTTGTTCTCAGCCAGCTGGTCAAAACTACCATAACGGCTGTAAGCGGCAGGAAGAGGATTGTTCTTCTGCCATCCACCTGTAGCAAACTGATAGAAACTGTCTGCTGGCTTTACTGTCTTGTCGAGATTGCTCATGACAAGACCCGATTTATTCTGAGCATCAGCGCCTAATGGCAGAGCTGCAATCAGCATCATCGGTAAGATCATCTTCATTTTCATTTTCTTCTCTTTATTTTATATTAATGTTACTGTTATTTCGAAACTTCTTCCAATTCTTCCGAAAGGAGCATCCAGCGCTCGTTCTCCTCATCGAGACCCTTCATGAGTTCGGTGTATTCAGTAACGAGTTCCATGTTGGTTGCATTTTCCGGTTTCATCAGGAGTTCATCAATCTCCTTCTTTCTCGCTTCCAGTTTCTCAATCTTCGCCTCACATTCCTTCACGGCTTTCTCAGCCTTGCGGATCTTCTTCTGCTGTTCCTTATGTTCAGCGTAACTCTGCTTGCCGGATGTGGCAGAGGCAAGACTGTCGGCTGTAGAACCTGATGCGACAGAAGAGCCGGAAGTATTGGCAGAAGGCGAACCGGCAGAAGCCATGCTCTGGTTGGCAAGAGCCTGATTGATGTTCTCGGCATTATGGGCACGGAGATAATCGTAAATACCACCGAGATGCTCACGAACCTTGCCGCCGCCAAACTCATAGACCTTATCTACCAGACCATCGAGGAATTCACGGTCGTGGCTCACGATGATGGCTGTTCCATCGAAAGCCTTGATGGCTTCTTTCAGCACATCCTTCGACTGCATGTCGAGGTGATTGGTAGGCTCATCGAGAATGAGGAGATTCACCGGTTCGAGCAGGAGCTTGATCATCGCCAGTCGGCTCCGTTCGCCTCCACTCAGAACCTTGACAAACTTCTCAGAAGTCTCGCCGCCAAACATGAAGGCGCCCAGGAGATCGTTCACCTTCAGACGCATTTCGCCTGTTGCCACATTGTCGATAGTCTGGAAGATGGTAAGATTCTCATCCAAGAGCTGCGCCTGATTCTGGGCGAAATAGCCAATCTGCACATTATGACCAATCTTGAGAGTTCCGGTGAAAGGAATCTCACCCATGATACATTTTACCAGGGTAGACTTACCCTCGCCGTTCTTACCCACGAAAGCCACCTTCTCGCCACGCTTGATGGTAAAGGTAACATGGTCGAAAACGGTATGGGCACCATAATCCTTGCGCACCTCATCACAGATGATAGGATAATCGCCACTTCTGAGACAAGGAGGGAATTTGAGGTGCATCTGCTTGTTGTCAACCTCATCCACCTCGATAGGCACGATTTTCTCGAGCTGCTTGATTCTGCTCTGCACCTGAACCGCCTTAGTAGGCTTGTAGCGGAACCGCTCGATGAAATCCTTGATGTCGGCAATCTCCTTCTGCTGGTTTTCGTAAGCACGGAGCTGCTGCTCGCGGCGTTCGGCACGCAACACAACATACTCATCGTATTTCACCTTATAATCTTCTACCCTTCCGCAAGTAATTTCGAGGGTACGGTTAGTTACATTGTTGATGAAAGCACGGTCGTGGCTCACCAGAACCACAGCCTTGGCACTCTGCGCCAGGAACTGCTCCAACCACTGGATACTTTCAATATCAAGGTGGTTGGTAGGCTCATCGAGGAGCAGTACATCAGGCTTCTGCAACAGAATCTTGGCAAGTTCGATACGCATTCGCCAACCGCCGGAAAACTCCTTGGTTGGGCGCTCGAAATCATCGCGCGTAAAGCCAAGACCGCTCAAGGTACGCTCTATCTCAGCCTCATAGTTTTCGCCACCCATCATCATGTAGCGTTCATGTTCCTGGGTAAACTTCTCTACGAGCTGAGCATAGCTTTCGCTCTCATAGTCGGTGCGGTCGGCCATTTCCTGCTGCATCTTGTCCAGACGCGCCTTCATCTCGGTATTATGGGCGAAAGCCTTGCGGGTTTCCTCCTTCACGGTCGTATCGTCCTGCAGTTTCATCACCTGTGGCAGATAGCCGATAGTGGTTTCGTTAGGAATAGCCACAACGCCATCAGTAGGTTTCTGCAAACCGCAGAGAATCTTGAGCATCGTAGATTTTCCCGCACCATTCTTACCCACCAGGGCAATGCGGTCGCGGTCGTTGATGACGAAACTTACATCATGAAAGAGAGGCTGGACGCCAAACTCTACTTTCAGTCCTTCTACTGAAATCATCTATTTTATTTTATAATTTACAATTAATAATTTATAGTTTTCCTCACTCCTTTTACGGAATGAGCAGGGATGAATCTCCATAGCTCAGGAAACGGAAATCATGCGAAAGAGCATAATCGTAAACCTTCTTCCAGTCGCCCTTGAGGAAAGCACTCACCAGAAGCAGGAGCGTACTCTGAGGCTGATGGAAATTGGTGACCAGCATCTTCACAATCTTATACTGATAGCCAGGAGCAATGATAATCTGCGTGCTGGAATGGAGAGCCTCCAAGCCGTTGCGGTCCAGATAATCGATGATTGCCTGGATAGCCTGCATCGGAGTGATTCCATCTACCAGATTGCCATCTTCAGAAAGCTCGTAAGGATCCCACTGTTTTACGTGCAGATCTTCTTCATTTGCCTCAGGATGCTTCAGCAGATGAACGCCCATGTAATAGAGACTCTCGATGGTACGAACGCTGGTTGTTCCTACGGCAATGACCCGGCACTCGTGCTTGATGAGTTTTTCCAGACTGCGACGATGAACAACAATGTATTCCGTATGCATCTGATGGCCTTCGATTTCAAGACTCTTCACCGGTTTGAATGTGCCGGCTCCTACATGCAGGGTTACTTCTTCGCGGTCGATTCCATGCGCATCAAGATCCTTGAGAACCGCATCGGTAAAATGAAGTCCGGCAGTTGGAGCAGCCACACTTCCCTTGATTTTAGAATAAACCGTCTGATAGGTGGTCTTGTCGCTCTCCTCTGTCTTGCGGTTGAGATATGGAGGAATAGGCAGCTCGCCTACTGCTTCGAGAATCTCAGCGAAAGACACCTTGTCGTTGTCCCAATCAAAATCAACCCAATAGTTGGTTCCTCCGCCTTTGGCAACCATTTCCTGCGCTTCAGAACCGAGAGCATCTCCGCGTCGCATAGTGGCGCAGAGCGTAAGTTTATTGCCCTTGATTTCGAAATCACGCTTCAGGCTTCCCTCTTTCCATTTCTTCAGATTACCGATCATGCAGAGCCAGGAACAATGTCCGGTGGTCTGGAACATGAGTTCATAATCAGTAGGTTCTGCAGGCTCCATCAAGAAAACCTCAATAAGCGCACCTGTTTCCTTGCGGAAGTGCAGACGCGCTTGTATCACCTTGGTATTGTTGAATATCATCAAGGCTCCTTGAGGGAGATATGTGGGAAGATGATGGAAAACATCATCGCTTACCTCGCCGTGCTTATAGACCAGCAGTTTGCTGTGGTCGCGCTGGGCAATAGGGAATTTTGCGATGCGCTCATCCGGTAAATCATAGTTATAATCACTAATCTTAATGTGTTTTGTATCCATTATTTATTTTACTTTTTGAACTTTTATTTCTGTACTAAAGATGAGCCATCCGACAGGTGGCATAAAACACAACCATGATAAGGGTAAATATCACTACGGTCATGATTTTATCTACATCATCATAGTCGTAACCCGTACTCGTATACTGGTTGGAAATATACTTAATCTTAGGGGAGATGCGGTAATACATCTTGTTGTAGATAAGATAAACGACAACTCCTACCACAGCTCCGATAGCCAGACCGCAAAGAATGTCGACCGGATAATGAACACCCAGGTAAAGACGGGTCCAACAGTTTACGAGCGACCATAATAACAGGGTCCACGTAACCAGTTTGCTGCGGATAAGCAACGAGAAGAAGATGGCTAACGAAAGCGTATTGGCTGCATGAGCCGAACAGAAGCTGAAACTCTTGAGGCGCATATTGTCAACCACCTGAACCGTATACTTGAACATCGGGTCGCTGGAAGGTCTGCATCTTTCAGCCAGCGGTTTGATGATTCCATCCACCAGTCCATCAGCCAGAAAGATGCAGAGCACCGCTCCTCCCACCACGAGCGCAATCTGCCCCATCATCTCGTTGTTTCTTATCACAACAACGAAGAGGACGATATAAAGCGGAATCCATGTCCAGCCCGATGTAAGCGCCATCGCCATCTGATCGAGCCAGACATTCTCGCTGCCGTTAAACACATGCAACAGCTGCATGTCAAAATCTTGTATCCTACTAAAATCCATTCTCTTTATTTTAATCAGATTTTATCTTAATCAGATTTCCTCAATTGCCTTGGTTTCAATCCAGCCTTCTCTGCCATCTCCTACCTTGATTCCACGCCATCCTTTCATCGCCTTATCGGTAATGTCAACACGGGTTCCTTCATGCAGCAGGAAGAGGTCAACGCTCGTCTTGGCTGGAGTCTTCTTCACATTGACAGAAGGAGCAATGATGATGGCTCCCGTACGGTTGATGAGCATCTGCCGCTGCTGGTAAGCAAAGAGATTGCTCAGCAGGAAGACTGCCACGAAGAAGATTCCACCGAAGAAACCAATCTTGCGCAACACGATATGCGAACCGAAGAGATAAACCAATACCAGAACCAGCGCCATGATGATGGCTATGATGCCTGTCTTTGCCCAACAGTCAACACTCGTAAAGTTAACCAGCGCCTTCCACCAGGTTACGAAGAACATCTCGCTTTCCGGAGTAATCTTATCGATGGTCTTGCTACGTGCAAACTGCAGGTTGAAGCTGATGTCTTCATCGCCTGGCGAGAGCAGATGGGCACGCTCATAATTGAGCACAGCCTTGGTAATATTGTCTGTACGGTAATAAGCATTGCCCAAGTTATAGTAAACTTCGGCAGAAACACCATAGTTGTTCAATATTTCCTCATAGTCGCGTATGGCCTGCTGATAGTTACCTTTCTGATATTCCGTATCAGCATTGTTCTTGGTTACAGCGCCTGCAGAAACAGAGCAGCCTAACATCACCATGATCATCATGACGAACGAATATCCGGTTGCACTCTTCTTGCGCTGCTTACGCGTTGCATTGATAGCATTTTCTATATCCATAATAGCAGTCATTGCTGATTCGAATGTACGGTTCATATTGCCGGCAGGGTCGCCCGGCGCATAGCGTTCAAACTCACATTCATCGAGCGCAGTTGTAAACTTCTCGATAGTTCTCTCCTCTACACAATGTTTTTCGAGCATAGCCTGAATGTTTTCACGTGAGAGCTTTTCGGCAGGCATGTTGAGCTTATAGCTTACATAGCCCCACAAAGCACGGAGCACTTCATCGTAGAATTCTTCCTGCTTGCCACCGAGCATCAGCAGATGAGCCTTCTTCAGGCGCTTGGTTGCTATCTTGTTTGCCTTGTTGGAACGGACCTTTACAAGGTCGGCATTCTCGAGAGCACGGCGGCGGAAGACGATGAGCAGGGCAAAGAAGGCTGCCAATGGAACCAGCAGACTAGTCCAGTAGCCGAAGCTTCCGTAGAACATATCGTCAATATCATGGAGCTTAGACTTGCCTAGTTTCAGCGCGTGAATGTCCTTATCCTTGTTGCTGAAATCTGAGGTTTCATTGTCTGAAGTTCCATCGCCCTTCTCTACGTTAAGCGTAAACGGCTGGGTCTTGATTGTCTTATACTTGTTAGCCGAAGTATCATAATAGGTGAATTCTACCGCAGGAATGGTATAATTTCCCTGATTACGAGGCACAGCCAGGAAGTCATAAATCATATTGCCTTCTACGCCATTGGCTGTAAGGCGGGTCTTGTCTGTCACCTTCGCATCGTACTTGTCAAAATCCTTAGGGAAGGTAATGACAGGCTGCTTGAGCAGCTTCAGGTTTCCGATTCCTCCTACTACTACACGAATGGTGATTGGTTCGCCAGCCTTTACTTCCTTCTTGTCGATGGAAGCAGTAATGTTGAATTTACCTACACCGCCCGAGAAGTTGGCAGGGCGCTGAGGCAATGGATCAACCTGAATTTTCACACTAGGAGCTATAATATCTTTCTTTACTTCAACATAGCCAGAACCGCCATTGAAGAAAGCTTCCATCGGGTCAACGTTTCTGTTCTGCTGAACTACGATTCCCTTGAAGGTAATGGCAGGAATGGTGAGGCTTCCCGTCATCTGCGGATACATGACATACTGGCTCCATGTAACGCATCGGTAAGGTCGGCCGTTTACGGTTTCAGTATGGAAGCTCTTCTGCTGAGGCAGCGGAACTTCCTGGTTGTGGAATCCCTTCAGGTCAGGCATCTTGCCTTCCAGCTGGGTAAGGTCTACCTGCGTATAAACCTTATAAGTAAGGAGCACCGGTTCCTGTTCGTGAACACGTCGCTTGTTGGCTGTAACCTTGATGAAGAGGTCTCTGCCTGATATTCTTGATCCGGCTGTTCGCATGCGTGGTTCATCATAATCATTCTGTCCGTGCATGGAAGGAGCGCCGTTGTTGCGTGCAGCATGACCAGAAACCGTAATCTTAACCGGATGGGAAGAGAGTTTCTTACCATTTACGATGGCATGAGAGGCACCAATGCCAAAGGTTCCGTTCTTAGCTGCGTAGAGCGTATAGGTAATGGTTACTGACGATGAAGAGGAAGTATGACCATTGATCATCTGATAACTGGACTGCGATGAAGTGTAAGGACCTGCGATTACCTCAAGTCCTTCTCCTACTCCGCCCAGGCGGAATTCCTCTACATCACGTGTATTGATGGTATAGGCCACACGGAAGTTTTCTCCCGCCGCCACGTGTGTTGGTGCCGACACACTGATATGCTGGGCTTTCAGCTGCAAACTGAAGCCCAGAAGCATTGCCCATATAATAATATACCAACCTATATGTTTCATGTTCTTAATATATTATGCTCGTTGTATTATTTTACTTTTTACCAGTTTTTCTCATATTGCTTTCTGCGAGGCTGACTCATCGCTTTCTGCATCTTACGCTTCGTATCCTTCTCCTGCTGGATGGCAGCGTTCAAGAGTTGTTCAGCATTATCTTTGCTCATCTTGTCCTGATTGTTCTGATTCTGCTGATTGTTCTTATTCTGGTTGTTCTTATTTTTATCGTTCTTGTCTTTATTCTGATCTTTGTTCTGATCCTTATTCTGCTTGTCCTTGTTCTTGTCCTTGTTTTTATTCTTGTTGTTCTTGTTCTTATCGTTCTGCTTCTGGTTTTTGAGCAGTTTCTTGCAGAGGGCAAGATTATATCGGGTTGCATTGTCCTGCGGATTGCAGCGCAGGGCGTTCTCATAACATCCTATGGCCTGCGCATATTGCTGATGCTGCTGCATGACCACACCCATGTTGTGGTAACTTCTGGCGCGTCGCATCTTGTTCGTTTCCAGTTTCGAAGCATTCTCAAACTGTATCATTGCCATCGAATCCTTCTGCTGCATCATCAGGGCGCAACCCAGATTATAGACAGCCTGCGCATTCTTCTGGTTCTTGGAGATAGCCTTGCGATATTGCGTTTCGGCTGCAGCCCACTTCTGTTTATGATAGGCGCGGTTTCCCTGGCGGATGAAGTTGCGGTCGTTCTGTGCTCCCACCTTCGCCAAGCCCAGCACCATCAGGGCAAAAACCAATATATATCTTAAATATCTCATTCTTATTATATAATAATGTATAAACGTTTATCAGAAAGGCTTCCTGATGTCTTTCTTAAAAAACTTGATGTTTCTGAGCAGAGGATTTTTTACCTCAAGCAGACAGATTTCGATGATAAGCAACAGGATGACGAGAATACCTACAGCCTGGAACTGTTCATCATAAGCGCTGTAAACCACGCTCGTTACATCACCTTTCTGCAATTTGGCAATATCATCATTCAATGCTCTTTCCGCATCGCTGGTATTATCTACATGA
>OOCI01002022.1_pt1 | contig 13461 bp, 9 predicted proteins | sample 1671761 | NCBI WGS metagenome assembly OOCI01 (sample SAMN06348190, study PRJEB24527) | human gut metagenome | biome: human gut; feature: ankylosing spondylitis patient; material: feces | host: Homo sapiens | place: China | collected 2015-10
CCATCGCTTCCTGCGACTACACGGTCAAGATCCCCATGTCCCACGGCGTCGATTCGCTGAATGTCGCCGCCGCCAGCGCCGTTGCGTTCTGGCAGCTGGGCAAACAATAAACGAAAGAGTAATGCCTCCCCGGCGGGGAGGCATTACTCTTTATGCTCAGATATTTGCCAAGAATCGCTCAAAGCCTGCGCGGCCTGCCGTGTCCATCTTGTAGACGCCAGCGTCTACGAGGACTTCGGCAAAGACATGGCCGATCTCGTCCTGCACGATGGTGTGGACATTTTCGGCGTTCAGCTCCGGATGGCGGGCGAGGATGTCCATCGCCCACTCGGCGTGCTTCTGGATGTTCTCGCCGTACTCAGCGGCGGGGGCGTGGGCCACGAGGGCGGCTTCCACATCGGCCATCTCGGCTTTCAGGCGGCTGGGCAGAACGGCCAGACCCATGACCTCGATGAGGCCGATGTTCTCCTTCTTGATGTGGTGCAGCTCCTGATGGGGGTGGTACACCCCCAGAGGATATTCCTCGGTGGTGATGTTGTTGCGCAGCACCAGATCCAGCTCGAACTGCCCCGCCCGCATCCGGGCGATGGGGGTGATGGTATTGTGGGGCTCGCCGTCGGTCTCCGCGAACACAAAGGCCGCCTCGTCTGTGTAGCCCCGCCAGGCGGCGAGGATGCGGTCGGCCAGCTCCACCAGACGCTGATCATCTTCGCAGCGGAGACGGATCACGGACATGGGCCACTTGACAATGCCGGCCTCCACGTCCTCGGAGCCCCGGAAGGTGATGGTCCGCTCCACCGGGGCCTTCTCCATGGCGAAGGTGTAGCAGCCGCCCTGGAAATGGTCGTGGCTGAGAATAGAGCCGCCCACAATGGGGAGATCGGCGTTGCTGCCCACAAAGTAGTGGGGGAACTGCTTGACGAAGTCCAGCAGCTTGCGGAAGGTGGCCTTATCGATCTTCATGGGGGTGTGATGCCCATTCAGAACGATGCAGTGCTCGTTGTAGTAGACATAGGGGCTGTACTGGAGGAACCAGTCCTCCTGATTGATGGTGATGGGGATGATCCGGTGGTTCTGTCGGGCGGGGTGGTTGAGCCGTCCGGCGTAGCCCTCGTTCTCCCGGCAGAGCTGGCACTTGGGGTAGCTGGTCTGGGGCGCGGCCTTCGCCGTGGCGATGGCCTTGGGGTCCTTCTCCGGCTTGGACAGGTTGATGGTGATGTCCATATCCCCGTAGGGGGTGGCGGCCTTCCACTTTACATCCCGGGCGATGCGGTAGCGCCGGATGTAGTCCGTGTCCTGACTGAAGCGGTAAAACCAGTCTGTGGCCGCCTTCGGGTCGGCCTGATACAGCCGCCGGAATTCACGGATGACCTGAGCGGGCCGGGGGGTCAGCCGCCCCATCAGCTCCGTGTCGAACAGATCCCGGCTGGTGGTGTCTTCCTCGATCCGCCCCCGGGCCGCCGCGTCGTCCAGCAGCTCCTTCAGGATGTCCTCCAAGGGCCGGTCCTTGACCTGCTGGGGCTCCTCCCAGGAATCCAGTCCCATGGCTTGCAGCAGGGAGTTGACCGCCCATGTGCGGTCATATTCTTCTATAAGGCCTGTGCGGAGGGCGTAGCCCAGCAGATCTTCAATGGCCTGATAGCACATGACGCACCTCCTATCCCAGCCGGATGCCGCCGGCCGGCCGGATGCGCACCACGTGGCAGCAGCCCCGTCCCAGCGAGGCTTCCACCCTGTCGCGGAAGCCGTCCAGCATATCCAGCGGCACGAACGCCTGCGCCGTGCCGCCGAAGCCGCCGCCGTGTACGCGGACAGCGCCCCGCCCCTCCAGCATACGCTCGCACAGGGCGATGGTCACCATCAGCTCCTGCGCCGCTGTGCTGCCGGTGGGAATGATATTCTGCAAATACATGGCGGAGGAGCGCCCCGACTCCCGCACCAACGCAAGGAACTTGTCGAAATCCCCCTGACGGAGGGCCTGTACCTCCTCCCGCACGCGGCGGTTCTCGCCGTAGACGTGGAAGGCGCGGTTTACTGCCCGGTCCCCCGCCGCTTTCCTGACCTTGGGCAGCTCCGCAAGGAAGTCTGCCTCCGGCACCTCCCGCAGCACCTCTTTGCCGAACACCCGGCAGACCGCCCGCAGCTCCTCGGTGATGGCGCTGTACTCCCCGGTCAGATCCTCGTGTCCCGCGCCGGAGTCCAGAATACACAGGGCATAGCCGCAGGCGTGGAGATCCACGTCCAGCCGCTCCACCGCCGGGTGGGCTGTATCCGCGAAGTCGATGGCCACCACGCCGCCCACGGAGGAGGCGGTCTGATCCATCAGACCACAGGGCTTTCCGAAGAACACGTTTTCCGCATACTGGCCGATCTGGGCCAGCTCCACCGGCGTACAGTGCCCCGCCCAAAACAGCTCGTTGAGCATGGTGCCTATCAGCACCTCATAGGCGGCGGAGGAGCTCAGACCGCTCCCCTTGGGGACGGTGGAGGTCATATATACGTCCAGGCCCCTGCCCCGCAGGGCACAGCCCATCTCCTGCATCCGGGACGCCACGCCCCGGATCAGCGCCGCCGAGGTGTTTTTCTCCCCCTCCTGCGGAGTCAGCTCCCGGAGGGATACCTCCGTCATGGGATAGCCCTGAGACAGCACGCGGATAGCACCGCTGCCGGTGACGGCTGCCGCCGCCAGAATATCCAGATCCACAGAGGCGGCCAAAACGCAGCCCCGCTGATGGTCTGTGTGGTTGCCCCCGATCTCTGTGCGGCCCGGTGCGCTGAACAGCGCCTGCGCCGAATAGCCAAAGGCCTGACGGAAGCCGGCCGCGGCCTCCAGACAGCGGGTGTGCGCCCGATCCTTGCCCTCCCTGCCGTAAAGGCGGATGAGGGTTTCTTCAAATGAGAGCTGCTCCAGACATGTCTCCAGCCTTGTATGTATCGTCATCTGCTCCTCCTTGTTCTCTTCGTGAAGGGGCTTATCCCCTTTGGGGCGTCAGCCCTCCGACTGCTCCGCCGTGACCGCCTCGTACCGCAGCCATACGTAGCTGTCGTCCGTTACCTCCATCCCCTGCGGGGGCGCCCCCTCTGACGAGAGGGAAACGGCCATGCTTATCAGGCTCTCCGCCAGGCCGACGGCATCGTTGCGAACAGTACCCTTCAGCGTTCCCTCCCGCAGCGCCTCCATTGCCGGCGGTGTGGCATCCACACCCACGATGAACGGCAGACTGCTTTTACCCAGCCCGGCCTCGGTGCAGGCGTCGATAGCACCCAGCGCCATGTCGTCGTTGTTGGCAAAGACCACCTCTATCGCATCCCCGAATTCCCGAAGCCATTGGCTCATCCGGATGCCGGCCTGCCCGCGCTGCCAGTTGGTGGCGGCGCTGGCCAGCTTCTCCGTGGAGACGCCGGCCTTTATCAGGGTAGAGATGCTGTACTCCGTCCGGAGCAGGGCATCCTGGTGCCCCGGTTCTCCCTCCAGCATCACATATTGCAGCACGCCGTCGCCGTTCCGGTCCAGCTCGTCCCGACGGCTCTGCCATGCGTCCAGCACCAGCTCGCCCTGCAATACCCCGGCGTCCCCCGCCGGAAGCCCCACATAGTAGGCGTGCTTCCAGCGGCGCAGGTCCTCCTCCACCGGCTCGCGGTTAAAGAAGATCACCGGCACATCCGCTGCCTGTGCCTTGTCGATGATAACGGCCGCCGCCGTGCGATCCACGACATTGACGCAGATCACATCGTAGCCCCGCTCCAGAAAGCGATCCACCTGCTCGTTCTGTGTGGCCTGACTTTCTTTGCCGTCGGCAATATATAAATTGATCTTTATGCCCTGACCATCTCCCGTTTCCAGCGCAGCCCGCTGCAATTCTCGGGTCACGGTTTCAATAAAGGTATCCTCCTGTTGGTACAGCGCCACTCCGACCCGAAGCGTTCTGCCCACGCCTGTATCCGCACGGCAGGCAGGCAGCGCCAGCAGCAGGGTCAGCGCGGCGATCAGGCAAACGATCCTCTTCATACCGTCTCCTCTCCCTTACAAGCTCATGTCACAGGGAACAGCAGCTTCTGGTTGTCGTTGTCGTACATGTTCTCCTGCCGGACGATGGAAAAAGCCACGGTGGGTGCGCCCGTCCAGTCCTCATGCCGCGCCAACGCCGCCGCAGCCTCCACCGCCAGATACCCTGCGGAGAACACATTCAGCGCGGCGATGGCCGTCACGCGCCCCTTCTCCAGCGCGGCAGCGATGGCGGGTGTAGAGCCGCAGCCATATAGCAGGGGAAAGCTCTCATCGTTCTGCGCCAGCTCCGCCGCTTCCTCCAGTGCCGCCGCCTCGAAGGCGATCACCGCACCCGGTCTTTCGATCCGCAGAATGTCCGTGAAGGAGGCGGTGTCAGCGCTCCACTGATATATCCGTACCTGCCGCCCCGCTCGCTCCAGGGTCTCCCTTGCCGCCAGCATCCGCTCCCGTATCCCATTGTCTCCGGGCAGGCTGTCCAGCAGCAGCACCGTGCCGCCGGTCGGTACGCCGTTGCACGCCGCCTCGCCCAGTGCCTCGCCCAGCGCCTGATGATCCATGGTCACAGCGGCTCCGGCGCCCCATTCGGTCATATCCGTTTCCACCGTCACCAGTGCCGTCCTGCCCGCCGCCGCGGATACAGCCTCACCCAGCACGCCCCGATCCGCCGGAAGCAGCAGGATAGCCTGTGTGCCTCCCGCCGTCTCCCTCTCCAGCAGATGCGCCTGCTCGGCGGCGCTGTTGTCCGCGGTGGGTGTCAGGAAGCGCAGCTCCACATTCAGATCCACCGCCGCCTGCTCCATGCCCCCTCGCATGGTGGAAACTGCGCCGTCTCCGTCGCGAAGGATGACAGACATCTCCAGCAGAGCGGGCTGATTCTTCCGTTCGCCGGGAGCAAAGGCCAGCAGCCAAAAGAGTATGCTCGATCCGATCAGGGGAAACACCAGCTGGAATAACACCTTTCGGCTCACGCCTCTCCCTCCCTCCGATATTTCCGCACCTCATTTTCTCCCAGTGCAGGCAGGCAGATACGCACCACCGTCCCTCTGTCCGGCTCGCTGCGGATGGTCAGACCGTAGGCTGCGCCGAAGGTCAGCTGTATCCGCTGGTGGACATTACGCAGACCGATGCCCGAGCCCCCCGGCCTTGCGGCAGACATGGAGATGCCGGGATTCAAAAGCTGCTCCACCACCTGCTCCGGCATTCCGGGCCCGTTGTCCTCTACTTCAATGACCATGTTCTCGCCCTCGCGGAAGGCGCGGATGTGGATCTCGCCGTCGCCGTCCGCGTATTCCATGCCGTGATAGATGGCGTTTTCCAGGATCGGCTGGATGATCAGCTTGACGGTATACAGTCTCTCCACACCCTGCTCCACGGAGATGTCTGCGAAGAATTTGTTTTTATACCTCATTTTCTGAATGGCCAAATAGTTCCTGGCGTGCTCCAGTTCGTCCCCGATGGGGATGATGCTGCTGCCCTTGCTGAGGGATATGCGGAAAAATCGTGCCAGCGCCGTCAGCATGGCCACCGCCTCCTGCGTCCGCCCGTTTTCCGTCATCCATACCACGCTGTCCAGCGTATTGTAGAGGAAATGCGGATTGATCTGAGATTGCAGCACGTCCAGCTCGCTGCGCCGCTTTTCCTCCTCCTGCCGGAGAATATCCTCCATCAGATGACGCATGGTGGACACCATGGACTGCACGGAGCGGCTGAGATGCTCCACCTCATAGGGGCCGTCCACATCGAAATCCACGGACTCCGCGCCCTTTTCCAGCTCACGCACCGCAAGCTCCAACTTCTTCATGGGCGCAGTGATCCACTCTGAAAGCCGGAGGTTCACAAATACCAGCAGAAAAATGGAGAAGATCACCACGAACATGGCGAACAGCAGAAGCTGGCTGTAGTTGTCCCGCAGTGTCTCCACCGGCACCACTCCCACCAGCTTCCAGCCGGTGTAGCCCACGGTCTTGACCGTCACCTGCCGCCGCTGGGACTGGAACCTCTCCCTGTGTGTCCCGTCGGAATAGGCCGCGGCGGTCAGATTGTTCTCCTCCTGCAAGCCTGCGTAGATCAGCTGCTGACGGGGATGGTAAATGATTTCGCCGTTCCCGTCGATCAGGTAAAGGTATCCTTGCCCGCTGGAGAGGGACACCTCCTTGCAGATCCGCTCGATGCCGCTGAAGCTCATGTCCACCAGCAGCACGCCACTTTGCATGACGCCGCCGCGTGACAGTTCCACGTGACGGCTGAGAGAGACCACCCAGTGATACCGCGAATCGGGGTCATCAAACAGATTTTGCACGTGGGGTGTGGAGAAGTGCAGGTTTTCAATACGCTCCATAGCGGTGGTGAACCAGCTCTCACGGCTGGGAGTCACACTGTTTTTCAGCTCGCTCAGAGGGGTGGCGGAGACCAGGCTGCCGCTTCCGTCAAACACCGCCAGCGACACCAGCACCTCCCGGTCCTTTGCATAGAGCAGATCTAAGGCGTCCCGCAGTTCCCGCGCCATGTCCTCCCGCTGCAGATCCGTGTTTTTTATAACGCGGTAGTACACCGTATCCGATACCCGCATCATGTTGCGCAGATAGCTGTCCAGGTTCAGGTTCACCTGCGCCAGCACACGCTGACTGCTCTCCGCTGCCATCGCGTTGGAGGAGGAGGAAAAGCGCAGCATCAGAGCGACCCCCAGAAACAGCATGCCCGTCACTGCCACGGTGGTAAAGGCAACTGACAGGATCAGCTGAATGCTGGCGCTGTGATACAGTTGTTTCCATTTTCCTCTGAAGCAGGAGGCTCTCTTATCCACTGGGGGCTCCTCTCTCCGCCGGTCACCTGCCCGCGCCGCGGTATTTCGTCGGCGTCATGCCAAAGTGACGCTTGAACACATAGCTGAAGTAGTTGGGGTCCTCATAGCCGCACTGCCGTGCGATCAGGTACGTCTTTTCCTCTGTGGTGCGGATGGCCTCGGCAGCTGCCTCCATCCGCACCATCGTGACATAGGCGGTAAAGGTCGTGCCCGTCTCCCGCTTGAACAGCGTGGAGAAGTAGGTGGAGCTTAGATGCAGATAGGCGCACAGCTTTTCCACCGACAGGTCGCTCTCCCCGTAATGCTGGCGGATGTACTCCTTGGCTGTCTCCACCGTCCGTCCCGCCGATGCCGTCTGTCGGCAGCGGATCAGCGTGTGGAGGCGCAGACAGCGCTCCGCGCACCAGTCCTCCAGCTCTGTTAAGCTGGGAAGCTCGGACATCTGCGGGGGCAGGGAAAAATCTGCGCCGAAAACCTCCTCCGCACCTATGCCGGAGCGCCGCGTCAGCTTCAACAGATGCGTCACCAGCTCCAGGAGGAACAGATTGTATTGTCCGGCGGAGGGCTTCACCTCCCGGAGCTTTCCTGCCAGTGCTGCCGCCGCGCTTCGGACCTCTCTTTCATTCCCCAGCTTTATGGCAGCGGTCAGCACCCGCTCGTCCGCCTCGTCAAAGGAAAGCAGCGGGCTTCTGTCCGGCTCCAGATCACCGATGTAGATGACCTGCCCACGCCCCACTATGGAGCGGTATTCCAGTGCCGTCCGCGCCTCGGCGGCGGAGCGCGGAAGGCTGGAAAGCTCCCGGCACGGCGCACCTACGCCCACCGTCAGCGTCAGCGCCAGATAAGATGCGGTCAGTGCGCAGGCGCGGTCCAGAGCGCGGATCAGGTCATAGACGGAAAAGGTCTCCGTCAGGCTGAGGATCAAAGCGATCCAATCGTTGTACAAAAAGAGCTTGCACCTGTCTTCCGTCAGGGCCTCCTCCAGCAGCTTTTGTACGGACAGCGTGGACAGCGCATCACGGCTGCCGCCGCCGATGTAGGCAAGGGCCACCGCCCATTTTCCCCCGGAAAGATCGATATCCAGCTGCGCCGCCCGCGCCCGCTCCGTTCCCGCCTCCAGCCGTCCGTCCAGCAGGTTGGTGTAGAACAGCTCCCGCAGCACCGGCAGATTTTTCACATAACGGCTGCGAAGCAGCTCCACGTCCCGCCTTTCCGCACGCTCCCGGTCCAGCTCTGCCTTCAGCCGCCGCAGTACGGCGGACAGCTCATCGGCATTGATGGGCTTGAGAATGTACTCCGATACATTCCTCCGAATGGCCTGCTTGGCATACTCAAAATCATCAAAGCCGGAAAAAATCACATATTTAGAAACCGGCAGAAGCTCTGCCAGGCTGCCGCAGAGCTCCAGTCCATCCATAAACGGCATTTTGATGTCGGTAAGGACCACATCGGGAAGGATCTCCTCCGCCAGTTCCAGCGCATCCCGCCCGTTGGAGGCTTCTCCCGCCAGAGAAAAGCCAAGGCCCTGCCAGTCCATTTTCCGGCTGATACCCTCGCGGATATTTTCCTCATCGTCCACCAGCAGCACACGGTACAGCTCCACAGCTCCGCCCCCTCTCCCTTTTACACAGAGTATACCACACTCTTCCGATAAAGCAAAGATGGCTCGCGAAGGCGTGCCATCTTTGCATGAGATCACTTTTTCACAAGGTACTTCCGCATATCAAGGGCACAGGCAAACAGGATGATCGCGCCCTTGATGAGATATTGCAGATCCTGCGGCACGCCCACCATGGTCAGCCCGATGAAGATCAGCCGCAGCATCAGCACGCCGATGACGATGCCGCTGATCTTGCCGATGCCGCCTACGAAGGACACGCCGCCGATGACGCAGGCGGCGATGGCATCCAGCTCGTAGTTCAGGCCGGTGTTGACCGTGTTGGAGCCGATACGGGCGCCCTCGATAAAGCCGGTGAAGCCGTACATGGCGCCGGCCAGCGCAAAGACCCCCACTGTGATGGCAAACACGTTGACGCCGGACACCCGGGCCGCTTCCTCGTTGGAGCCGAGGGCAAACATATTCTTGCCGAAGGTGGTCTTATTCCAGATAAACCACATGACGGCTGTCAGCACAACTGCAAACAGAACATACATGGGGACGGGCCTACCGCCGATGCGGAACAGTTCGCCCTTGACGAAGCTGGTGTAGGATGGATCGAGGTTGGAGATGGCCATGCCATTGTTGTTGCCCATCTGGACATACAGTAGCAGGCAGGTATTCAGGATCAGCTGGGTGCCCAGCGTCACGATGAAGGGGTGCAGCTTGAATTTTGCCACGAAGAAACCGTTGAAGCAGCCGATCGCCGCACCGATGAGCATGGCCAGCAGGACGACCACGATAACGGGCAGTGTGCCGATCTGAGGCCACATCTTATTGGCCAGGTTGGCGGCGTTCTGAAGCAGCGACGCGGAGATGCAGGCGGTCAGTCCCACGGCTCGGCCTGCGGACAGGTCTGTGCCGGTAAGCACGATGCACCCGCCGATACCCAACGCAGCGGGGAGATAGGCCGCCGTCTGGGAGAAGATGTTGATGAGGGACGGAGGCTTGATGAAATTGGGGTTTCTGATGGCGATATAGATGACCGCGATGATCATGATGATGATCAATGCGTTATTCAAAAGGAGATCGCCTACCCGTCTGGCCGTCAGCGGCTGGCGGACGCGCACTTCCTTTTCCTGTGCTTTTGTTTCCTTGTTCACGATCGTCGCTCCTCCTTACACATATTTGGCCGCCAGCGTCAGGATCTCCTCCTGACTGGTGTTCCGGGCGTCCACCTCACCGGCCAGCAGTCCGCCGGACATGACCAGAATGCGGTCGCAGATCCCCAGCAGCTCCGGCATCTCGGAGGACACCATGATCACGCCCTTCCCCTCCCTGGCAAGGTCGAGGATCATCTGGTATATCTCGTACTTCGCGCCCACGTCGATGCCCCGGGTGGGCTCGTCCAGCAGCAGCACCTCCGGCTTGGTCAGAAGCCAGCGCCCGATGATGACCTTCTGCTGGTTGCCGCCGGAGAGTGATCGTATTTGCGTGGACTGTCCGGGCGTTTTGATGTGCATAGCCTGTATGGCCCAGTCAGTATCCTGCCGCATCTTCCTTTCACTGAGGCAGAAGCCGCCCATCAGATAGCTTCTCAGGTTGGAGATGACGGTGTTTTCCCGGATGTCGCGGATGCCGAAGATGCCTGTGGCGCGGCGCTCCTCCGTCAGCAGGGCAAAGCCGTTTTTGATGGACTCCTGGGGTGTCCTGTTTCGGATAGCCTTTCCATGCAGGCGGATGCTCCCGCTGGCCTTCGTCATTGCGCCGAAGAGGTTCTCCAGCACCTCCGTGCGCCCGGAGCCATCCAGTCCGGCGATGCCCAGCACCTCGCCCCTGCGAAGCTGGAAGCTGGCGTCCTTCAGACGGGTATACCGGCCTGCGAGATGCTCTACCTCCAAAATCACCTCGCCGGGAACATTGTCCTTAGGCGGGAATCGGTTGGTCAGCTCGCGACCCACCATCAGCCTGATGATTTCCTCTATGGTCAGGTCAGCGGCGCGGCGCGTGGCCACCCATTTGCCGTCCCGCATGATGGTCACTTCATCGCTGATGCGGAGTATCTCATCCATTTTGTGGCTGATATAGATGATGCCGCAGCCCTGCTCCCGGAGCATGTTGATGATGCGGAACAGATGCTCCACCTCCGCCTCCGTCAGAGAGGAGGTGGGTTCGTCGAACACGAAGACCTTGGCGTTGTAGCTGACCGCCTTGGCGATCTCCACCATCTGCCGCTGGGAGACAGGCAACGTTGACATGATGGCTTTGGGATCGACGCGGACGTCCAGCTCGTCGAAGATCTCCCCTGTACGTCTTCGCATGATGCCCTCGCTGACCATAATGCCCGCTACCTTCGGGTAGCGGCCCAGCCACAGGTTGTCCATCACGCTGCGGGTGAGAGCCTGGTTCAGCTCCTGATGCACCATTGCCACGCCGCCTTCCAGCGCTTCCTTTGAATTCTTGAAATCCACCTCTTTGCCGTCCAGCACGATCGTACCCTCGTCCTTGGCGTAGATGCCGAAAAGGCACTTCATCAGCGTGGATTTGCCCGCGCCGTTTTCACCCATCAGCGCATGGACGGTGCCGGGTCGGACGGTAAGGGAAACGCCGTCCAACGCCTTGACACCGGGGAACTCTTTCGTAATATTTCGCATTTCCAGCAATGCCGGCTGCTCCATATGCGGTTACCTCCTTATCTGCGGGTTCAAAAAGCGGCTCGCAATACGAACCGCTTTCACGAAAGAGCGGGGCTGTCTGACTGACAGCCCCGCTCTTCCTTGGCGCTTTGCTGGGGCGAGAGCCGTTAGCTATGGCTTATTCGCCGGTGTAGGTGGCGTAAGGCACACGGATCTTGGCAACACCGGCATCCACATTGAACGAGGAGGTGTTGTCCATCAGATTGCCTCCGCCCTTGACGCTGCTGACCAGGTTCAGGATGGTGGAGGCCATGCCCTCGGCATCCTGCTTGATGGTACCGGTCATCTTGCCCTCGTTGATGAGCTGCTTGGCAGATTCGGTGGCGTCCACGCCGAACACGGGGATGGTCTTGCCGCCGTCGCCCATATTATAGCCAGCACCCTGCAGGGCAGAGATGGCACCCTCTGCCATACCGTCGTTGTTGCAGATGATCAGCTCGACCATGTTGCCGTTGGCTTCGGAATACTCGGGAAGGATGGTGGCCATGTAGTCATTGGCCGCCTGCGCGGACCACTTGCCGCCCTGATCCACCAGATACTTGTCGGTGGCGGAGGCGTTGTAGTAGACCAGCTCCGGCTTACCGGCGGCGGTCAGCAGCTCGTTGGCATCCTCCACGCCGTACTGGGTGCGGGCCTCGGCCTCGGCGTTGCCCTCCTGTCCCTTGAACATCACATAGGAGATGGAGCCGTCGCCGTTCAGATCCACGGCGTCATAGTTGGCCAACAGGTACTCGCCTACCAGCTTGCCCTGCATGTGACCGGCCTCAGGCGCGTCCGTGCCGACGAAGGCACACTTGTCGTAGCTCTTCACCACATCATCAGAGACCTCGCGATTGAAGAAGATGATGGGGATACCGGCGGTCTTGGCGGCCTCTACGGCGTTCTGGGCGGCGTCGGGAGAGGACGTCTCCACGATGTTGACGATCAGCAGATTAGCGCCGTTGGAGATGGCGGTGTTGATCTGATCGGTCTGCTGTGCCTGGTTGCCCGCGCCGTCATAATTGCTGGGCTTGATGCCCATGGCGTTAAACTGTTCCTCCATAGAGTTGCGGACGCTGGAGATATACACATCGGAAAAGTCATAGTAGAACACGGCCACATTCAGCGCAGAGGCGTCGCCGCCCTGCGTATCGGAGTCCTTGTTCTTGTCGTTGTCCTTACTGCCGCAGCCGGCCAGCAGGGCCAGCACCATCACGGCGGACAGGAGAATGGCAAGCATCTTTTTCATCTCAGTTCCTCCTCATAAATGATAAATGAATTGTGTCTGCGCGGCAGGGCGGCACACGCCGTCCCGCCAGCGTATCTTCATTGTAGGAACCCTTCTTTCAAAAGACCATAGAAAAATATTTGCACATATAGGAAAATCATTCTCTCTCGCTAACTTTCCCGATGTCTTTTACACAGGGGAGCTATTTTCTCTGTGCCTGTCGTTCCTCCCCGCAGAAGGCAAAGCTGTGCCGATCTGCTGCCCTCGTGACCCAAGCTGCGCCGCGCCACCGTCAAATGAAACGGTGGCGCGGCGCGGTCCTGTCTTAATTACAGCTTTTTCAATCGTTTCAGTTCCGTCCTGCTTTCTATTGATTCTTGAAAAACGCTACCACAACAGCGCCAGGACCGAGGTGTGTTCCGATCACGCTGCCCACCGTTGTGTAGCGAACCTCCCGCAAATGCCCCTCCCAAATGTGGCGGCTGTCCTCGATGTACTTCAATAAAAGCGCATCGGAAAGTCCGCTGTAGCCAAGCAGCACCGGCTTGCTGAAATCAATGCCGCCGGCCTTGTCGATCTCCTGAACGAGCAGATTGTTTCCCATCTTAGAGCCGCGTGCTTTTCCCAGCAGGTGGATCTCGCCGTCAGTGACGGAGATCACAGGCTTGATGTTCAGCACTCCGCCGGCGAATGCGGCTGTCTTGGAAATGCGTCCACCCCGCTTGAGGTATTCGAGGGTATCCACCAGCGCCACCACAACGATCTTTTTCTTCTCTTCCTCCAGCGCATCCGCAATTTCTTTTGCGGACATCCCTGCATCCAAAAGCCGGAACGCAAGCTCCGCCAGAATTCCCGTTCCCATCGCTGCGCTTGTGCCGTCCACAACATAGATGTTTTCATGCTCCGATGCTGCGATCACGGCGCTTTGATACGTGCCGGAAAACTTGGACGCGAGGGTGATGACAACGGCGGCTTCTCCCGCCTGCTTTGCCTTTTCAAACTCTTCGATAAAGTCGTTCGGGGTCGCCTGACTGGTGGTGGGCAGCACATCACTCTCGACCAGCTTCTCATAGAATGTTCTGTGGTCGATGGTCACGCCGTCGATGTATTCCTCCTGACCGAAATGAACGGTGAGAGGCACCGTATAGA
>OOCI01002028.1_pt1 | contig 13432 bp, 8 predicted proteins | sample 1671761 | NCBI WGS metagenome assembly OOCI01 (sample SAMN06348190, study PRJEB24527) | human gut metagenome | biome: human gut; feature: ankylosing spondylitis patient; material: feces | host: Homo sapiens | place: China | collected 2015-10
ACCCGACTCGACGTCCAATACCCCCGGCTCTTTCGAAAGCAGGTGCTCCACGCCCCAGAAACAGCCTCCGGCGAAAATCGCCGTCTCGGTCTGCTCCTTTTTGGCCTCGGGCACGAACTCCAATGAAAGGGAATTGACGCAGTGGCGCGTATTCTTGGGCGTAAATCCCTCGCCCGCAAATACATGACCCAGATGACCGCCGCACTTGGCACAGGTGATCTCCGTGCGCCGCCCGTCGGCATCCACCGTGCGTTTCACGGCCCAGCCGCATCCGGCATCGAACTTGTCCGCCGAGCGGTACAACGGCGCCCCGCACTGGCGGCAGACGTAAGTCCCCGGCTCCCTGTGTTTGTAATAGCGGCCCGTAAAGGGCGCCTCGGTGCCCTTGTCGACGATCACCCGCTTCTCTTCCGGTGTCAACGGTTTCATATTTTGCGCATTTACGGCCCCGCACAATACGAGGCAAATTATCAACCACCTGTTTCTCATCATCCAAAAACTAAGCCTGAGCAGGAAACTCGCTTCCCTTTAAGAAAACACGCCGGATAAGGGGCGTCTGGTAGGCATAGGAGAAGAATTCGACCGACGGCATCGGCTTCGTGATGAAGAAGTTGGCCACTTTACCTAAAGTAATGCTTCCGTAGTCGCGGCTCAGCCCCATGGCATAGGCTCCGTTGAGCGTCGCGGCGTTGATGGCCTCCGCGGGGGTCATCTTCATGCGGATCGAGGCCAGCGAAACGACCATGCGCATGTTGCCCGAGGGCGACGATCCGGGGTTGTAGTCCGAAGCCAACGCCACGCCCAGCCCCGCGCCGATCATCTCCCGGGCCGGGGGATAGCTCATACCGAGGAAAAATGCCGCACCGGGCAGCAGCGTCGGCATGGTCACCGCGCCGTGCAGGGCCTCGATCTCCTCGGCCCCCATGCGTTCGAGGTGGTCGACCGAAAGGGCGTCGTGCTCCACCCCCACCTGCACGCCGCCCGAAACGGCCAGTTCGTTGGCGTGGATTTTCCCCCGCAGGCCCAGCCTGCGCCCGGCCCGGAGGATGCGGGCCGTCTCTTCGACGGTGAAAAAGCCCTCGTCGCAGAAGACGTCGACGAAATCGGCCAGCCCTTCGGCCGCCACGGCGGGCAGCATTTCGTTGCACACCAGATCGACATACTCCCCCTGCCGTCCCCGGTAGGCACGCGCCACGGCATGCGCCCCGAGGAACGTGGCCCGCACCTCCAGCGGCACGCTTTCGCGGATGCGGCGGATGACGCGCAGCATCTTCAGCTCGTCCCCGGTCGAAAGGCCGTAGCCGCTCTTGATCTCCACGCACCCCGTACCCATCGCCGCGATCTCGCGCACGCGTTCCATCGCCTGCGCATAGAGTTCGTCCTCCGGAGTCTCGTGCAGCCGGTCGGCGGAATTGAGAATGCCCCCGCCCCGCCGGGCGATCTCCTCGTACGACAAACCGTTGATCTTGTCCAGAAACTCCCGCTCGCGGCTCCCGGCGTAGACCAGGTGGGTGTGCGAGTCGCAGAACGACGGAAAGAGCATGCCCCCTGCCGCGTCGACGACCTCGTCGGCGGCGATGTCGCCCAGAGAGTCCATGCGTCCGAACGCCGCGAAACGGCCGTCTTCGGCCAGCAGCCACGCGTCGTCGAGCGTGCCCAGCTTGTTCATGTCGGCGCCGCAGCAGCGCAGACGGCCCGTCGATTCGATGCCGACGATGCGGGCGATGTTCTTCACCAGCAGTCTCATAGGCCGCGGAGGAATCGGACGGAGGCTTCGATATGGGGATACATCACCTCGTCGTTGTCGATGAAGGGAACCTCTTTGCGATAGTCGGCCAGCATTCGCTCCAACTCGGGCGACGTGTGCGCCGGGCGGCGAAACTCGATGGCCTGCGCGGCGTTGAACAGCTCGATGGCCAGCACCCGTTCGGTGTTGCAGACCACGCGCCAGAGCTTCGTGGCAGCGTTGGAACCCATGCTCACATGGTCCTCCTGCCCCTGCGACGAGGGGATCGAATCGACCGACGCGGGCATGCACAGCCCCTTGGACTGGCTCACGATCGACGCCGCGGTATACTGCGGAATCATAAAGCCGCTGTTCAGCCCGGGGTTCGCCACGAGGAATTTGGGCAGTTCGCGCGCCCCGGAGATCAGTTTGTAGGTGCGACGCTCGGAGATGTTGCCCAGCTCGGCCAGGGCGATCGCCAGGAAATCCATCGCCAGAGCGATCGGCTGTCCGTGGAAATTGCCCGCCGAGACGACCATGTCCTCCTCGGGGAAGACCGTCGGATTGTCCGTCGTGGAGTTGATTTCCGTGGTCAGCACGCTCTCCACATAGTCGATCGTGTCCTTCGAGGCTCCGTGAACCTGCGGCATGCAGCGGAACGAATAGGGGTCCTGCACGTGGTGCTTGGGGCGGGCGATCAGTTCGCTGCCTTCGAGCAGCCGGCGGACATTCCGGGCCGTGGCGAGCTGCCCCCGGTGGGCGCGGATCAGGTGCACCTCGTCGCAGAAAGGCTCGATACGACCGTCGAAGGCGTCTAACGACAACGCCCCGATGCGGTCGGCCCACTCGCTCAGCCGCCGGGCGTGGATCAGCGACCAGACGCCGTAGGCGCTCATAAACTGCGTGCCGTTCAGCAGCGCAAGGCCCTCTTTCGACTGCAACCGGATCGGCTCCAGCCCCAGTTCGGCAAGCACTTCGGCCGAAGGACGCACCTCGCCCTTATACTCCACCTCGCCCAGCCCCAGCAGCGGCAGGCTCATATGTGCCAGCGGCGCGAGGTCGCCCGAAGCGCCCAGCGAACCCTGCTGATAGACGACGGGCAGGATGCCGCGGTTGAAAAACTCCACGAGACGCTCCACCGTCGCCAGCTGCACGCCCGAATGGCCGTAGGCGAGCGACTGTATCTTGAGCAGCAGAATCAGCCGCACGATCTCCGAGGGCACGCGCTCCCCGGTTCCGCAGGCGTGCGACATCACGAGGTTCTGTTGCAGGCGCGACAGCTCGTCGCGGCCCACCGAAATGTCGCACAGCGACCCGAAACCGGTCGTGATGCCGTAGATCGGCCGCTCGGGGTTCTCTATCTTGCGGTCGAGGTACTCGCGGCAGCGGACGATGCGCGCCCGGGCGTCGTCGCTCAACGCGAGCAGCAGCAGCCGTTCGAGGATTTCGCGGACGCGCCCGACCGAAAGGTGCTCCGCGGTGATATGGTGATGTTCCATGGATGACAATTCAAAATTCATAATTCGAAATTCATAATTTATCCGAAGCGCCGCCCTGTTCGTTCAGCGCCTCGCGGACAAGTTCCTCGTCGGCAAAAACAGGCAGGGTCACACGCAGTCCGGGCGTGCGGTCCATTTCGCGGCGGATGGCTTCGACGGCCCCTTCGTTACGCGCCCAGCTGCGGCGCGCGATGCCGTTGTTGACGTCCCACAGCAGCATTTCGCGGATGCGGCGGCCGGCATCCTCCGAACCGTCGATCACCATGCCGAAGCCGCCGTTGATCACCTCGCCCCAGCCCACGCCGCCTCCGTTGTGGATCGAAACCCACGTCGCGCCGCGGAACGCATCGCCGATGACGTTCTGCACGGCCATGTCGGCCGTCAGGCACGAACCGTCGTAGATGTTCGAGGTCTCGCGGTAGGGCGAATCGGTTCCCGAAACGTCGTGATGGTCGCGCCCCAGCACCACGGGAGCCGTGATGCGGCCCTCGGCGATGGCCCGGTTGAACGCCTCGGCGATCTTCACGCGCCCTTCGCAGTCGGCATAGAGAATGCGCGCCTGCGACCCGACGACCAGCCGGTTGCGCCCGGCCTCGCGAATCCAGTGAATATTGTCGTCCAGCTGCCCCCGGATGTCGTCGGGAGCCGTCTTCCGGATCTCATCCAGCACTTCGGCGGCCAGAGAGTCGGTCGTTTCGAGGTCTTCGGGCTTCCCCGAGGTGCAGACCCAGCGGAACGGCCCGAAGCCGTAGTCGAAGAACATGGGTCCCATGATGTCCTGCACGTAGGAGGGATAGCGGAAGCGTCCGCCCTCGCCCGTCACCGCGGCCCCGGCGCGCGAGGCTTCCAGCAGGAAGGCATTGCCGTAGTCGAAGAAATACATTCCCCTGTCGGTCAATTTGTTGATGGCATCGACCTGCCGCCGCAGCGACTCCTGCACACACTCTCTAAAGCGGCCCGGCTCCTCGGCCATCATCTTGTTCGACGCCTCGTAGCTCAACCCCACGGGATAGTAACCGCCCGCCCAGGGGTTGTGCAGCGAGGTCTGGTCCGAACCCAGGTCGACCGGAATCTCCTCCGCGGCCAGCCGCTCCCAGAGGTCCACGACGTTGCCCACATAGGCCATCGACACGACCTCTTTCGCCTTGACAGCCTGGCGGATACGCGGGATCAGCTCATCCAGCGCTTCATGCAGCTCGTCGACCCATCCCTGCTCGTGGCGTTTCTGCGCCGCCTTGGGGTTGATCTCGGCGACGACCGACACCACGCCCGAAATATTGCCCGCCTTGGGCTGCGCTCCCGACATGCCGCCGAGACCCGACGAGACGAACAGCATCCCGCGCGTATCGGTGCGGCCGGCCGTGAAGCGTTTGCGCGCGGCGTTCATCACCGTGATCGTCGTGCCGTGGACGATGCCCTGCGGCCCGATATACATGTACGACCCGGCGGTCATCTGCCCGTACTGCGACACCCCGAGGGCGTTGAGCCGCTCCCAGTCGTCGGGTTTCGAGTAGTTGGGAATCACCATGCCGTTCGTAACCACCACGCGCGGGGCGTCGGGATGCGACGGGAACAGCCCCAGCGGATGCCCGGAATACATGACCAAGGTTTGATTTTCAGTCATTTCCGAAAGATACTGCATCGCAAGGCGGTACTGCGCCCAGTTCTGGAACACGGCGCCGTTGCCGCCGTAGGTGATCAGCTCGTGGGGATGCTGGGCGACCCGCGGGTCGAGGTTGTTCTGAATCATCAGCATGATGGCCGCCGCCTGCCGGCAGCGGGCGGGATATTCGCCGATCGGACGCGCGTGCATCTCGTAGTCGGGACGCAGGCGGTACATATAGATACGGCCGTAGCGGCGCAGCTCCTCGGCGAACTCCTTCGCCAGCACGGCGTGGTGCCTGACCGGAAAATAGCGCAGGGCGTTTTTCAGGGCCAGCGCCTTCTCCTCGTCCGAAAGGATGTCCTTGCGTTTGGGCGCATGGTTGATCCGTTTGTCATAGGGTTTCGCGGCGGGCAGCCGGTCGGGAATACCCGCGCGAATGTCGTTCTGAAACTCTTCGCGTGTCATATTATCCGATTTTAGATTCGACGATCTGCAAGACCTCCGCTTCGAGACGCACGGCTTCGGCGGCCAGCGCCTCGGCTTCGGCGATCAACGCATCGGCCACGGCACGGTCTTTCAGCCCCGCGGCGTTGATCTTCACATTGAGGCACGCCCCCAGCACCGCGCTGCGGGCCGCCAGCGCACCCACGCCGGCGTCGGAGACCGAATTGGGGTTGCCCTCCGAGGCCATGGCGCGCACGATTTCAAAAACCCGCGAGGCGGCCTTCATCGTCCGCAGGGGAACCACCGTGGCATAGAGCGTCGCCTCCTGCAAAGCCGCGGCGCGCGCCGCCCTCTCCTCGTCGGTCGACTTGGGCATGGCGAAAACCGCCATGATGCGGTTGAACGCCGCCGTGTCCTCGTCCACGAGGTGCAGAAGCTCCGCAAGAACGGCCTGCCCCCGTTCGGCCCAGTCGGAAAACTCCTCCCAGCGGTCGTCCCACCCCGCCTTGTGCGACGAGAGGTTGGCGACCATCGTCCCGAGGGCCGCGCCCAGCGCACCCATGTAGGCCGCGATCGAGCCGCCGCCCGGAGCGGGAGATTCGCTCGCCGTCTCTTCGGCGAACGCCTTGCAGGTCATGTCGATAAGCCGCTTCTTCGGAACCTCCGCTTCAAGCAGGTACTCGATCACCTTCTCGGCAGGATCGAACGGCTTCAGGTCGTCCAATCCCATCGACTTGACGGCGATGCGGACGATCTCCTCCTCGGCGACGCCCGTCGAGCGACGCTGCTTGCGGAGGAAGTATTTGCCGGCTTCGACCAAAGCCCGTTTCGGAACCAGCCCCACGATTTCGGTCCCCGTGACGCGCACGCCGCGGGCGTCGGCCTTGCGGCACACCTCGTCGAAAGCCGCGTGGAGCGGCGTCCGGGAGATGTCGGTGATGTTCATCGAGACCTGCGCGATGCCGTACTCCTCGATGAACCAGCCGATGGCCTTCGTGGCCGGAAGCGTTCCGGGCTGCATCACGGGATTTCCCGCGGCATCCTTCACCACCCTGCCCGTGATGGGGTTGCCCTCGCGGACGGGACGCCCCTTTTCGCGCACGTCGAAGGCGATGGCGTTGGCGCGGCGCGTGGAGGTGGTATTCAGGTTGAAATTCACGGCGATCAGGAAGTCGCGCGCCCCGACGGTCGTGGCTCCCGTGCGGGCAACCCCCTCGTCGAAGGGACGCGCCCCGAAATCGGGCGCGGATGCCGTGTGCGCCAGTTTCTCGGGCAGGGCCTCGTACTCCCCGGCGCGGCACACGGCGAGGTTTTTCCGTTCGGGCGCAAAGGCCGCGGCCTCGTAGCAATAGGTCGGAATGCGCAGTTCGTCGGCGATACGCCGGGCCAGCGCGCGCGCCAGTTCGGCGCACTCCGCAAGCGTGACGCCCGCAATCGGTATCAGCGGCAGCACGTCGGTGGCCCCCATGCGGGGATGCGCCCCCTTGTGGCGGCGCATGTCGATCAGTTCGGCCGCCCGCTTCACCCCGGCAAAAGCGGCCTCGACGACCGCTTCGGGTTCGCCGACGAAGGTCACGACCGTGCGGTTGGTCGCCTCGCCGGGGTCCACGTCGAGCAGTTTGACGCCCCCGGAGGTCTCGATGGCCGCGGTGATTTGCCGGATCACGGCCTTATCGCGTCCCTCGCTGAAATTGGGAACGCATTCAATGATTCTTTGGGACATAGGATCGTCGCATTTAAATTCTTATACTTCAAAGATAAATAATAATCGGGAGAAATCCGAAAAAACCGTAACAAAACAGGCGGCTTTTTGCGAAAAACAGAAAGGCCCGGTGCACAAATGCACCGGGCCAGGATTGCAGCCGGACGAAATCCGGAAACGCTCCGCAAGCGGATGCGCCCCGACTTCGGAGGGTTATTTGCCGATGGTCAGCGTCACCCCGCCCGTACACCAGAAACCCGGCAGGCGGATTCCGCCGATGTCGCAGTAGCGCGTGTCGGTGATGTTCGTGGCGTCGACATAAAGGCGGCAGATGCCCTTCTCCCACTGGAGACGTCCGTCGAGCAGGAAATAGGGCTTGTAATCGCGTTCTTCGTTAAGGGAGGCGTTGCCCGGTTCGGGGTAATGCGTGTAGCTGCCGTTGCGGTCGTAGACCGAGCCGGTCAGCGCAAGCGACATCCGCCGCAGGAAATGCACCTCCACGGCCAATGCCGCCTTGTGACGCATGAAATCCATCGCGCTTTTGGCGATGACGTCCGCGTTCCGGTCGGTCGTGATGTAGCCGTACGAGAGCGTCACGCGGCGCAGGAAGCCTTCCGAAACCGTATAGCCGCCCGCGAGTTCGATCCCGAAGGTATCGAGGCTGCTCGTCTGTTCGGAATGCCACTTGCTGCCCATGTCCTCGCGCCAGACCCAGTCGATGATGTCGCGCCCGGAGCGGTAATAGGCTTGCGCCGAAAGGTTCCAGCTCCGCTTGAGGTAATCCACACCAAGTCGGTATGTGACTGCGTGTTCCGGCGTAAGATCGAGATTGTTGATCTGCGCCGGGGAGGTGTAGTAGAGGTCCGTGAAGGTCGGCAGGCGCATCGACTGCCACGCCCCGGCTTCGAGGCGCAGCCCGGCCGCGGGGGCATAGCCCGCCGAAAGGCTCCACAGGGCCGAAGTGCCGTAGGGCGTGAGGCTCACGCCCGCCGAAGCCGCCGCGTCGAAATGCCGCCACCGCTTGGCGTGCCGCAGCCACAGGTTGCCCGTGTGGCGCGCCTTGGCATGGGTGTAATGGCCTTCGGGAACCGAAAGCTTGTCACCCAGATTGGTGCTGTAAATGTGGTTGAAAGCATAGTCTCCGCCCACGGTGGTAACGCCCGCCGCCCAGTCGCAGTCGGCCCAGAGCTTCGCTCCGACATTGTCCGTGTTGTGGCGGTTCATCGCCGTGCCGCGCGTCCAGTCGTAGCGGTCGAAGTTCTTGCGGTAGCTCGCGGCGGCCCCCAGCGAAAAGCGGCCTGCGGTTTTCAGCCACCGCAGCGACCCCAGGGCCGTGGCGGTATGCTCCCACTGGTCGGGATTGTAGGCCGCATAGAAACCGTTGGAGCCGAAATCGCGGTCCTGCCACCCGGCCTGCAAGTCGAAGAACCCGGCCCGCCCGCCGTCGTAGGTCGCCCGTACGAATGCGTTGTAGTTGGAGAAATCGGTATTGTGCCGGTAGCCGTCGCTGCGGCGGTACGAAGCCGCGCCGAGCACCGAGAAGCGTCCCGCACTCACCGCGCCCGAAAGATTCCCGTAGCCATAGCCGTACTGGCCGCCCGAGGCTTCGAGACGCAGGTAGGTGGGCCGCAGCGGCGCGGTGCGGATGTTCACCGCACCGGCGTAGGCTCCGACGCCCGGAACGCCGTCGATCAGTTCGACGGCCGAAATGCAGTCGAGGTCGACGGGCAGCGCGTGGGACTGATGCCCGGTGCGGGCATCGGTGAAATCAATGCCGTTGAGAAGGACCATGGTCTGGTCGAAAGAGCCTCCCCGGATGAAGATGTCGGCCTGCGTTCCCTTGCCTCCGCGTTCGCGGACATCGACCGAAGGAGCAAGGCGCAGGGCGGCTTCCAGAGTCTGGACAGGCGCCGGGGCCTGGGCTTTCCGGTCGAAAAGCGGGGTGTGCGACTGGGCGTTGCGCGCGGGAGCCGTCTGACTCCCGGTGACGCCGACTTCCCGTATCCGCAATGTCTTGAGGACAGCGGTCGTGTCGACAGTCTGCGCGGACGCACCTTGCGTCGCAAGCAGCAGGATCGACATCCCGACAGAGAGGACCCCGATAGTCACATAACGGTGGAGGCTGGCAAAAACCGACCAGTTTTTGCGACTCCAACGCTTGAAGCAGGGGTACTGCTTTGTTTGGATGTTTTCCATTTGTTTGAAATTTGGGTTAAAAGTGAAAAAACGTCCGAACCGGGTCCGGCTGCACTGGCTTCCGGTTCGGCCCCGCAAAGGTAATAAAAAAACGGACCGCAACGGCCCGTTTCCGAAAAAGAACGCATGCGGCGAATCCGCGCCGCATGGCTCCGTCACTTTTTCTCCGTCAGGCGGCGAAGCCATTCGGGATATTTTTTCAGCACCTTGTTGCCCCACGTACCGTACCACGAGTAGCCCACGCGCCGTTCGGCGGGGACTTCGCGCAGGTCGTAGACCTTCTTCCCCTCGCGCGTGGCGAAGAAGGGGCGGTTGTCGGACAATTCGCTGTAACGCGGCCACATGGGCGCGGCTTCGGGATCGTCGACCACGACCCGGTCTTTCCGGATCTTCCGGTCCTCCGCCAGCCCCTCGGGCACCGGAACCGTCACGACCTTTTTACCCGTGATTTTCGTCCGGTCGAACCATGCGGCCGCGGACTCGACCGCCTCGACGACCTCGGGCGAGGGGTTTTTGATACGCATGAGCAGCATCGTGATGTCGGCGCTCTCGCCGGCCGACAGCGCGGGGAGTTCATAAGCCCGGGCCTTCACGGGTTGCAGCGTCTCGTGGTCGTACTGCTGCGCCCAGACGGTCTTCACGCCGTCCTGCACCCACTGGGTTTTGAGGATCAGGTCGATGCCCCGGTCCCACGAGGCCCGGATACGGGCTTTCAGGTCATCGCCGACCCACGCATAGTGGGGTTTTCCGGAGAGGACCTCGTTCCACGTCGAAAGCACGCCGTAGATGATGCCGTCGTTGAACGTCACGGCGTCGGCGTCCCAGCCCCGCCAGCCCCCGTTGGGGTACTGCGCCGAGAGCATGTACTCCATGCCCCGGCGGGCCGAATTGCGGTAGAGGGTGTCCCCCGTCAGCAGGTAGACGTTCGAAAGATACTCGACCTGCGTATAGACGTTGGCGTTGTCGAGCGTCGAGAGGCGGTGGCGCGGCTTGAGGGCCGCCTTCACCGAGTCGGGGTCGAGCCGGGCCAGCATGTCGAGGTTCTTGGGCCAGCCGCCGTCGGCGTTCTGGTAGGCGACGATGTTGTCGGCGATTTCACGGAACCGGTCGGGCTTATAACGCTCGTAGGTCTGCGCACCGTGCTCCTTGTTCCAATGGTTCACGGCATCGGCGAAACGGTCGGCGGAAACCGGCTGCTGCGCGGCTGCGGAAACAGCGAGGAACGATACGGTTAAGGCAATGATTCCCTTTTTCATAAGCCCGGTCATTTAACGGATCAGTTGAACAGCGCCTCGACCTTCTCCACGACGTCGTTTTCGTCGGGTTCGAGCGGGAAGACATGGCTCGGCTTGAGATACCACAGCTCCTTGCCCTCCTTGAAGTGCTCCTCGCCGCCGCCCGTGACATTGAGCATGACGGTGGCGTCCTTCTCGATTTTACCCGCGTTCACGGCATTGACGAGCGACGCCAGCGCAACGCCCGCCGCCGAATAGATGTCGACGCCTTCGAGTTCGTGGAACAGCTTGCGGGCCTTGCGCGCCATGGCGTTCGTGGCCACGAAAACCTCGCCGCCGGTGGCTTTCAGCGCATCGAAAAGACCGCCCGTGACGCTGTAAGGCGGACGGCGGTTCGAAAGCACCTTGGCGTCGATGATCTCCGCGTCGCGGCGCGCCTTGTCGTCGTCGTAAGGCAGCAGCTTGCGCGATGCCGCCTGCCAGGCGTCGTACATCGGGACGAACGGGGCGTTCTGCGCCACCATCAGTTTCATCGTATTCCGCCCGAAGCGGCCGTCCTCCACCAGACGCATGTTAGCCTCCCAAGCGGCAATGGCGCCCGTGCCGCTGCCCACGGCCTGGAAATAGTAGTCGGGAATGCGGCCGATGGTCGTCACGGCCGAAAGGACCGTGCAGGCCATGCCGTCGCGACGCGCGACGTTCTTGGCGCCGCCCTCGGCGTAGAAGCCGGGGCTTTTCAGCGCGATGTCGCTCAAATGGATGGCGTCGAAATAGTCGCCGCCCTTCTCGCACGAAATGAGTTTCACGCAGGGGTTCAGCGGCTGGTCGAACCACAGCGCGCCGATATTGTCGTAGGGAACCGAGAGCAGCAGCCTGATGTTATTGTCCGAGCAGACCTTGGCGAAGGCCCGGGCGGTGTTTCCGGCCGAAGCCACCACCAGCACGCGCCGTTCGTCGGCAGCGGCGCGGCCGCAGACCGAATAGGCCTCGGTCTCCTTGAACGAGCAGGTCGACATCGTGGCCCCGATGGCCGGATACCAGCCGTTGAAGGTGATCCAGAGGTTTTCCAGCCCGAGGTGCGCGGCGAGGCCCTTGCTCTTATAGGTCACGGGAGCCGACGAACCTTTGAGGATACGCCGCACGGGCATCCAGTCCGAGAAACGGTACAGGCCCCAGTCGGCGGGCTTCACGTCGATCTGTTTGCGGGCGTATTTGGTGCGCACGAGCGAAGGCTCCTTGCACTGCGGGTCGGCAAGCATCCAGCCGGCGTCTTCGAATTCGCGGCCCGTGGCGACACATTCCAACGTGTAGGGGGTAGGTGTGAAATTTTCCATGAAGAGGTTTCGTATATCTGAATTCAATATTGTCTATGACATGCGGTTCCGGAAGTCCTCGTAGCCGAATTCGCGGATGACGTCGGTGCGGCCGTCGCGGCGCGCGATGACGATGGCCGGATGGTGGACGCCGTTGAACATCGTGGTCTTGACCATCGTGTAGTGGATCATGTCCTCGAAGACGACGCGCTCCCCCACCTTCAGCTCGCGGTCGAAAGCCCAGTCGCCGCAGTAGTCGCCCGCAAGGCAGCTCGTGCCGCCCATGCGCCAGCGCTTTTCGCCGTCGGCAGGTTCATGCGCTCCGATGACGGCGGGTTTGTAGGGCATTTCGAGGCAGTCGGGCATGTGGCAGGCGAACGACACGTCGAGCATCGCCGTCGTCACCCCGCCGTTCTCCACGATGTCCTCGACGGTCGAAACCAGAAAGCCCGTGCGCCACGTGAAGGCGCTGCCGGGTTCGAGAATCAGCCGCAGGTTCGGATGGCGGGACCTGAACGCCTTCAGCAGGGCGATCAGGCGGTCGCAGTCATACCACGAGGCGGTCATCAGGTGGCCGCCGCCCATGTTGAGCCATTTGATCCGGTCGAGATACGCTCCAAAATGCGTCTCGACGGCCTCCAGCGCCTTTTGCAGATGCTCCGGGCGCGATTCGCAGAGGACGTGGAAATGCAGCCCCTCGACACCCGCCGGAAGTCCGCCGTGCGCCGCCAGCTGTTCGGCCGTGACGCCCAGCCGCGAGCCGGGGACGCAGGGGTTGTAGAGGTCCGTCTCGACGGGCGAATACTGCGGGTTGATCCGCAGGCCGCAGGAAATGCCGTTGATAAGGGCTTTCTGGCCGAAGCGGCGGAACTGCGACAGCGAATTGAACGTGATATGATCGCTGCAATTGAGGATTTCGTCGATATTGGAGTCCGTGTAGACCGGGGCGTAGGTGTGGGCGGGACGCCCGAACTCCTCGAAAACGAGACGCGCCTCGGCGGCGGAACTTGCAGTCGCACCGTCGGAATGCTTCGCCAGCTCGGGAAAAATGCTCCACATGGCGCAGGCCTTCAGGGCGACGATAATTTCGGCGCCCGATTCCCGGCGCACACGGTCGACAGTCGCCAGGTTCCGGTCCAGCAGCTCCTCGTCGAGGACGTAGCACGGTGAAGGCAGTTTCAGAAAGTCAATCATCGAATTGTTTTTAGTTGGATTTCATCCTTCGTTTTCTCCGCTCGGCATAATCCGGGCAAGCCCGGCTCTGCCCTCGCTCAACGAAAACGTCCAAAACAGTTGCAAAAGTAGCAAAAACCTCCTGAAAACCACGCTGCGCAGGCTTGGTTTTCGGGAAAATACGCATTTATACTTATCGCTTGCGAAACCCGGTCCGGAAATAAGCATCGGAGCCGGTCGCCGGCAGGGGCATTTCGGGAAAAGCGGTTCTGCGGAAAACGATACGACAGTTTTGATTTTGGAGGAGCGGAAAATCCCGCTGCGGTTTTCGATCGGTGCGGTGCATCTGTCGTGCATCGTGAAAAATCCCCGGATGGGACGTACTTCGGCACTATCCATCCGGGGATTTTGAGGGATGTGCGGCATCTGCGCCGCAATCTTCAAAAACCTACACTTCGAGATTCACATCGAACAGCTCGTGCCACGGCAGGCCCTGCTCGCCCAGCTCGGCGAGGAACGGATCGGGATCGAACTCCTC
>OOCI01002041.1_pt1 | contig 13358 bp, 9 predicted proteins | sample 1671761 | NCBI WGS metagenome assembly OOCI01 (sample SAMN06348190, study PRJEB24527) | human gut metagenome | biome: human gut; feature: ankylosing spondylitis patient; material: feces | host: Homo sapiens | place: China | collected 2015-10
TGCAAGGGCGACGGCGATGCGGGCAGCGCAGCGGGCGTTATTGAGCGCCAGCTGGACGTTGGAGGCGAAGGACTCGCCGCCGGTCAGCTCCTTGATCTTGGCGAGCAGGAACGGGGTGATCTGCTTGCCGTGGATGTGGGCGGCATCGGCCAGCGCCAGCGCCTGATTGATGATGCCTTCCATATAGTCGAAATCGAGGGCATATTCATCGGGGATGGGGTTGCCGATGAGGACGCCGCCGGGCATTTCGAGCTCCAGCTTGGTTTTGATGATGCGGGCGATCTCCTCCTCGCTTTGGGCGGCGTAATCGACCTTGAAGCCGCTTTTCTTGCAGAAGAAGGCGGGGAAGTCCTCGGTGCCGTTGCCGATGACGGGGACGCCCATCGTTTCGAGGTATTCCAGCGTTCTGCCGATATCGAGGATCTGCTTGGCGCCGGCGCAGACGACCGTAACAGGCGTGTGAGCAAGCTCCTGCAGGTCGGCGGAAATATCCATGGAATCCTGACCGCCGCGATGCACACCGCCGATGCCGCCGGTAGCAAACACGGGGATGCCCGCCATGGCCGCGATGATCATCGTAGAAGCGACGGTCGTCGCGCCGGTGCGGCCGAGAGCAACATACACCGCCACGTCACGGCGGCTGACTTTGCCGATGTTCTCGGCGCGGCACATGATCTCCAGCTCCTCCGCCGTGAGACCGACCTTGAGGCGGCCCTTGACGATCGCGCAGGTCGCCGGAATACCGCCGAGCGAGCGGATGACCTCTTCCACGCGGTGCGCAAAATCCAGATTTTCCGGATACGGCATGCCGTGGCTGAGGATCGTGCTCTCGAGCGCGACGACGGGCTTATTCTCATCCAGCGCCTGCTGGATCTCGGGAAGAACGTCCAGATACTTTTCAAAGCTGTTCATAGTTCATTTTCCTCCAGAATTTTATTGACGAGCTCCGCGCTCATCCCCGGACTGACGGTACCGGCGCTGGTGACGGCGATGATGCCCGCCGCGAGAGCCCAGCGAGCCGCCCGTTCGGGGGGAAAGCGGTGCAGGTAAGCATATAAAAGTCCGGCCATAAAGGCATCTCCCGCGCCGGTGGCATCCACCATCTGGCTCACGGGACGGAGCGCGGCATAGAATTTTGCGCCGCTGCGGTCGGCCCAGTAGCAGCCGCGCTGTCCCATGCTGACAACGATGCAGTGCGTACCGCGCTCGAGAAGCACATCCGCAGCGCGCTCCATATCGCCGTCGCCGGTGATCTCGCAGCCGGTCATAGCCGCGAGCTCCAGCACATTGGGCTTCAGGCAGTGGAGCTTTCCGGCAAACGGAGCAAGACGACGGGCGTACGTTGTGGAAACCGGGTCGGAAAAGATCGGCACGCCCGCGAGAGCGTCGGAGGTGATCCATTCCAAGGCTTCCGGCGTCAGGCAGGGGTCGCAGACGATCGCGTCCGCTTTCCGCAGCGCATTCTTTTGCCCTTCCAGCCAGTCGGGGGTGATGTGCTCCAGAATGCGCATATCGGACATGCCGATGAACATGTCGCCCTCGGGGTCGATGAGCGCCATATAGCTGGAGCTGCCGCAGTCCGGGCAGCGCAGCATGTTCGACATATCCATGCCGACCGCCTCGCCGGAGGCGAGGATCTCGCGGCCGTATAAATCGTTGCCGATGGCGGAGAACAGAGCCGTCCTCTCGCCCATGCGGGAGAGATTTTCGAGAATGTTCCGCGTGACGCCGCCGGGTGACGTGTGGAGAAAGCCGGGGTTGGAATCATGCAGGATCAGCGCAGCACGGCTGCGGCCGTGCAGGTCCATATTGGCCGCACCGATGCCCGCGGTAAAGCGTTTTTCTGTCATTATTTCAAAATCACTCGCTTGAAGTTCTTCTTGCCGCGGCGCAGGACAACGCCCTTGCGCAGTTCCTCACCGTCAAACGCTTTGGCGATGTCGGTGACCTTTTCCTCTCTGCACAGGACGCCGCCCTGCTGGATGTTGCGCCGCGCGTCGCTGCGGGAAGCGCAGAGACCGCTCAGCACGAGGAGGCTCATGATGTCGGCCTTGCCGTCTGCGAGGTCACTCTCGGAAATGACGGCTTCCGGCACATGCTCGGTGCTGCCGCCGCCGAAAATGGCGCGCGCTTTTTCCTGCGCGGCGCCGGCCTCGTCCTCACCGTGAACCATTTTGGTGAGCTCGTAGGCCAGAGTTTCCTTGGCGGTGTTGAGCTGCGCGTCCTTCCACGTCGCCATTTCGTCGATCTGCTCGAGCGGGAGGAACGTGAGCATACGGATGCACTTCATAACGTCCGCGTCGTCCACGTTGCGCCAGTACTGGTAGAAGTCGTAGGGCGTGGTCTTGTTCGGGTCGAGCCACACTGCGCCGCTCGCGGTCTTGCCCATCTTCTTGCCCTCGGAATTAAGAAGCAGCGTGATCGTCATCGCCTGCGCGTCCTTGCCGAGCTTGCGGCGAATGAGCTCCGTGCCGCCGAGCATGTTGGACCACTGGTCGTCGCCGCCGAACTGCATGTTGCAGCCGTACTCCTGGAACATGTGGTAGAAGTCGTAGGACTGCATGATCATGTAGTTGAATTCCAGGAACGAAAGGCCCTTTTCCATGCGCTGCTCATAGCACTTGGCGCGCAGCATGTTGTTCACAGAGAAGCACGCGCCCACCTCGCGCAGCAGCTCGATGTAGTTGAGCTTCATCAGCCAGTCGGCGTTGTTGAGCATCATGGCCTTGCCCTCGCCGAAGTCGATGAAGCGCTCCATCTGGCGCTTGAAACATTCGGCATTGTGGTCGATGTCGGCCTTGGTGAGCATCTTGCGCATGTCGTTGCGGCCCGAGGGGTCTCCGATCATGGTCGTGCCGCCGCCGATGAGCGCAATGGGCTTGTTGCCCGCCATCTGGAGTCTTTTCATCAGGCACAGTGCCATGAAGTGGCCGACGTGCAGGCTATCCGCCGTGCAGTCAAAGCCGATGTAGAACGTCGCCTTGCCGTTGTTGACGAGGTCGCGGATCTGCTCCTCGTCCGTCACCTGCGCGATCAGGCCGCGCGCTTTGAGCTCTTCATAAATTCCCATTTGTTGATTCCTCCTGTATTTCTATTTTACTTCATTTCGGACATTTTGAGACGCTTTCGGATAGCAAAAAAACGCCCTCTGTCCGTTTGGACAGAGGGCGAACAAATTCGCGGTACCACCTCTGGTTCGCCGTTTTCTCGCAAAAACGGCCTCACGGAGTGCTGACACACTCCCGCGCGATAACGGGCGCTCCCGGGGCGCGCCTACTGGAAAACTTTCGTTCGGGCGCCGGCTCCGCGGTGTATTTCGGCACGTTTCCTCTCCTTCTTGCACCGGCCGAAGGCTCTCTGCGCAGGAAATCGCTGCTTACTTCTCCGCTTCATCACCGTAAACGCGGATATTGTAACGTAAAGAATCGGTCTTGTCAAGTATCAAGTATTCTGCGGATTGTAATACATCACGAGCTTGCACAGCCCGTCGCACAGAAGCGACAGATTTTCCTCGTCGATCTCCTCTGTTTTCCGCGGCAGGATACAGCGGCCAAAGCCCTTGACCTTTTTGCACGCACAGATGACCGTGCCGCCCATGAACGCGCGGTTGTCCGAGGGATAGTGAACAAGTCCGTCGGTCTTCAAAAAGCAGGTCTTTCTCTCGCTGTTGCTGAACTGCTCAAGGATCGTATCGAGCAGCTTGTCGTTCCAGCGGCTCGCCTTGCCCGGCAAAATCAGCAGCTCATCGCCCTCACCCACGCAGTCGAGCACGACGACGCTCTTCTTTTTGAGCTCGGGATGCGCGTGGATCAGGCGCTTGGCGCCCTTGCTCCCCTGTGTGCCGCCGTCAAGGAACAGGAAGCACACCTCGCCGCGGTAGCGCGGCGTCAGCGCCTTTGCGACCTCGAGCAGTGCGATGACGCCGGAGGTGTTGGCATTTTTGTTGTTCGTCTCACTCTTGCCATATTTGGGGTAAAAGAGCGTCACGACCAGCAGCAACAAAAAGAGCGGCAGCGTCATATTCGGCATGTTGAGCGCGAACGTCACGCCGAACGAAATGAGGAAGCTCACCGCCAGCGCCAGCAGCGGTATCAGCGCCTCGTAGAGCATGTACGTCGCCGGTCGCGTCGGGCAAATGAGCGGCGGCAGGACCTCGCGCACGCCGGTGTCGTAGTGCGCCGCGAGAACGATCTTTGCCTTCTCGATGTCGCCGACGACCACATTCGTCACATTGCCGCCCGCTGAGAGCGCCGACGTCCCGCTCTCGAGCTTTGGCGAATAGCCGAGCTCCTTGAGTGTGTAGACAAGCCAGGTGCGGAAGTCCACTTTTTCTTTTTCCTTGCGCCGCACCGGAAAATCCCGCTCGATGCGCTCAGCAAATTCGTTCATCTAATGTTCCTTTCTTCGAAAAAGCGCCGCATCGCGGCGCTTTTCTCTGCCATGTGATTTTGCTTTACAGTAGTTGATTTTTAAAGTTCTCCGCCGCGCAGAGCAGTTCCTCAGCTCCTAAGAGCATCGTCTCGCTCGGGTGGTCTCCCCCGCTTAGGCGGGCGATCTCGCCGCGGCGCGCCGCGCGGTCGAGCGCGACGACCTTTGTGAGCGTGCGGCCGTTTTCCTCGCCCTTTTCCACGCCGAAGTGCGTGTCGGCCATCGCCGCGAGCTGCGGCAGATGCGTCACGCACAGCACTTGCCGTGTGCGCGAGAGCTTGGCGAGCTTTTCCGCCACGCGCTGGGCAGCCCTGCCCGAAACGCCGGTGTCGACCTCGTCGAACACCATCGTCATCACGCTGTCCTGCTCGGCCAGCACGTTTTTGAGTGCCAGCATGATGCGCGACAGCTCGCCGCCGGACGCGATCTTCTGGATGGGGCGCAGCGCCTCGCCCACATTGGCGGACATCAAAAACGCCACGGCGTCCACACCGTCCTCGCCCATGTCCTTTTCCTGAAAGTCGATGGCAAAGCGGAGCTTCGGCATATCGAGCTCGCGCAGTTCCCGGGAAATACGCTCCTCAAGCTCCTTTGCCGCCGCGTGACGGCGGTCGGAGAGGGCCTGCGCCGCTTCGCGCGCAGCCTTTTCCTGCTTTTTGAGCGTCTGCTCGAGCTGCTGCGCACGGTCGTCTGCATACTCGATGCGGTCCAATTCCTCACGCGATTTTTCAAGATATGCAAGCATCTCCTCGACGCTTGAGCCGTACTTCTTTTTCAGCCGGTAAAGCTGGTCGCAGCGCGACTCCACGGCGTCGAGCTCCTGCGGAGAAAAGTCGTATTCATCCTTTTTATCGCGGATCGTTTCGGCAAGGTCATACGCTTCACAGCGCAGCGCTTCCAAGCGCTCCGAGAGCGTGATGAATTCATCGCCGAGGCTGCGGAGCGAACGCAGCGCATCCTCCGCCTCCTTGATAGCGGACACCGCGCCAAGGCCCTCGTCCCCACCGTTCAGGCAGGCGTCCGCCTCGGAGATGGCGGAAATGAACTTTTCGCCGTTGCGCAGAATATTGCGGCGGGCAAGGAGCGTCTCCTCCTCCCCCTCCTGCAAGTCCGCGCGCTCGAGCTCGCCGATCTGATGGTGCAGCATGTCGACACGGCGCGCTTTTTCGGCCTCGTCCATCTTGAGCGCGTCGATCGCGCGGCGCGTCTCTTTCATCACGTCATAGCGCGTACAGTACGCTGCCAGCTCATTTTCCACGCGGCCAAAGCGGTCGAGGTAGACAAGGTGCTGCTCTTCGTCGAGTAACTGCTGTCCGTCGTGCTGGCCGTGGATATTGAGCAAGCTCGCGCCGATACGCTTGAGCTGCGCGACCGTCACTGGCCGTCCGCCCACGCGGCAGACGTTTTTGCCGTCACCGTACAGCTCGCGCTGCAATAAAAGCGTTCCGTCCTCCTCCGGCGTAAAGCCGTTTTCGGCGAGCCCCGGCAAATCTGCCGGGACCGCGCTGAACGTCGCGCTGACAAACGCCTTCTCCGCGCCCGTGCGGATGAGCTCGCGCGACGTGCGCTGGCCGAGCACCGCGCCGAGCGCGTCGATCACGATGGATTTGCCCGCGCCGGTCTCGCCGGTGAGCGCGTTGAACCCGCGGCCGAACAGAATGTCTGCCCGCTCAATGATGGCGATATTTTCAATGTGCAAAAGCTCAAGCATCGCTCATTCTCCTGCAAGATTTTGTTCTTACTTGGTCTGGCGCTGTCTCTGCATGTCCTCGATCTCCGAGCAGAACTCGGCGGCGGACTCGTTTTCGCGCATCACGATCAGCACCGTGTCGTCACCCGCGACGGTGCCGACCTTGGCGGAGATATCCATCCCGTCAAACGCCGCGCCGGCCGCGGGGCCGAGGCCCGCCATCGTCTTGATGAGCACCAGATTCTGCGCGCAGTCGACCGAAACGATGCTCTCGCGCAGGATGGTCTGCAGGCGGTCAGCCAGATTCAGGCGCATCTTCTGCGTCGAAACGGCGTAGCGGTAGGTGCCGTTGCCGGTCGGCTCCTTAATTAAGTGGAGCTGCTTGATATCGCGGGAGATGGTCGCCTGCGTGCAGGAGATCCCCTCCTTGCGCAGGCTGTCGATCAACTGCTCCTGCGTTTCGATCGCCGAAGCGGCAATGATCGCAAGGATCTTTTCCTGTCTTTCATTCTTCATTGCTGGTTCCTCCCATCAACATTTTCTTTTGTAAGATCTCGCAGAAACTGCGTTTGCTCAGTCGAACGAGCTTGGTGTCGAATTTCGAGCGGCGCACTTCAATACTGTCGCCGCTGCGCAGTGAGAATGCGCGCCCGCCGTCCACGCTCAAAAGGACGGGCTTGTAGCTGTTTTTTTCCGTCTGCACAGTGATGACCCGCTCGGGCGAGAGCACGTAGGCATTGGCGTGCACGCTATGCGCGCAGATGGGCGAAACGATGAAGTTCCGCGCCGTCGGCTCGACCACAGGGCCACCCGCCGAGAGCGAGTAGGCCGTCGAGCCCGTCGGGCTCGCGACGATCACGCCGTCGCCCGCCACGTCCACGAGCTTCCCCTGCTCGGTGAAGATTTGCAGCCGGATCACGCGCGAGATATTGCCGCGCGCGATAAGCGCTTCGTTGAGCGCAAGGTTCGAGTAGATGACCCGCCCGTCGCGCTGGACGCTCACGTCGAGCATCATGTGGCTCTCGATCTCATACTTTCCGTCACACAGGTCGCGCAAGCGCAAAAGGTCTTTGCTCTCAAGCTCGGCCATGAAGCCGAGGCTGCCGAGGTTGACGCCCAGCACCGGAATGTCGCGGTGCGCGGCGGTTTTGGAAAGGTGCAGGATCGTACCGTCGCCGCCAAACGCGATGATCATGTCCGCACCGCGGATCTCCTGCTGAAGCGGCTCAATGTTGAGCCCGTAGCCCTCCGGCGGCTCCTGATTGCGAAACGGCAGGCACACGACATTCGGGCAGCCAACCTCGTCGAGCACGCGCTTGGCCTCCTTCGCGACGCGAAGCTGCGCGTCGCGGTAGGGATTCGGGCATAAGATGACTTTTCTCAGCATCCCGCGCCCTCCTTCCCGTGGTCGAGCGCCGCGTGTGACTGCTCCACAAGGCCCTGGAGGTCAAACGTCTTCTCCACCCAATCGCCGCTTTCGAGATACCCGAGGTATTCGATGTTTCCCTCGGGTCCGCGAATAGGAGAGAATGTGATATCAAGCACTGTAAAGCCAGAATCCTTTGCATGTGTCAGGAAGTTTTCCAGCACCTCAAGGTGTACGTCCGGGTCGCGGACGACGCCCTTTTTCCCCACCTTTTCGCGTCCCGCCTCAAACTGGGGCTTGATGAGGCAGGCGACATGTCCGCCCTCTTTTAAGACGCGGTGCACCGCAGGCAGGATCAATTTCAGCGAAATAAACGACACGTCGATGCTGGCAAAATCCAGCTCGTCAGGAATCTGGTCGCGGTCGAGATAGCGCGCGTTCGTGCGTTCCATGCACACAACGCGCTCGTCGGAGCGGAGCTTCCAATCGAGCTGTCCGTAGCCGACGTCGACGGCGTAGACCTTTGTCGCGCCGTTTTGCAGCATACAGTCGGTAAAGCCGCCGGTCGAAGCGCCGATATCGGCACAGATACAGCCGTCCAGCTTGAGGCCGAACGTCGTCATCGCCTTTTCGAGCTTGAGGCCGCCGCGGCTCACATATCGGAGCGTGTTGCCGCGCACCTCGATCTGCGCGTCGTTCGGCACGGCGGTGCCCGCCTTATCCACGCGCTGCCCGTCCACAAAGACGAGCCCGCTCATGATCATCGCCTGCGCGCGCTGGCGGGTCTGTTCCAGCCCGCGTTCAACGAGCAGCAAGTCCAGTCTTGTTTTATTGCTCATCGCAGCACCTCCGCAGCCTTTTTTGCCAGCGATTCCGCGTCCAGCCCGAACTCGCGGTACAGCTCCTCCACTGTTCCCTGCGCGGGAAACGCCTTGCCGAGGTTGCACAGCTCCAGCCGCTCGGGCGAAATTTTGTTCCAGCCCAGAATGGCCGCCATGCGCTGGCCCATGCAGCCGACGCCCGCGCACTCCTCGGCGACCAGCATCGCCTTGGTTTTGCCGATGACCTCGCGCATGTCGCGGTCATAGAGCGGCGAGATGGCGTTGATCTTCACAACGCGTGCTTCGATGCCCTGCTCGTGCAGGATTTCCGCCGCGTCGAGCACATTGTTGATCATCGTGCCGTAGGCGCAGAGGGTGATGTCCTCTCCCTCGCGCAGCACGACAAGGTTCTGCCGCCCGCTGTCTTCCTTATAATTTCCCTCGCCGCCGCGCGGATAGCGGATGGCGACGGGGCCCTTGATCTCGTTCACCGCACGGTCAAGCATCGTGCGCAGCTCTGCAAAGTTCGACGGACACAGCACCGTCATATTCGGAATTTCCGAGAGGAATGTCGCATCGAAAATGCCGTGATGCGTCTCTCCGTCCGCGCCGACCATGCCCGCGCGGTCGACCGCGAAGACAACATGCAGGTCGGAGAGCGCCGTGTCGTGGATGAGCTGGTCGTAGGCGCGCTGCAAAAAGCTCGAATAGATCGCCACGACCGGCGTGAGCCCCTGCTTGGCCATGCCCGCGGCCATCGCCACGGCATGTCCCTCGGCGATGCCGACGTCAAAAAAGCGCACGGGATACTGCTCGGAAAAATCGTGCAGGCCCGTACCGTCGCGCATTGCGGCGGTGATAGCGCAGATCGTTTCGTCATTTTTTGCGAGCTTACAGAGTTCGTCGCCGAACACCGCGGAAAAATCTCGCTTATGCTCGCGCGGCACGCCCATCCGCGGGTCAAATTTGCCGACACCGTGATAGCGCTCCGGCTCGCGCTCGGCGGGCGGGTAGCCCTTGCCTTTTTTCGTATGCACATGCACCAGCACCGGACAGTTCAAGTCCTTCGCCCATTTGAGCGTGTTGGTGAGCTGCCCCACGTCGTGTCCGTTCACGGGGCCGAGGTAGGTAAAGCCCATGTCCTCGAACATTGTCGAATTCGGCAGCAGCGCCTTTTTGACGTTCGTTTTCAGATGATGGTTAAAATCATACACCGCGCGGCCGACCGCGTTGCGGTCGAGCAGATCACGATAGGCTTTTTTGAATTCATAGTACGCAGGCTTCGAGCGCAAAAGTCCCAGATGCTCGCTCACCGCGCCGACATTGCCGTCGATCGACATGCCGTTGTCGTTCAGAATCACGATGAGCGGCTCGCCGGACGAACCCGCATTGTTGAGTCCCTCATAGGCAAGGCCGCCGGAGAGCGCGCCGTCGCCGATCAGCGCCAGTACGGAATAATCCTGATGCTGCAGCGTCCGCGCCCGCGCCATGCCGAGCGCGACGGAGACGGAGTTGGAGGCATGTCCCGCGATAAAGGCGTCATGCCCGCTCTCGCGCGGTTTGGGAAAGCCCGAGAGGCCGCCGTACTGGCGCAGAGACGAAAACTGCTCGCGCCGGCCGGTCAAAATTTTATGGGTGTAGCACTGATGCCCCACGTCGAACACCAGCCGGTCTCGCGACGTGTCGAACACGCGGTGGATGGCCACCGTCAGCTCGACCGCGCCGAGGTTCGAGGCCAGATGCCCGCCCGTTTTCGACACATTTTTCAGCAAAAATTCACGCAGCTCCGTACATAAAAGCTGCGTTTGCGAGTCGTTCAGGGCCTTGATGTCCCGGGGATCATGGATGGTTTCAAGAATCAATACGGTTTCCTTCTTTATCTGACAAGATGCAGCACCGACAGCACCTTCGCCGTCAGGTAGATGACATCCTTGCTCTTTTTCATGGCGACCTTTTTGCCGATGGCCTTGCCGCCGATCGTCAATCCGGAAATGAGCGCCGTGACCACGGTGGATACGACGATACTGCGCCAGCCGAAGCTGTTTTGCAGCAGCACGACGATGACCGTCGCGGTCGAGCCGCTGACGATGCCGCAGATGTCACCGACCACATCGTTGCAGAACGAGGCGACCTTTTCCGCGTTGCGGATGAGGTACAGCGCCTCCTTCGCGCCCTTGACACGGTGCGCGGCCATCGAATTGAACGGCTTGGGATTCGCCGCCGTCACGGCGACGCCGATGATATCGAACAGGATGCCCAGCGCAATGAACAGCAGCAGGATCAGCGTTGCAGTCACATAGCCCGCATCCTCAAGCACCGCGCCCGAGCACAGGCTCATCGAGGCGGAAAGCGCCACAGCGATCAAAAACACACGGATGACCCAGCGCGCGTGGCTGGGCGTCTTTTCCGTTTTCTTCTGCTTTCGGTCTTCTTCGTTTTCCAAGGCTTTCTTCTCCACAGTTATTTCATAATCATGCTAATCAGCGGCAGCAGCAAAAGGTAATCCTGCGGCATAGGTCGGGTTGGCTTTCCCCGCAGCGCACCTCTCGTTGCCGATGGAGGCGGTTCCCCCTTAGGCGCTGCACCCCGTTGTTACCAGACGAGGTACCCGATTGCCACTTAGTCCGCACTGTAACCCTTTCGCTGCCCTTGCGACAGCCTAGGTGATTTCCACCCCGGAGTCACGCCGTTTCTTATCCTCTTTTGCAGGAAAAATTTCAAGGAGCGATCGTACCTCGCTCTTGGCCGGAGTCTGTACGTTGTTCTCCTATCCGAATTCCCCACGCAAGGCAGGCTACGCTGCACACAGCGTTCGCGGCACAAAGGCCGGGTAGCACCGCAATGCAGGTTCATATCCCGTCCCGTACCGAAGTCGATACCCGAAACCGGGAGTCCGCTCCGGCACAGCAACGAGTCTCCGCAGAAACAGGGTCGGTTCCCCCATGCCATTAGGGGTCGCCCGGAGTCCGCAGGCGCAGCTTTCGCTTTCGCCTCCCTTCAGCACCCACCCCAAACTGGGCGTAAGAAGCAGGCACCAAAGGCTTCACAGTTGTGCCCTTTAAAGGATTTTTAGGCCCTTCTTAGGAAACGGCAGCTCCGACTAGGATACTGCGCCGCTGCTTAGCATTGCCTATTATACACCAGTCAAAATGAATATGCAAGATATACACAATAATATTCACCTTAGGAAATTGTAAATTTTTTATTTCGCAGAAAATTCTGTCTGCCGCGCGGAAACAAAAAAGAGGTCCGGCCTTCGCCGAACCTCTTTTCATCATATTTTGTAATTTGGAAATTACTTGTTGCCGTTGACCATGGAAGCGATCTCAGCCGCAAAGTTCTCCTGCTTCTTCTCGATGCCCTCGCCCTTCTCGAAGCGAACGGCGGTGTTGAAGCTGACCTTGCCGCCCAGCGCCTTGGCAGCGTTGTTCATATACTGCTCGACAGAGACGTCGCCGTCCTTGACGAAGGCCTGCTGAAGCAGGCAGTTCTCGGCATAGAACTTGTTGAGCTTGCCCATGACGATCTTTTCCTTGACCTGATCGGGCTTGTTCGCCATCTTCGGGTCGTTGGCCATCTGGCCGAGCATGACTTCCTTCTCCTCGTCCAGAACGTCCTGCGTGACCTGGCTCTTGTCCCAGAAGCGGGGGTTGAGCGCGGCGATCTGCATGGCGATGTCCTTGCCGATCTCGGTGGCGTCGCAGCCCTCGACGGTCAGGTTGACGATAACGCCGATCTTGCCTTTCATGTGGACATAGGGGACGGAGAAGCCGTCAGCGATGCGGGCGAAGCGACGGATGCTCATGTTCTCGCGGATGGCGAGGAACAGCTCGTCCTTCGCATCCTTGACGGTGCCGTTGCCGGTGACCCAGGGGCAGCCCATGAGCGCGTCGACGTCAGCGGGGTTCTCCTTGGCGACGACAGCAGCCACGCCCTTGACAAAGTTGTTGAACGGCTCGCCGTTGGCGACGAAGTCGGTCTCGCAGTTGACCTCGACCACAACACCGACACCGTCGATGACGGTGGCGTAAGCCATGCCCTCAGCAGCCACGCGGCTGGCCTTCTTCGCCTGAGAGGCGAGGCCCTTTTCGCGCAGATACATGACGGCCTTTTCCATATCGCCCTCGCACTCGATGAGGGCCTTCTTGCAGTCCATCAGGCCGCAGCCGGTGGCCTGGCGGAGCTCGTTAACAACAGCAGCAGTGATAGCCATTCTGATATCCTCCTGAAAAATAGTGTAGTAAAAATGAGACGGGGCGAGGCTTTGCCTCGCCCCGTAAGGTTCTTTTCTCGCTTGATTGGGAAAATCAGGCCTGAGCCTCGCCCTCGGCCTTCTCCTCGGTCTCTTCGCCCTGCTTGCCCTCGATCATGGCGTTGGCCATCACGGAGGAGATGAGCTTGATGGCGCGGATAGCGTCATCGTTGCCGGGGATGGGGTAGTCGATCTCGTCGGGATCGCAGTTGGTATCGGCGATAGCGACGACGGGGATGCCGAGCTTGTGCGCCTCGGCGATGGCGTTGCGCTCCTTGCGGGTGTCGACGATGAACAGCGCGCCGGGGAGCTTCTTCATTTCCTTCACGCCGCCGAGGTACTTCTCGAGCTTCTCGATCTCGGCGAGGTGCTTCATGACTTCCTTCTTGGGAAGCATATCGAACGTGCCGTCAGCCTGCATGGTCTTGAGCTGGTTGAGACGGTCCACGCGGGTACGCATGGTCTTGAAGTTGGTCATCATACCGCCGAGCCAGCGAGCGTTGACATAGTAGCCGCCGCAGCGGGAAGCCTCTTCCTTGATAGCCTCCTGCGCCTGCTTCTTCGTGCCGACAAACAGGATGTTCTGGCCGCTCTCAGAGACGGAACGGACGAAGTTGTAGGCTTCCTCGAGCTTCTTGACGGTCTTCTGCAGGTCGATGATGTAGATGCCGTTGCGCTCGGTGTAGATGTAGGGAGCCATTTTGGGGTTCCAGCGACGGGTCTGATGGCCGAAGTGGACGCCTGCTTCGAGCAGGGCTTTCATGGATACGACGTTTGCCATTGCTTGTAGTTTCTCCTTCA
>OOCI01002044.1_pt1 | contig 13346 bp, 13 predicted proteins | sample 1671761 | NCBI WGS metagenome assembly OOCI01 (sample SAMN06348190, study PRJEB24527) | human gut metagenome | biome: human gut; feature: ankylosing spondylitis patient; material: feces | host: Homo sapiens | place: China | collected 2015-10
AAATTTTTGTTATTTGCCGTTCCATAGTCCCGTCGTACAGAAAAAGGCCGCTTCTGCGGTCAGGCAGAAACGGCCTTTTTCAGGAGAAATAAAGAAAACACGAACCCACAAGGGTATGGAAACACTCAGAACATGCTCTCGTCCTTATAACGGCCGGTGCGCACGAACTGCACCCACTCGGCCACGTTCACGGCGTGATCGCCGATGCGCTCCAGATACTTGATGACCATCAGCAGGTCCAGCGCTGCATCCACCTTGGACGGGTTTGCAGCGATCTCCTGTGCGAGGGTGTGCTTGATGGCGTTGAAGTCGTAGTCCACAGCATCGTCCGCCTCAATGACCTTGCGGGCGGCAAGCTCATCTTCGGCGGTCAGGGCGGCAAGGGCGTCCAGGATCATCTGATGCGCCTTTTTGCCCATGGCAATGGCCTGGCTGACCGCCGGGTCGCCTTCCTTGCGGACGGTGACCAGATGGGGGATGATCTCGGCGATGTCGGCGGCGTGGTCACCGATGCGCTCGATGTCCGTCACCACCTTCATGGCGGTGGAGATGCGGCGCAGGTCACCTGCCACCGGCTGCTGGCGGAGCAGCAGGGTCATGCAGCGGTGCTCAATGTCCCGCTCCATGTTGTTGATGCGGCCATCGCCCTGCACCACGGCGGCGGCAGCCTCGGCATCGGCGGTGCAGAGGGCTTCCATTGCAGCTTCCACGGCATCGGCAGCGTTCTGCCCCATCTCGGCCAGGGCCGTTTTCAGGGCGGCAAGGTCGTTTTCGTATTGTGTACGGTTGCTCATTGCGTTTTTCTCCTTAGCCGAACCGGCCCGAAATGTAATCCTCGGTGCGCTTATCCTGCGGGGTGCTGAAGATCTGCGCCGTGGGGCCGGCTTCCACCAGCTCGCCCAGCAGGAAGAAGGCGGTGCGGTCGCTGATACGGGCTGCCTGCTGCATGTTATGGGTCACGATGACCACAGTGTAGTTCTTTTTCAGCTCGCTCATCAGCTCCTCCACCTTCATGGTGGAGCCGGGGTCCAGGGCGCTGGTGGGCTCGTCCATCAGCAGCACCTCGGGCTTGACCGCCAATGCCCGGGCGATGCAAAGACGCTGCTGCTGCCCGCCGGACAGGCCGAGGGCGCTCTTTTTCAGGCGATCCTTCACCTCGTCCCACAGGGCTGCGCCCCGCAGAGAGGTTTCCACCAGCTCGTCCAGCTCGGCCTTATTGCGCACGCCGTGCAGCTTGGGGCCGTAGGTGATGTTGTCGTAGATGCTCATGGGGAAGGGGTTTGCCTTCTGGAACACCATACCCACGCGGCGGCGCAGGTCGGTCAGCTCCATCTCGCGGGCAAAGATATCCTCGCCCTTCAGCCGTACATCGCCCTCGATGCGCACGCCCGGCACAAGGTCGTTCATGCGGTTCAGGGTCTTTAAAAAGGTGGACTTGCCGCAGCCGGAGGGGCCGATCAGTGCGGTGATCTCCCGCTCGCCCACGTCCAGCGAAATGCTCTTCAGCGCCTTGAAGTCGCCGTACCAGAGGTTCAGATCCTTTGCCGATATCACCGGCACATTCGTGTTTTCCATAGAGTACCTCTTTATTTTTACTGCTTCTGTTTCAGTTTTATTTTCGCCAGACGTGCTGCCAGATTGATCAGCAGCACCAGCACCAGCAGCACTGCGCCGATGCCCCATGCGGAGGTGAAATCGCCGTCCTCAAAGGCGCGCAGGTACAGCAGCACCGACAGGGTGGCACCGTTGGAGGTGTAGGCCTTGAACACACTCTTGGCGATCACCTCTGCCGCACCGGCGGTGAACAGCAGCGCAGCGCTTTCGCCCACGATGCGTCCCACCGCCAGAATGCAGCCGGTGACGATGCCGTCAATGCTGCAAGGCAGCACGATGGTGCGGATGATGTGCCACTTGCCTGCACCCAGACCCATGGCACCCTCGCGGTAGCCCTGCGGCACCGTCTTGAGGGATTCCTGCGTGGTTCGGATGATGGTGGGCAGGTTCATGACCACCAGCGTGAGTGAACCGGACAGCAGACAGGTCTGGAAGCCCAGCGCCTGACTGAACACCAGCATACCCACCAGACCGTAGATGATGCTGGGGATGCCCGCCAGCGTTTCGTTGGTGAACTCGATGACCTCGATGAGCCGCCGGTTGGAGGCATACTCGGTCAGGTAGACCGCCGCGCCCACGCCCAGAGGCAGTACGATCAGTAATGTCAGCACAATGACATACAGTGTGTTGAGGATGGCAGGCAGGATGCCGTCGGTCTTTTTCAGCACACTGGCAGTGGTAGAAAGGAACTTCCAGCTGATGTGGGGGATGCCCCGCACCAGCACCATGCCGATGATACCGGCCACCAGCACCATCACCAGCACGGCGCTGGCCCAGACCAGTGCGGTCATGACCCGGTTCCACATCTGACGGGAAGGCGAAAGGCCCTTATTCATCCCGGCTTCCTCCCTTCAGCACAACGTTCAGCACAACATTGATGATCATGATAAAGACGAACAGTACCAGCGCGATGCTGAACAGCGCCTGCCGCTGCAGACCGCCGGCATAGCTCATCTCCTTGGCGATGGCGGTGGTCAGGAAGGTGACGCTGCGGAAGGGACTGTCCGGCATGTTGGGGCTGTTGCCTGCCACCATCATCACCGCCATGGCCTCGCCGATGGCACGGCCGATGCCCAGCACAACGCCTGCGGCAATGCCGCTTTTGGCTGCCGGAATGCTGATCTTGAACCATGTTTCGGTGTCGGTGGCACCCAGTGCCAGACTGCCCTGCTCATACTCCGGCGGCACGGCGTTCAGTGCCGTGACCGACACGGACACGATGCTGGGCAAAATCATGATGGAAAGCACCACGATAGCGCTCAGCAGGCAGGCACCGGAAGCCTTGCCGAAGGTCTTTGCCACGGCGGGCACCAGCACCTGCATGCCCAGCAGGCCGAACACCACGCTGGGGATGCCGGACAGCAGCTCGATGGCGGTGACCACCACGGTGCGCAGCTTGGGGTCGGCGGCCTTGGAGAGGAACACCGCCGTCAGCAGGCCGATGGGCACACCGATGATGGCAGCGCCCAGCGTGCCGTAGATGCTGGACAGGATAAAGGGCAGGATGCCGAACAGCGGCTGGGCTGCCGTGGAGGCCCACTTTGTGCCGAACAGGAATTGGAACAGGCCGATCTTGTGGATGGCCGGCACGCCGGAGATCACCATGTACACCGAGATGAGCACCACGCAGCCCACCGCCAGCATACCGCACAGGAAGAAGATGAAGTTCATCACCGCTTCCAGCCATTCGGCGGGGGTGCGGGGCAGCCGCACCCGGCTCAGATAGGATTTTTTGTTCATAGCTGAAATCCTTTATAAAAGCCGCGTCGGCCCGCAGAAACGGCAGCCCGACGCGGCAGTTTTCTTGTTCAGATGCGGGGCGAGCGGTTCACGGGGAGCTTTCCCCGGCAAACCACCCGGTAATTACTCGTTCACCGGCACAGCGCCTGCGGTGCGGATGAGGTCGGCAGCGTCCTTGCTGGTGGCAAAGTCCACAAAGGCCTGTGCCTGCTCCGACAGGGTCACGCTCTTGTTGGTGACGAACACGAAGGGACGCTGGATCTTGTAGCTGCCGTCCTTCACGGTGTCCTCGCTGCACTCCACACCCTCCACGGTGACCATGGCAACGGTGTCGCCCACAGCGGACAGGGAAGCGTAGCCGACGGCCAGAGGATTGGCCTCCACAGCGCTGATGACAGCGCCGGTAGCGGTCAGCTCCTGTGCGTACTTGCAGCTGTCCTTCACGTCCACGATGCTCTCAAAGCCATCGCGGGTGCCGGAACCGGCCTCGCGGCCCACCAGAACGATCTCGCCGTCGTCGCCGCCCACATCCTTCCAGTTGGTGATCTCGCCGGTGAACATCTGCTTCAGCTGGTCCACGGTCAAGTCTGCCACCTTGCTGGCCTTGTTGACAACGATGGCGATGCCGTCCAGAGCCACGGTGGTGCCGTCCACGTCGTTCTTCTCGTCGTCCTTCAGGGCGCGGGAGGACAGGCCGATGTCCAGCGTCTTATCGGTAGCACCGGTGATGCCTGCGCCGGAACCGGTGGGGTCGTAGCTGACAGTGACACCCGGCTCAACCTCAGCAAAGCCTTCGGTCAGGGCAGCGATGACGTTCTTCATGGAGGTGGAACCACCGGCAGCAACGTTGCCGGACAGGGCAGCAGCGGTGGAAGAAGCATTGGAGCCTGCAGCGGCAGAGGTAGAAGAAGCTGCAGCAGAGGAAGCAGAGCCGCCGCAGGCGGTCAGGGCAGCAGCGGCAGCAACTGCACCGCAGACAGTGAGAAACGAACGACGCGTGATCTTTTTCATAATATTTGTCCTCCAAACATCCGGGTTTTCCGCTCCCGGCTCTTGTTTTCGTATTTTTCCTGGGTACGGCACTATTGTATCCCAGTCGGTAAGCCGCTTCGACCACAAGCGGGAAAAATCGAGGTAAATTGTTTGGACAGGTTTTGACCCCAATGTAAAATTTGGGCACAAAAAAAGCCCGGGGTGCGGGTGCACCTCGGGCTCTTGGGGGATATTAGACTTTATCGACAGCGGAGACTGTCACTTTGCCGTCACTCGTCAGAGAAAACTCGGCTGTCTTGCCTTGCAGGGTCACATACAGCTTGAAGGGTACGCCCTGCTTAAAAGAACCGTACCCACTGGCCTTTGCACGGAACTGCGGCACATAAGTCTTTGTCAGTTTAGAGGAGATCTCCTCTTTTCCATTGGTCAGTTCCAGCGCGGTCTTATCAATTTTTGCCGCAAAGACACCGGAAAAATTGTATTTAATCTCGCTGGCTGCACCATTGTACCGAATCCGCACATTGGGTTTGCAGAGGTAGCCGTTGGCGTTCTCATTGCCCACGACCTCATCACCAGTGATGGTCATGTTGCCGGTCATGGTCACTTCAAACTCACCCAGCCCGATGGTTGCGGACGGGATCTCGCTGCCGCCCCCATCACAGCCGGTGAGGACACCAGCGGCAGAAGCGGCCAGCACAGCGGCGGCAGAGGCTTTCAGAAAATCACGGCGGGAAAAAACATTACGCATCAGAAATTCCTCCCATCTCAGATCTGGTTTGTTCCTATCACCATAGTACCATATTTACCCAGACTGTCAAGGGACAGAATTCAACCTCTCAGAACTGCACCTCCACGCCATCGGGGCGGTAGAAGGTGACGTTCCTGCGCCACTGGGGCTCGCCCATGGTGCGGCGGTAGCAGTCTGCCAGCTGCCGCACAGCCTCCTCGGGGCTGCGCACCTTTCCGCCGCAGCAGGGGAGCACCAGCACCCGGAACCAGGCATCAAAGAGATGCTCTGTCCAGCCGGTGTCCCTGGCCCCGCACCGGGCGTAAAAGCCCAGGCGGCGCACAGCCATGGCCTCGTCCTCGGCTTTTTCAGGGCACTCCGCTTCAATGAGGATGGCCTGCGCGCCCTTCTCGTGGTCAGGCAGGGCGGCCAGCAGGGCGGCTCCGATGCCGCCGGCCCGATACTGGGGCAGAACGGCAAAGTAATCCAGCTGGCTCACCTCACAGCCCACGGGCCGCACCATCAACAGATACGCCACCAGCGCGTCGTCCTCATACACGCCCCAGGTGTGGGCGGTACCGGCGGCCTCGCTGTTCAGGATCATGCTCAGGGGCTTCAGCTCTCCGGCAGGAAAATCCCGGCGCATCTCGTTCAGGTAAACGTTCGTCAGCTCTTCGGCGGTCAGCAGCCGCCAGGTCAGGCTCTCAGGGTTCATACGATACGGGTTCCTTTCTGGTAGACCGCCTGAATATTCAGCTCCTTGTCCGCCAGGATCACATTGCCGTAGCGGCCTGCAGCCAGACTGCCGTAATCATTGTCGATGCCAATGCTCTTGGCGGGGTTTTCGCTGGCGGCGCGGACAGCGCTTTCCAGCGGGACATTCATCTCCAGCACGGCACGCTTCATGCAGTCGTACAGGCAGGTGGCACTACCCGCAATGGTGCCGGGGTGCTCGGTCAGGGTGGCGCGGGGGCCGCTGACCGTGACCGCCTGACCGCCCAGGCTGTACTGGCCGTCGGGCAAGCCGCAGGCCATCATGCTGTCGGCGATCAGGATGACATGGTCATCCCCGAAGGTGTTGAAGGTGAACCGCACCATGGCCGGGTGGATGTGGACATGATCGGTGATGAGCTCCACCTCCGCGCCCCGTTCCAGCGCCGCAATGATGGGGCCGGGCTCCCGGTGGGTGATGCCGGGCATGGCGTTGTACAGGTGGGTCATGTGGGTCGCGCCTGCGTCAAAGGCGGCGTTGGCGGTGTCGTAGCTGGTGCAGGTGTGGGCAATGGAGATCCGCACCTCATCATGGCAGGCAGCAATGAACTCCAGCGCACCCGGCTCCTCCGGGGCGATATCCACCAGCTTAATCAGGCCGTTTGCCCGCTTCTGCAGGCGGCGGAACATTGCAACATCCGCCTTGTGGAGATACTCCGGGTTCTGGGCACCCACCTTCTTGGGGCTGATGAAGGGGCCCTCCATGTTGATGCCCACAAGGTCTGCGCCTCTGCCGTTCTGATGGGCGGCGGCAGCATCCATCACACCGTTCAGGATCTCTTCCGAGAAAGTCATGGTGGCGGGGCAGATGGCCAGCACGCCCTTACCGGCCTCAAAATCGGCCAGGGTCTGGATGGCTTCTTCATTGCCGTCACAGAAATCCTTGCCCATAGCACCGTGGAAGTGGATATCCACCAGGCCCGGCAGAGCGTAAGCGCCCTTGGCATCCACGATCTCCTCGCCTTCCTCCGGCTGTGCAAAGGGCACGATGCGCCCCTCCCGGATGGTCAGGCTCCCCTCCTCAAAGGTGTGGCGGGGGGTATAAATCAGAGCATTTTTGATGATCATATTCTTATTCTCACGCTTTCCTTCGTGCAACCTCTCAGTCGGGCTTGCGCCCGCCAGCTCCCCTTGTAGGGGAGCCTTTGGCAAAAAGATTCACTGAAATCGGCTGCCAAGGCCTCCCCTCATTAGGGGAGGTGGCATTGCGCAGCAATGACGGAGAGGTTTCATTACAGCAGGCTCAGTGCTTCCTCATCGGCCACAAGGATGCAGTCGGGGTGCATCTGCAGGATGGAGCCCGGGCACTCAGGGGTCACAGGGCCGGAGACGACCGCCTTGACTGCCTTGGCCTTTGCCAGACCGTTGGCCACCACCAGCACCTTGCGGGCCTGCATGATGGTCTTGATGCCCATGGTGTAGGCCTGCTTGGGCACCAGATCCTCGTTGCCGTCAAAGAAGCGCTTGTTGGCCTCGATGGTGGCAGGGGTCAGATCCACGCAGTGGGTCTCCAGCTCAAAGGCCTCGCCCGGCTCGTTGAAGCCGATGTGGCCGTTGGGGCCAAGGCCCAGCAGCTGCAGGTCGATGCCGCCCACGCTGTGGATGATCTCATTGTACTTTTTGCAGGCATCCGCAGCATCGGGGTTGGTGCCGTCGGGCAGATGGATGGCCTCGGGGCGGATGTTGACCTTGTCAAACAGGTTCTTGTGCATAAAGCTCCAATAGCTTTCGGGGTGCTCCTTGGGCAGGCCGCGGTACTCGTCCAGATTGACGGTGGTGACCTCAGAGAAATCCAGGTCGCCCTTGTTGTACCAGTCCACCAGCTGAGCGTATGCGCCAACAGGGGTGCCGCCGGTCGCCAGACCCAGCACGCAGTTGGGCTTCATAATGACCTGTGCCGAAATGATATTGGCTGCCTTGCGGGACATATCCGCATAATCTTTTGCACGAATGATCTTCATTACAAACGACCTCACTTATCATCTTTTTTGCCGCTCTGCACGGGCTGCGCAGAGCACTTCTGCGTTTAGTTTATCACATTTCGCAGACAAGCGCCAGTCATCCCGGCCATCTTTTCGGTGTGTTTGCACAAAAAGATGCAAAGCCCCGCCGTTTGGGCCGGCATTTCCGGTCACGAACGCGCAAAAACGCCGCCGGGCGTTTCCACACCGGCGGCGCTGCATGTTGAAAGATCAGTTCCCGCTGCACAGGCCGCAGGCGGCACAGGCGGCGGGGGTGGCGGCACAGCCGCCAAGGGCGGTCTCGCGCAGCTCGGCGGGCAGGCGCTTGCCCACGGCGTACATGGCATCCAGCATCTGGTCGAAGGGGATCAGCTGGCGGATGCCGCTCAGGGACAGTTCTGCTGCAATGAGGGCGTTGGCCACACCGGCAGCGTTGCGGTTCTGGCAGGGGTACTCCACCAGCCCGCCTACGGGGTCGCACACAAGGCCCAGCATGTTCATCAGCACGGTGGAAGCTGCATCCAGACACTGCTGCGGGTTGCCGCCCATCAGCTCCACGGCGGCAGAAGCAGCCATAGCAGACGCAATGCCCACCTCGGCCTGACAGCCGCCCACGGCACCGGCCACGGTGGCGTTGCGCATGGCAAGATAGCCCACGGCACCGGCGTTGAACAGGGCATCCACGATGCGCTGGTCGGAGATGCGGTAGCACTCCTGCAGGGCCAGCATCATGCCCGGCACCACGCCTGCAGAGCCTGCGGTGGGTGCAGCCACGATCAGGCCCATGGAAGCGTTCACTTCCAGCACGGCCATGGCGTAGGTCATGGCCTTCTGCAGCACATCGCCGCAGATGTTTTTCTTCTTATTATAATGTGTTTCCAGCTTTTTGGCCTCGCCGCCGATCAGGCCGCCCATGGATTTGATGGGCTTTTTCAGCGGCTGGGTGGCAGAAGCGCGCATGATCTCCCATGCCTTTGCCATGCGGTGATCCACAGCATCCCGGGGCGTTTCGCCCAGCAGGCATTCCCGCTGGCGCATCACTTCCGAAATGGGCAGTTGGTTTTCCTCACACAGGTCCAGCAGCTCCTTGGCGGACTTGAAATCCATGTTCATCGCTTGTCCCTCCTTACGGCTGCACGACCATTACATCGTTGATGTTCGGGTTTGCCAGCAGCAGCTGATCCACACCCTCGGGCAGGCGCTCATCCGACTCCACGATGGTGTAAGCCGTGTGGCCCTTTTCCTCGCGGAACAGACGCATGAACGCGATGTTCACGCCGCGGTCGCTGAGGATCTTGGAGATATGCGCCACCACGCCGGGCTTGTCCTTCTGCACCACGATGAGGGCATTGTACTCGCCGGTAAAGTCCACCTCCACGCCGTTGATCCGCACGATGCGCACCTTGCCGCCGCCAAGCGATTCACCGCGCACGGTCATCACCTGACCGGCCGCATTCTCCATGCGGATATCCACCGTGTTGGGGTGGATGTCGGTCTCCACCTCATTGGGGGTGAAGCTGTAGCCAAGGCCGCGGTCGGTGGCAATGGCAAAGGAATCCCGGATGCGGGTATCATCGGCCGAAAAGCCCATGATGCCGCCCAGCAGGGCGCGGTCGGTACCGTGGCCGTGGTAGGTCTTGGCAAAGGAGCCGTAGAGGGTAAAGTCCGCCCGCTTCAGCGGCGGGGCGATCATCTTCTGTGCCAGAAAGGCGATGATCTCCGCGCCTGCGGTGTGGGAGCTGGAGGGGCCGATCATGTTCGGGCCCAGAACATCAAAAACACTGATAAATGCCATGGGGTGTCACTCCTGTCAGGTCAAGAACCGCGCCGCGCATCAGACGCTTGCGCTGCTCTTGTTGATGAACTTCTGGTAGATGGTCTCCACGATCACGCCGATGGCGTTGTCGCCGGAGACGTTGCAGGCAGTGCCGAAGGAATCCTGAGTGATGTACAGAGCCACCATGATGGCGCAGATGGGGCCATTGGGGTCACCGGCCTCAGCGCCAAAGATCATGTACAGGAAGGGCAGAGCGGTCATGATGGAGCCGCCGGGAGCACCGGGAGAAGCCACCATGGCAACGCCCAGCGTCATGATGAAGGGCACCACGGTAGCAAGGCTGATGGGCAGCTGGTTCATCAGGCAGACGGCAGTTGCGCAGGCGGTAATGGTGATCATGGAGCCTGCCATGTGGATGTTTGCGCACAGAGGCACCACGAAGTTGCGGATCTGCTCGCTCACGCCGTCAGCCGCAGCGCACTGCAGGTTGACCGGGATGGTGGCTGCAGAGGACTGAGTGCCCAGAGCGGTGGTGTAGCCGGGGATCTGGTTGCGGATCATCTTGAAGGGGCTCTTGTGGCTCACAGCGCCTGCAACGCAGAACTGCAGGAAGATGCAGACCAGATGCATGATGATGACCACCAGGAACACCTTCCACAGGATGCCCAGAATGGCGTAGGTCTTGCCGGACTTGGTCATGTCGATGAAGGTACCGCAGACGTACAGGGGCAGCAGCGGGATGATGACGCTGTGCAGCACCTGATCGATGATGCCGGAGAAGTCCTTCATGCCATTATAAAGTGTATCACCGATGGTCTTGCCGCGCAAGGTGGACAGGCACAGGCCCAGCACGAAGGCCAGCACCACGGCAGACAGGGTGTCCAGCAGCGGAGGGATGGAGATGGAGATGTAGCTGGCCAGAGAGTTGTCAGCCGTGGCGGCGATCTGTTCCAGAGCGCCTTCGCTCATGAAGCTGGGGAACAGGTTTGCGGACACCAGATAGGATGCCGAGCCTGCGATCAGGGTGGAGCCGTAGGCCAGAGCCACCGTGATGAGCAGCAGCTTGCCTGCGCCGCTCTTCAGGTCGGCAATGCCCATGGTGACGTAGGCCACGATCATCAGCGGGATGATGAACTTCAGGAACGAGCTGAAGATGCTGGATGCCGTGACGACGACCCGGCAGAACCACACCGGGAAGAACTGGCCGATGATGATGCCCAGCACGATGGCGATGAGCAGCTTCGGCAGCAGTCCGAGCTTGAATTTTTTCTTTTCCATAAGAATAAAATCCTCCTTTTCCTATCCTGACCTTTGTGCGGCACCTGACAGCGCTCTCTCCGCCGCAGCCCGCACGGCCAGCCTTTCACGAAACGTCAAATTTTCACTTGACGTGTTGACACATTTAGTTTAACATAGACATATGCATGATTCAAATTCATAAAAATAAAGTTATGGTTTAAAAATCTTAATAGCAAAGGAGCTTCGCCATGGAAGTGCGCCAGCTGAACACCCTGATCCGTGCCGCCCAGTTCCAGAGCTTTTCCAAGGCAGCGGAAAGTCTGGGCTATTCCCAGTCTGCCGTTACCGTGCAGATCAAAGCGCTGGAAGAAGAGCTGGGTGTGCGCCTGTTCGACCGCATGGGCAAGCGGGTGATCCTGACCGCACAGGGTCAGTGCTTTCTGGAATACGCCAACAGCATTCTGGATACCATCCACAACGCCCGCCGCGCCCTGAGCGAGGATGCCGAGCTGGAGGGCTGCCTGCACATCGGCACGCTGGAATCTCTCTGCTTTTTCCGTCTGCCCGGCCTGATGCATCAGTTCCGGGTGGAACACCCCAAAGTCAGCCTTCGGGTCACTACCGGCTCCCCGGAAGAGCTGATCGAAAAGATGGAGCGCGGCGAGGTGGACCTCATCTGCATTCTGGACGAGCCCCGCTACTCCAACAGCTGGCACAAATGCAACGAGATCCCGGAAGAGGTGGTGTTCGTGGCCTCCCCGGACATCGACCTCGGCCACCCCGGCCCGTACCGGGTGGCAGAGCTTCTGGACAAGCCCTTCTTCCTCACCGAACGCAACGCCAACTACCGCCGCACCTTTGACCGGTTTCTGGCTTCCCGCCAGATCGAGCTGACCCCCAGCCTTGAGATCAGCGATACCTCCTTTATCATCAAGATGCTGGAGCGCTCCTCCGGCATTTCCCTGCTGCCGCGCTTCGCTGTGGCCGAGCCTGCGTCCAGAGGAGATCTGCGCATTCTGGAGGTGTCAGACTTCCGGCTGACCATGTACCGCCAGATGTTCTACCACAAGGATAAATGCTGCACCCGGGAAATGGACGCCTTCATCCAGCTGGCCTCCGGGCCGGATCTTCCGCTTTTATAATACAGATAATACAGAAAGCAGCAGACCCCCGGACGGTAAACCGCCCGGGGGTCTGCTGTGCTGAGGAGATTTCAGGAATTTGCAAAGCATTGCGCAGACTGTGTGCAGGCACAGCCCCGCAGAGGAGGATGATCAGGCAAAGAAGGAGATGATGAGTGCTACCAGGAAGCCCACACCGCCAACCAGAGTTTCCATGATGGTCCAGGTCTTGAGGGTGGTCTTTTCGTCCATGCCCACAAGGCTCTTCACCAGCCAGAAGCCGGAGTCGTTGAAGTGAGAGCACACGGTGGAGCCGCCGGCGATGGCAGCGGTGACGCAGGCGAGGTACAGCGGGCTCAGCTCGCTGATGCCGGGCATGGCGGAGATGATGCCTGCTGCCATGGTCATAGCCACGGTAGAGGAACCAACGGAGATGCGCACCAGAGCAGCCACGATGAAGGCCACCAGAACCAGCGGCAGGCTGGCGTTTGCCACGGCGTTGCCGATGACATCGCCCAGACCGGAGTTCTGCAGCATGTAGCGCAGCACGCCGCCGCAGGCAGTGACCAGCAGGATCATGCCGGTGGGCTCAAGGGACTTGGTCATGATCTTTTCCAGCTGGGCATTGTTATAGCCGTGACGGGTGCCCAGCAGATACATAGCAGCGATGGTAGCCAGCAGCAGAGCCATGAAGGGCTCACCGAGGAAGGCCAGAACGGGCTGGATGCCAGCCAGAGCGGGCACCACTTTTGCCACAGAGTTTGCAATGATGAGGACCAGCGGGATCAGGATGATGCCCACGATGGTGCCGAACTTGGGCAGCTTGCTCTCGTCGATGTCTGCCTGCTGTGCAACGTGCTCGGGCACCTCGATCATATACTTCTTGCCGCAGATGGAGCCCCAGATGGGACCGGCAGCGATCATGGCGAAGATGCCGCAGAAGATGCCGATGAGGATGACCCAGCCCAGATCAACGCCCAGCATGCTGGCCACCAGAACGGGGCCCGGCGTGGGAGGGATGAAGGCGTGGCCGACAGCCAGACCGGCCAGCAGAGGGATGACATAGTACAGGACCGAGCGCTTGGTGCGCTTTGCCAGAGAGAAGGCCAGCGGGATCAGGATGATCAGACCGGCATCAAAGAACACCGGCATGGCCACCACCAGACCTGTGATACCCAGCGCCCATGCGGCTTTTTCGTCGCCGAACTTGCGCACCATGGTCACGGCCAGTGTCTGTGCGCCGCCGGATTCTTCCAGAATGGCACCGAACATGGAGCCAAGGCCCACCAGAAGAGCGATGCCCTTTAAGGTGTTGCCGATGCCTTCGTTGACCGAGCCGATGATGTCAGACAGGGGCATACCGGCCATCAGGCCGATGCCCACCGCACCGATCAGGATGGAGA
>OOCI01002049.1_pt1 | contig 13327 bp, 7 predicted proteins | sample 1671761 | NCBI WGS metagenome assembly OOCI01 (sample SAMN06348190, study PRJEB24527) | human gut metagenome | biome: human gut; feature: ankylosing spondylitis patient; material: feces | host: Homo sapiens | place: China | collected 2015-10
TGTAAGCTTACAGTACAAAGATACTACCGCATCAATCCAAAACATAACGTTACTATGAAAATAAAAAATCCCCTTAAGTTTCTCAACCTAAGGGGATTAGAAGGATCTGTAATTAGTAACTCGTTACTAATTCTTTTCCTGTAAAATATCTAAATCTTTCTTATATCAATATAATTCTTTAAATCCTATTTGTTTACGACCTTTAGGAATCTTACCTGCTCTAACATAATTATCAAACGTAGCTCTACTAACTTTCAAGTATTTGCAAGCTTGATATTTACTAAGTTTCTCGTTCTTGTTTGTTATTTCAGTAAGATATTCAATAACTTTGTTACACTCATCTGCACTTAAGTTAGAATTACCTGTATCTATGTCATTGATAATTTTAATTAAGAGATCTTTTATAATCTTCATCATAATTACTAACTGTTACCATATATAGCTCCATTAACCAATACTATACTAGAATTAATATATGTAATGCAGTAACATTTATAAGTGCCGCCTGTTAAGGTTCCTAAATCTTGCATTTCTGTATAAATAGTATTGTCAAAAGAAATACTAGTTGAAGAAGGAATTACAATAATAGCATCAGGCTTATCTGCAGAAACAAACAACGTATCTACTTCGTAAGTAGCTCCAGAAGCTCCTGTTCCAACAAAAATTCCAGGTTGTCCAGGAGTAGTTACAGTTTTAAGCTTCTTAGAGAAAATACTATCTAAGTTAATATTAACTACATAAGATCCTGTATAAAAATTATTTGTTCCATTAGCTGTAATAGATAACGCATATGGATTAGGTAGTGCAACAGGAATTTCATTTGAGCTAATAGGAGTAAATCCTAATGCAGATACAATTTCTGATGAGGTAATATCTTTACCAATTTCAATCCAATTAATTAAAGCAGATTGTCCCATGTTAAATACTCCTGTATACGTTTTACCTGTATATTTATACGGTTGTAAAGTACCAACGAAAGATTCTCCATCAACTGGGAGATTTGTATATGCACTATTATTATATTCAATTGGCACTAATTGTCCAACTCCATCAAATAAATAGTTATATAATCCAGTTATATTTCCACTACCTGTAAATGCGTCTCATGGAAACATTCGACTAACATTATAATTAGTTACATTATATGTATCATCTACTAGTAATGAAATCCCATTAATAGTTTTTAGTCTTTTAGATGTAACACTATTAGTTCCTGCACCAATAACAATGCGATCTTCTGCTAAATCATCTGGCATTGTAATAAAGTTTTGAGTTCCTACTCATGATTCAGTAGCGTATCCGTCTAAAGATGGAATATCACTTTTTAAAGCTAAATCTGAAAGTAATTGTTCTGATTTCTTAATAGATTTAGACCCTGCGCCAATAATAATATAGTTATTAGCCAGATCTCCACTAGCCATTACATCTCCACCACCCGCAGAGCCAATTTTATCATCAACTTCATTTTTTGTATATACTTCTGCAGTAGTATAATAATTTCCTAAAGTTACATTTAAGTCTGCTGTCTTAACATAGCTTCCTAAAGTGGCATTATTAACTTTATTGTTTAAAGCTGTGGCTACTACTTTATTCTGTACTGGATTTGTAGAAGTAGTACTTAAAGTATCATCTACTGTAATTGGGTCTGGAATTTCAGGAAAATCAGTAATTTGAGATACTGTATGCGTATGATTTTTAACTGCAAAAGATCCTACATTATATTGTGAGTCTTTAATATGTTTACCGTCCTTATCAAATGCTACAAGATTTCCATCTACAGCAGTTACTGGACCTGTAACATCTCCCATTCCAGCTTGTGCGGAATCAGCAGGTGTATAACCAAGAATCTTAACAATATCGTCTTTTGTTGCATTTAGCTCAGACAAAGAAGTTGGAACTACAATATTTGCAACTCCTTCTTTAGAACCATTTCACGCATCAAGTAGATCAACACCATTCTTCTGAATTTTCAAACTTTCAGGAGTAATAGATCCATTAGTAGTAATATTAGTAATACTTAAAGTATTATTAGAGATTTTATTATCTAAAGTATCTTTAATAGAATCTACTTGAGTTTTAGTATAATAATTTGTTAAATCAACATCTGTTGTTCCAATCTTCTCTCAATTTCCTTCTACGTATACATATTCATCATGTATATCAGTTCCTGTACCAGCTTTCTTTACTAAATAGATAATATTACTTTCTCCAGTTGTTGGAAGTGTATCTACTACTGTAATTTGTAAATTAGCTAGATTATCAATAAGTTCTTTTAATATTTTACCTTGTCTTGCAGATAATGCTTTTTCTGTATCAGAACTAGTAAGATTATCTATAATAGAAGCCTTTAATTGATCGCCAATCTCCACATTAACAATATTATCAATCTCATCGCTTAAATTAGTAATACTTGAATTAATAGTAGCTAAATCAGCATTAAAATCTGAATTCAATGAATCAATTGCATCTTTTACTCCTCCAGATAATACTAAATTAGTACTATCTTTAGTAGGAGTTATATCTGCATTATTTATTTTATCTACTGCTACAGGAGCAATAGTAAGTGCGTTATTATATTCCTCTTCAGTTCCTTTATATCCACCTTCAACAGCAATAGTATATGCATCTCTTCCATCAGCTCCTTTAATCGATTCTAGTCACTCATCAAGAGTACCTTTATAACCTTGCTGTACTGCTAATTCGTATGCAGATCTACCAGGTGCACCTATTGAGCCAGGAAATATAACCCACTTATTTTGTGCTTTATCAAAAATTTTTACACTCATAATTTATATATTTTAAAGCATTAAGCATATACTGCACCATTAACAGCAATTTTTCCATTTGCCATATAACTTAAGCAGTAGATATAATAAGTTCCAGATAAATCTGCAAGACCATCCATCTTTATAGCATTTGATGCAGTGAATGTAAGTTTAGCAGTACTTATAATAACTGAATCAGGATTAGATGCACTAAATCCACTTAAACTTGAAATAGTTCTTGAAGCAGTATTATTATAGCTATAACCTGCTGAAACTGTTGAACTACTTAAAGTAGACGTTGATAGTATTCTTGCAGTATTTATAGCTACCGCAGATGAACCTGTGTATGAAGTTCCATTAATTGTTAGCGCATATGGATTAGGTAGTGCAACAGGAATTTCAGGTATATCACTGGTGTTAGCAGGAGTATAGCCTAAAGCAGAAGTTACATTACTTTTACTTAATGAAATAGTCCCAGAAGACAATGTAATATTACTTCCAACTTTAACTCCACCAAGTACTGAACTTGTAGCTGTAGGAAGAGTGTATTTAGTATCTGTTGCTGAAATAACATTTCCACTAATTGTAATATTAGCTCCAGCAGTATAAGTTCCAGCTGGACCTGTCGCTCCTGTATCTCCTTTCAAATTAGTGAATGCAAAGTTAAATACTTTTGCAGTATTTGAACCTGATGCAGTTACTGTTACAGAAGGTGTTCCAACAGTATTAGTAACTGAAGCAGTTGGAGTACCAAATCCTGCTGCTGCACCTTGAGCACCAGTAGCGCCTCTTGGAATACCAAAAGTAAACTTATTAGTAGAAGCATCATAACTAGCTGTAGCAGAAGATCCTGCAGCTAAAGTAGAAGCAACTACAGAAACTGATGTAGGAATATAAGAAGTACTGTTAAATGCATTACTTCCAAGTGTTTTTAATGTTCAACCATTAGCTGTACCATTAGATACAATAGCTTGATTAGCTGTGGTTGTAGAGCCAGTTAAAGTTGTATAGGATTGTGTATGTGCACTAGGGGTAAATGTAGAAGGTTTTCCTGTAATACTTGCCCAAGTTTGCGCTGGAACTGAAGTAAGATAGCCTTTATTAGTTACTCACTCCTCGGTAGCTACTAATTTCTCATTTTGATAAAATCTAGTTGCATATATTTCTGAGGCGTTACCTTCAATAGAATTTAAAGATTGTATTCTTATTGGTATTGAATTTGCTCTACCAATAAGCAATATGGTTGAACTTTGGAATTGTGTTGATCACCATACTTTACCTGAATTAGTTCCAAATATAATAGGGGCTGCATAATCAGTATGATTTATTTTTCCTGTTGTATTATATTCATTGCTAGTTGTTGCACTATTTGTAAAAACTTTAAATCCGTTCATAAAGTTTTTAATTCCAGTTATATTTTCATCAACAGAATTTTTTACATATCCTGCAGAAGCATGATTTCCTCATCCATAAGCAGTATCCCAATTTGTTTGTTTTGCGGTAGTAGGAATTGAGTATCCTGAAGTATAACTTAAAGCAAGCGTTCCACTTGCTGTAATTGGAGAACCTGATATACTTAGTCCTGTAGGAACTGACATTGCTACTGAAGTTACTGTACCTTTGTTTGTTGTAAAACCAGAATCATTGGTAAACTGACTTAGCTTTGTAGGAGCATTAGTCACTCCAGACCAAGGCACACTTGTAGCAGCCCCTGCAGTAAATACTTTAAATTTAGTAGCAAAAGTAGATGCAGATTCTGATACGCAGAAGTACATAGGACCTCCTGAACCAATCTGAACAACATCTCCTTCTTGTATAGTTAAACTCATTGCAGCTGATTGGGACTCCACTACATATAATCTCTCCATTGCAGCCGCAGGAATTTTAGAAATAGGAATCTCAGGAAGTCTATCAGCATTAAGAGTTCCAGAAGTAATTTTAGATGCATCAATATTAGCTAATGTAGTACTAATAGAGATATTTGTAGAACCATCAAAAGTAGCACTACCAGATACTGCTCCAGCTATTGCTATAACTCTTGAGGTTGCTAATTTAGTAGCTGTTCCAGCATTACCACTTACAGAAGTAGGTAAAGCAGCTTTAGTAACTGTTACATTATGTCCTGATACTGTCACTCCAGATACATATTGTCCTGAAGTAGCGGCTGCTCCTCCAGTTAATGAAGGAATATCAGCTTCGGTAATGTATCCTTTAGAATTAATAAGGGCTATAACTTCAGCCTCACTAATATCACATTTATAATATGTTCCGTGTGTCCAAATTTCATTTGCATCCTGGATGAACACAACACTTGATCCCTGGATATCACCAGCTCCCAATCGTGAAGTGAAACTGGCTTTCGTCTTAAAATGGACGAACCTGTTTGTAATTTTTGCCATTTTAACCTTATTTAAAAAATTAAAAATAAGGGAATGAAAAACTCCCATTCCCTATTGATATATTATTCAAACTCAGCCCAAGTCATTAAGCCATTAGCATAAGCTTTAGCAGAGTTGAGAGCAGTAGTTGCAGCACCAGCAGTATCAAAAGCTGAAGTTGCTACATATGCTGCTGAATTTAAACCTTTAACAGGCACATCAGTACCTTTAACAGAAATTGTTCCGTTTGCTGAACCTGTAGCGATATTAGCTTGTTGTAAAGCAGAATCAGCTTTAGTACCTTGAGCAGAAGTTGCATAAGCACTTGATTCGGTATAAGCCGCACTCTTAAGACCATTAACTGTACCTTTAAGCTGTTTACTAGACATGCTAAATTTAACTTGTCCATTAGTAGTATTAGCAGTATCTACAGTAATAGCCCCAGTTTGTCCTCCAAATGATTGAACTCCAGAAGCAGCGACAGAAGTAATTCTGCTATCCATTGCTTTAATTGCAGTTTGAAGATCATCCTCACCATATGTTCCATCACCTCCAACTAGAATATCTGCACCAGCAAGCACCACATTAGCTGATAATGGTTTACTATTAACGGTTCTTGTAGTTGGAACCTTTCCGTTAAGAGCAGTATCAAGTCCAGAGATTTTAGAAGTAGCTAAAGTAGGTATATCAGCTACTACAAGAGCTCTGCGGGAAACAGTAATGATACCATCAGTTTCAGAGACTGCAGAAACAACTTGACCTGTAACAGCAGTGTCAGCTTTATCTAAGGTTCCTATCTTAGTATTAATTTCACTTGTAACAGCAGTTTTAGTAGCATAAGCAGATAGATCAATTGTTCCACCTAGCTTATCCCACATTCCTGTTTGAGTTCCTGCACCAGCTTTAATAGCTACAAAGTTTGAACCAGCTTCAAAAGCTTCTTCATTTAGAGTACCTGCAGCAACTACGTTATAAACATCACCAATAACAACTCCTGTAAGGGCAGTAAGAGCTGCAACATCATCTACAGAACCCTTCATCTTGTACACACTACCAACAGCAGAGGCTACTTTATTGTCAACTTCTTCTTTAGTATACGTAGTAGCTTGAGGAGCTGCTGCTTTAGCTATAGCTTTAACTGCGTTAAGAGCAGTTGTAGTAGCTTTAGCAGCTAAGTCTGTAGTCAGACTAGTTACTTTACTTTGAGGAATTTCTCCTACAGCAAATGTAACAGTACTAGTTCCAGACTGAGTAACTGTTGTGTCATCTCCCTTATAAACAATAGTGGCAGGAATTTTGCCAATCTCAGTATCTGTATATGATTTAGCTGCATTTGTAGCAGCAGTTTGAGCTGCAGTAATATCTTTCTTTAAGCCATAATAACTCTGAGTTCCAGCAGCATCACTAGATACGCCAATATTTAATTTCTTCGCTAACTTTGTAGTAACTGCAGAAGCTGAAGCTACATCTGATAAATTTAGAGAAATTTCTTCTCCACTTTCGTTAATAATTTTAAGGGTTTTAGCACTCTCATCCCAACTTGCAGACTTGACGCCATCCCCAAATTTATCAAAGGCAGTAGCACTTGTTGCTACTTTAATCATACCTGTTGATGTTTCAAAGTAAATTCTACCAATTACAAGACCTGAAGTGGGAATTGTAGCAATTTTTTGAAAACTTAAATTTGTTGCCATTTTATATTTTTGAGTTTTTACCCCCCCCCACTAACGTGAGGAAGGGGAATTAATATTTTTTATTTAGTTTCTGTCCAATACATATCCAATTTACCATCGTCTCCAACTTTAATTGAAGATGAAGTTGATACTAATTTAGATATATTTACTGCTAAACCTCTTGATGTTCCTGTATCTGTATCTGTAATAGTAATAGTTTCATCAGGACTTGTTAGTGATGTAATACCTCCTGCAACAGCGGTTCTAATACTATCACTAAGAGCCTGCATACCAGCAGCGATTGTTTGATCTGCACCAATTTCAGCACCACCAGTAATGGAAACTCCAACTTTTACAGTTGAGCCTTTTATTCCACTAAGATCCAACTTAAGACCTTCGGCTGATTTTGATAGTGCTTCATTTGAAGCTGGATCTAACTTAACATCAATAACATTTTCTTCTGTAATTGAAACTGCATTACCAGGAGTTAATTCGTCTTGCTTACCTCCAACAGATGTTTGTAAAGATTCAATGTCAGATTTATTAGTTCTGATTTGATTTAAATCAGTATCAGAAATTAAACCTGAACCTTCAACCTTATCAACTTTGTTATTAAGCTGATTAGTAACTGTAGTAATCTGTCCTTCTAAAGCTGTATCTGCAGCCTCTAGTTCTGTTTTTGCTGCAGAAATTGCATCATCTACTTGTGACTTTGTATAGTATCCTGAAAGATCAATTGTACCTCCCAGTGGATCCCACTTGGCACCATCCCAAGCATAATTAGTTCCAGCAGGAGTAGTTCCATGAGCTGCAACGACATTCCATACATCACCTTTCTTATTTCCAGAAGATGGAAGTTGGTCGTAACTATCTTTAGTACCTTTATAATCAAGAGCTGCAGCCACAGAAGCTTTCAGATCATCTATAAGAGTTTTTAAAGCTTTACCTTGTGCCGCAGAGAGTGCAGCATCCGTTTTATCACTTTCAAGTGAATCAATAATCTCAACTATTCCTGCTGTATTAGGAAATGATTTTCAAGCAGCTTCAAATTGTTCTTGCTTGAGAGTACCACCAACAGCAATATAAGAATGATATAAAAAGTCTTGGACTGAATATTGATCCATAGCTTCATCACATGGATCATACCAAATCTTATCATGCTCTGGCTCGTTATTTGGAAAATCAGATTGGCATCCGATTGCTATATTTTCATCGCCAGGATCTCCTTTTTCTCCTTGAGGAATTCCAAATTTAAGATTTGCATCACTAATATCTGGATTTAAATCAGTTACATAAGGTTGTGCATCTGGTGCTAATTTTTCTACTTCAGAAACTACAGTTACTGTAGCAGGTTTTCCTTTAGGAACTTTTACATTTAAAGCTCATTCTCTAGGAGCATTAGTTTTATCAATTACTAATGACGGATTTTGATCTCACTCAACAGTTTCAATAGTTCCTGCATTAAATCTTGGAAGTACAGAACCAGTAGCAGTAATAACTTTACTTGATTCCATTGTAAGTTCTAAACTACCTTCTGCATCTGTAATATTAACAGACTTAATAGAATCTCCTTTTAGCTCATTTAAGTAACATAATACTGTCCATTCACTAACAGGAACTCCATCATAACCTCAAAGAATGCGATCATCTAAAAGAGTAGCAGGATCTCCAAAAACTCTAATAAGTTTAGGCGTTTTACCAGGTTCTCCTTGATCTCCAATAGATCTTCCTAGTACCTGCCAAGTAGCACCATCATTATATGATACATATCATTTATTATCCGTGATTTTAAGTATAGGACTAATTCCATCCTCTCCATCTTTACCATCACGTCCATTTCGACCATCGATTCCAGGACGACCTTCTGGGCCTCTTGCTCCAGTAGCTTGACCAATATCTTTTCATGAAGATTGGTTATCCATTGAAAGCATCCAACGGCCATTTTCTATTCGAAGATAAGGAGTTATTCCATCCTTTCCATTCTTCCCATCTTTACCATTTACACCATCCTCACCTACAGCTTTACCTAGGTTTTCTCATTTATTATTATCATAGGAAAGCATCCAGTTACCATTTTCTATTTTGAATACTGGTGTTTTTCCATCAGCTCCCTTTGGACCAGGGTTTCCTGTATCTCCTTTAGGTCCTTGTACAGGTACGTTTTCTTCAGTTTCTGGATCTTTTAAAGGTTCTCCGTTTACAGTTAAATAGTATAAATCACCTTTTTTTAGTAATCCAAGAACTGGAGTTTTTCCTTCTGGACCCTGAGGACCAATAATATTTGTTGAAGGAATTGAAGTAGGAGTTTCATCATCTAGTTTCCAAGAAATTATTCCATTTTTAACTTCAGGAACTCATACTTTGCCAGCAGGTCCTTCAACTCCTGCCATTACAAAAGCTCAGAAAAGATTTGGTTTAATACCAATGATTTTATCGTTTTCTCGAACTAATTCAGGCATATTTAACGAAGATGATGTATGACTTCTAATGCAAGACAATAAAGCTCCTTCAAATGATACAAAATCTACAATATATTCGTCATTAAAATAGTGAGTATTTGTTATTCATTCTCCCGCCATCTTAAAGGAAGTTCCTTTATAGAAATCTCTTGAATTATAAGCTCCAGAATACTCTCTTGAATTTTGTAGATCTATAGTAGGTAATATATTATTTTTCTTCATAGTTTATTATTTTGACCCTAATATTAAAAATGGAACACTAATACTTGTTGTTGGTACTTTGCCGTCTGCAGTTCTTACATCTAAAAAAGCTCCATTAATCCTGCTTCTTGCTGAACCATAGAACATTTTTAGCATAGCTCCATCTCATATAGGTTGTGAAAAAGCTATTGTACTTATTGATAAAGTTCTACCGTTATAAATACTTGTTAAATCTAAATTTGCAGAAAATTTTCCAGATTGACTTACAGTTAATACTAAATCAGTTCTACATCTAGAAAAACCAGATAAAGATGGTACCCCAGATGAACTAAAATAAACTTCTCCACATGCTAAAAATGAATCACTATTATAATCGTTATAACTTTTATAATAAAGATCTGAACGTAGCGTTCCATTTTGTTTCCATGTTTTTAACTCAAAATCTGATGTATTCTCTACTCAAATTGTTCCAACATAGTAATTATTAACTATTGAAGATGGAACAAATTTAAATTCTAATACTCCTCCAGCTGGAAGTAAAATTTGAGAAGCATTAAAAAGAATTGGTTCATCATAACTGAATAGTAATCTACCATTATAATAACCACAAATTTTAATAGATTCATCATCGTTTCCATTATCAAATGGATATATAAATAATTGTTTATCCGACTTATTATGAATTACTCCCGAATACGAATCATCAATATTTAATTGATATTCAGAAGCATTTACTTTAAGAGTTACATCTTCGTGTATCGTTGGCGAATATATAATTTCAGAATATAATGAATCTAGTATATGTGGATCAGATGACTGAGTAAGACTATATTGTTTAATGTTTTGAATAATAGCATTATTAATTTTAATGTTAGTTAAATCAACACTTCCATCACTACCAAACTTAATCTTTCCAGCAGCCATATGTCCAGCTCCAGTTCTAAAATCAAATAGTATATTTGGAGTAAACTCACCTCCTGTAGGAATTTCTGGATCAAAGTTTTGATATTGTGTAGATATTTGTCCACTTGCATCAATACCTTGTTGGCTAAACATATAGTTTCCATTAAATACAGCAGATCCAATAAGACCGTTAGCGATAATCCCAATTTTAGTATACAGCGCCTCAAATGCATCTAATTTAACTCAACTATTACTAGTATCAGTGCTAGGAGATTCATTACTGTGTAATGTTCCTTGCCAAGTTCCTACTATGTTTAAAACATAATAGTTAGCATCATTAGAATCATATACATAAGGAGTTTTATCTGCGGTTCCTTGATATACAGTATTAACATTATAAATACCTTCAGGATAAATTATTTGTCCTTTAGAACCATTCTCTCCATTTAATCCATTAGTTCCACTTAATTTAGTAGGAGTACTTCAACTACCTTCAATTGTACCAACTTTATCAGTGTTACTTGTATAATTTACTCTAGCTTGAATAAACCAAATATAAGGAGTCTCTTCAGTTGGAGTTGGAACCGCTAAATCCCAACCTGTTGGCTGTCTTGTTGTTCCAGGAGTACTTGTTCCTCCATAAATAGTTGTAGTTCCTAAGCAATAACGAACTTCAATACCAATTCCAGGTAACCCATCAACTCCATCTTTACCTGCTGGACCAGGATCACCAGTAATTCCAGGTTCTCCTTTTATTTTGGTTCATTTATAGTCAGAAGGATCATCACTATCATTTATATTATAATCTACATAAATTCCAATTCAAGCACCTGGATCTTCTCCATTGTTACCTGTAAAGGTTACACCTCCATCATTAGAGTATTTAATATGTAGATAACTTGTTTTTCCATCTTCTCCGTTAGTACCTGGGATTCCTTGTTCTCCCTTTTCTCCTTGAATTCCTTCAAATCTTGCCCAAGTATAGTCAGAGGGATCTGTACTATCTGCTTGAGTAAAATCTACATAAGTTCCAATATATGTACTTGGAGTTTCAGTCATTTGACTTGAAGAAGTAGGGTTGGCAACAGCAGAATATTTAATATGAAAATATGTAGTTCTTCCATCTTCTCCTGGAGTTCCAGGAATTCCGTCTGTACCATTCGTACCATTTTCTCCACTTATAACAACTGGAGTAGTCCAGTTTGTATTTAAAGTATCATCAGGATTAATAGTTGCTGTAGTCATCCAAAGATATCCATCTTTAGATTTTTCAGGAGGAACCACAGACCATCCTGAAGGAGTTCTTACTGTTGCGTTTAATGTAGGAGGATTTGAATTACTTGTATTTACGGCAAATCTAAATTCTGTAAATTTACCATCTTGAGCCTGACCATCTCTACCGTTAACTGGTATTACTTCTGACCATTCAGTTACAAGACCTGTCTCCCCATTAACTGTTCCAATACATTGTCACCAATTGCCACTAGTTGTAGGATAATCTTCCCATCCAGATGGACTAGGACTATTTCCTGTAGGCTTTGATGGTTTACTATCACTTAATTTATAAACGTATGTTTTCCAATTTGGTATTACTGCATCCTGTCCCTTTTCTCCTGTCATTTGAACAGGATCTGACCATTCTCCAACAAGAGTAGAATCTCTAAAAGATGCTGTGATTGACCATATAATTTCATAAGAAGTATGAATAGGAACAACTGTACTTCATACAGAACCAGGATTTGTATTTGTTTTATTTACAACTGGAGGAGTATTTACACTACTACTTTTTGCATACATCAACTTAATACTTAATCCATCTTCTCCATTAGAACCATCAGTTCCGTTTGTTCCATCCTTACCGTCTTTTCCGTCTTTTCCATCAGCTCCTTTAGGTAATCCAAAACTAAATTTGAATATATCTCTCTCTAAAACTACATTAGCATTAGCCTGAGTAGTTGAAGAGACATTTACTACTTCTGCATCAAAATTAGGAATTTCTCCGCCTTCAGAAATAGTTTTTCATTCTGTATCATAATCTGCATTAGATTTTTTAACTAATGCTTGACCAGTAGTTCCTCCAGGAATTACTCCAATTCCATCAGAGCCATTCTTTCCATCAGTTCCATTTTGCCCAGGATCACCTGTAGCTTGGCCTATATCTTGTCAAGTTTGACCTTTATCCATTGAAAGTAGTCAACGACCGTCTTCAATTTTTAATTGTGGAGTAATACCATCAGTTCCACTTGGTCCGATAGGACCAATATCTCCTTTTTGACCTTTACCACTATTTCCCATAATAAAAGCTCAATATGGATTAGATTCTACACCAACAATTATATCGTCTTTATAAATTAGATTCGGCTTATTTCATTCTGATGATAAATGACCTCTTAGACAATACAATAAAGCTCCTTCACAAGATATAAAATCAATAATATGTTCATCGTTGAAATAATGAGTGTCTGGAGTTCAGGCTCCTGCCATCTTAAAAGATGTTCCTCTATAAAAATCTCTAGAACTATACATTCTATAATAGTCTTGAGAATTTATTGCATTATCTATGATTACATTAACATTAGATCTCTTCATAATATTGAATTATTTTGATTATTTCATTATTAGTTGGATTACCGTGTTCAATATAATCAATTGCATTAATTAATTCGTTCATTGTAAATAATGCTTTTTTATCAGGTAAATGCCCAATATTAATATTAATTAATTCTTGAACAAATATTTTATATAATTCATTATATAGAATTTCCACAACCACAACTATTATTTATATTACCTAATTCCTCTCCACATAAAGAATTACATGAAGATAAATTATCTAATATTCTTTGCGCTTCTGTAAAGTTCCCCATATCTTTTAGATAATCAAACACATACATAGCACTTAATAAGAAATCTCTGCGATTCCTTAAATTTTCATCTGTTTTACATTT
>OOCI01002052.1_pt1 | contig 13280 bp, 10 predicted proteins | sample 1671761 | NCBI WGS metagenome assembly OOCI01 (sample SAMN06348190, study PRJEB24527) | human gut metagenome | biome: human gut; feature: ankylosing spondylitis patient; material: feces | host: Homo sapiens | place: China | collected 2015-10
ATGCCTCTTTCTTTTCTTTCAGATTCGGCATTGCCGCTTCCATTTTTGTTTTCAGCGCCCTTGCTTCAGCGATAACCGGCATGGCCTTTTCGAGTTGCTCCTGTGCCTTGCTGACTGCTTCTTTTAGGTAGGAGAGAGTATGCTCGCTTTCGGTGATGCCAACCTCCTTGCTTTTGATGGCAGCTTCCGATTTCAGGATTTCTTCTTCCTGATTGTGGATGCTTTGTATCTGTCGCTCAACTTCCTGTAACAGGTTGACGGCTGGTTGTACTTCATCGTGCAACTGGAGACGGATAATCTGGACTTGTATGTCTTTGATAGCGTTTGCAGCCTGCTCCATATCTGCTTGATAGATAGCTATTTGCTTCGTTTGCTTATCGTTTTCCTCATACCATTGCAGGTTTTCTGAGATGGCCTTCAATTGGCTGTCGAGTTCCTTCTCTGCCTTTTCCAAAAGGGTGATTTCCTCTTGCAGTTGGGCGAGTTCTTCGTCATTCAGCAGGTTCTGTTTTACTGCTTCCACTGATGCTGCCATCTGGTTGTAGGCATCCACCGCCTGGTCTTTTGCTTTCTTGATTTCAGTAGCGATGTTCGTATAAGTTTCCTCACATCCGATGAGTTTCTCCAGGAGTTCGTAGCGCTCGTTTTCCTTTGCAGTCAGGAAGTTGGCAAACGAACCTTGTGCGATGAGCACGGTGCGGAGGAACTGGTCGTAGTCGAGACCGATGATGTTCGGCAATTCGTTCCAGTCGGCTATTTCTTCTGTCAGTTGTTCTCCGTTTCTTGTGATTTTATAGAGAGAAGTCTTGGCATTTTCATAGCGTACTCTTTGGAATCTGACGTGCCATTCTGCGCGGTAGATACTGCCGTTGTTGGCAAGGAAGGTGAGTTTACTGTAACCCTCTTTCTTGCCACGGGTCAGTATGTTTCGACTATCTGTAGGAGCTAACCGGTTGTTTTCATTAGCATCAGCTTCTCCAAAAATCTCTATGTTCTGATTCTTGTCGCCTTTCTTTCTCGGGTAGCGAGGGGCGCGGTTGTAGAGGGCAAGGCAGATGGCATCGAGTAGGGTGGATTTGCCACTTCCCGTCGGACCTACGATGCTGAAGATGGTGCTCTCGCCTAAGGCACCTTCTTCAAAGTTGATGACCTCGCCTCCCTGTTTGTCAAGCGAAGCGAGGTTGAGTATTTCGAGTTGTAGGAATTTCATAATGATGATGTCGTTAATAAATCGGATAACATTTTCTCCTGTCTTTCGTTCATCGGAGCGTTGTGCTTGATGGCAAAGGCCTCCTTCAAAGTATCAAGTGGCGGTCGGTTGACGATGTCCTCGATGCTGGTGATTTGCTGGGAACCCTGTATGGTGGAGAGGTCTAACTGCGGGATGATGCGCTGGATTTTGCAGAGTACGGCATCCTTCTCATTGACGAGATTCTCCAGTTCCTTGATGTCATCGTTGGAAAGCTTCTCCTGTTTCACCTTCAGCATTACGTAGTCGAAATGGTCGCTCAGTTCGCCATTCATCCTTTCTGAAAGTTCTGAATGGATGAGTTTCTGCCATTTCTTGATGGTGAGTTCCTCCTCGTTTTCAGGCAGAATGCGAAGTGAGTGCTGAGGCTTGTATTCCAGGAAATCTACTTTTATATCCTTGCTCTTGCTTTTGCAGTTTTCCTTTTCTTTTTCTTCCTTCATTCCATCTTTATTTTCCTTCATTTCATCTTCTTTCTTCTTCACTTCCATTTCCTCCTTTTCTCCCTTGTCACATCCGATGGTGATGAGGTCGATGCCGTGAGTGTAGTCTTTTTCGGCGAACGACATCGGGAGGATACTTCCCGTATATCTTGCCCAGTCGGTGTTCCAGATATGTTGTCTCTTGTGGATATGCCCGCAAGTCATGTAGTCAGGATGATCGTTCCATCCTTCCAAATCCACTTCCTCCTGTCCGCCGATAATGATCTTTTCGCTCGCATCCTGTTTGGCTATGTCTGAACCCTTGGCGTACATGTGGGCCATCATGATGCACTTTCTGCCCGGGTATTTCTTTCGTGCTTCAGCAGTCAGTTCTCTCAGGAAGGTGTTGACTCCTTGCGAATAACAGGCACTCTGGACCACATCACTCCGAAGGAAAGGCACGGCGAGGATGATGACTTCTTCTCCTTCTTCATTGGACACAGGGATGATGAGATCGTCGTAGGAATAGAGCCAATGTCCGCCGGTTTTATTATCGTCTTCGTTTTCTCCCTGCTGCCAGATTTTCCTTACGTTTCCTCTGATTTCTACATGGTGTCTGGCAAGGAGTGGGCGGGGAGCCTCCAGTCGGCTGGCGGAATCGTGGTTGCCGGCGGTGATGATAATCTGCATGTTCGGGCACAGATGGGTGGCATCGGCAAGAAACTCGTAATAAACGGTCTGTGCTGCTGCCGATGGATTTCCATTGTCGAAGATGTCTCCTGCGACGAGGAGTGCATCGGGCTTTTGTTCAGCGATTTGCACTAAGAGCCATTGCAGGAAGTGCTTGTGTTCAGGCAGTCGGTCGTTGCCGTGAAACAAGTTGCCCAAGTGCCAGTCGCTGGTTGCTAATATCTTCATACTCATAGGGGTTGTGTTATCTTTGTCTTTTTCTTTGTTTCAAGTTTACAATCGTTTTTCCTCCGTTTCAAGATTGCAATCCTTGAACTCGGAAATGCAATCTGACCACAAAGTTAGCATAATTCTTTGGGATAAGCAAGGAAAAATACCCTAAAAATGAAGAAAAATGACTGGAAAAGTGAAGATATTTGGGTAAACTATTGTTTTCTTCCTGATAATGTTGTATCTTTGCCTAATAGAAATCTTCGTTCAAAGACGTTGAATGTCGGTTCAACGACTCTGAACGGCGGTTCAACGACTTTGAATGTCGGTTCAACGTCTTTGAACGGAGATTTCTCTTAGGATGAGATACTTTTATTCCTAAGTAGGAAGATCCTGTTACTTAGTAGAGATCATATCTCTCAGAGATAGAAGGACCGATTAAGTGAGAAAACTAACAATCTAAATAAGAAAGGAAAAGAAATGGCAAAGTACAAATTGCAGGAAATGAGTGATATGCGTGATGAAGGCAAGCGCAGAGTTTATCCCAAGATGGTGCCCTATCGCACGCTTTCCAGAAAGGAATTCATTGAAAAGATGCAGAGTTATCATCGTGACCTTTCTCAGGGCACTATCGAAGCGGTTCTGACAGATGTGGAAGACGTGTTGGTCCGTATGCTCTCTATGGGTTATAATGTGAATCTCGAAGGCTTGGGCACCTTCTCCTTGTCCCTTGGTTTTGAGGATGACAAGCCTACGGAGATGCAGACAGATGACGACATGATGAAATATCGCAAGGTAGGGGTGAAGAACGTCAACTTCAATTCATCTCCTGAGTTTGTGAAGGCTGTAAAGATGGAGACCGACTGTGATTTGGAACGAGTGATGAGTGGCGTGAAGGTTATCCGCAAGCAACTCTATTCCAAGGAAGAGCGCATTGCCCGTGCCTTATCGGTATTGGAAAAGAACGCAGCTATCACTCTCGGTGATTATGCCTACATCAACGATATGAGCCGCACCGCCGCTTCCCTCGAATTGAAGGAGATAACCCAAGACCCGACATCACCTATCCGCTCGATTGGAAGAGGAAGCCACAAGGTTTGGGTGAAGAGGAAAGAATAAATTAAATGGTTCTTTATAATTTATTGGGATTTGCAAGAAACTTTCCGATTTTCTTGCAAATCCCAATTCTTTTTCGTACTTTTGCAGTTGTCTTGCTGTGGATGGTTGGCGATGAGTCGCTGGCTAGGTAAAAATCCATGGCTTGGCCTATCATAATTAAGAAAGACGTGTACTACGTTTTCTTCTGATCTTTCGAAACCTAGGAAATTTCAAAAGTTACACTCAGATGAAGACAGCGGTAGGCGCCTTCGCTTTATTTGTGTATGTACACAGGCATAGGTGTGCCCTTTCCATTCGTTTGGATAGGGTACATCCTGTGCTATTATATATGCAAGTTTGGCGTAGGTTTCTGTTGCTTCTTATCCTTGGTGTATAAGGTTTTCCTAGGACCTCGAAAGGCAAGGGTAATGCGAGTGATAGATTCCCTACGCCATTTCTGTTTTGGTAGTAACCATACAAACTAACAAGAATGTTTCTGCTTGGGGGAATGGCGGAAGTGCCGATAGCCTAAGGAGATACAGACAGATGAGCACTAAGTTTTTCAATAATACTCCAGATAATTCCCTGTTCGAGAAGTTCAAGGGAATAGCCCACAACATGCTTGATTTTCATACCTTTCAGGCAGTAGTAGGATATTTCCGAAGTTCGGGCTATTTTAAACTTCGTGAGGAATTTGAACAGGTCAAAAAGATACAGATATTGGTAGGTATCAATATCGACAACATATTTCGTAAGCAATCCAAACTCTTTTTCGGTCAGATTGATGAACAAGCCGTCATCGATGCCTATTCTCACGATTTCGTTGAAGAAGTGAAGAATGCAGGCTATGATGAGCAGACGGAGAGAGGCATCCTCCAGTTTTGCCAGGACATCATCGACAAAAAACTGGAGATGCGTATCCATCGCAGTAAGAACCTCCATGCAAAATTCTATCTTCTTCTCCCGGAAAACCATAATCCAAACTCTGATGGCTGGGTTATCATGGGGTCCTCTAATCTATCCGATTCAGGAATGGGAACCGTGCCCTGCAACCGGTATGAGTTGAACGTGGCGATGAAGGATTATGATGATGTGGAATATTGCAAGCAGGAATTTGAGCAGCTTTGGGAGCAGGCCGTTCCTTTGAATCTGCAAGACATCGAGCAGATGAAGGCGAAGACTCATCTTGCCCAGTTGCCTACACCATACGAACTCTATATGAAGGTGCTGATAGATACTTTCGGTTCGCAGGTGGAGGATGACTTTACGATGGAAATGCCTGAGGGTGTGAAGAATATCCGCTATCAGCACGATGCCGTGATTCAGGGTTATCAGATGCTGATGCAGCACAATGGCTTTTTTCTTGCCGATGTGGTGGGTTTGGGTAAAACCATTGTTGCCACGATGATTGCCAAGCGATTTGTTGAAGCAAATGGAAGATACACCAATATCCTGGTGGTTTATCCGCCAGCCTTGGAAAAGAACTGGACTGATACCTTCAAGCTTTTCGGCATCAAGCGCTACGCCCAGTTTGTGAGCAATGGCAGTCTGAATAAAATCATAGAGGGCGAAGGCAACTACCGTGAAAAGGGAGAGTATGACCTGGTGATTGTAGATGAGGCGCATAACTTCCGTGGAGCCACCGCTGGCAGATACGATGATTTGCAGTTAATCTGCAAGACTCCTCGCATGAACGAAGGTTTGGTAAAGGGCCATCACAAGAAGGTGATGCTGCTTTCGGCTACTCCGCTCAACAATCGTCCAACCGATCTTCTGAATCTCTTGCTTCTCTTCCAGAATGCCCGCTATTCCACCATCGAAGGCATCCAGAATCTGCCTGTAACCTTCTCTCCATGGATAGAAGAATATGATAAACTGATGCGTGAGCGTAAGTTAGACAAGCATAACGAAAGAAATGCAGAATTTGCCAAGCGTACCGATGACCTCTACGAGAAGATAAGAATGCAAGTGATTGATAAGGTGACGGTTAGACGAACCCGAAATAATATCAAGAATGTGCCTGCCTACAAGAAAGACTTGGATGACCAGCACATCGTATTCCCGGATATTCTGCCTCCTAACGAATTGGTATATGAATTAAATGGCGGTTTGAACGATCTCTTCTATAGTACGATGGCGATTCTTACCGATACGCCTCATCCCGAAGATAATCCCACAGGCAAGGGCTTGCACTATGCCCGCTATCGTGCCGTGGAGTTCTTGCAGGGCGAGGCGCGCAAGAAGTATCCTACTGCCCTTCATATTTCCACCATGCTGACAGGTATCTATCGTGTTCACATGGTCAAGCGATTGGAGAGTAGTTTTTACGCCTTCCGCCGTTCGCTCCACACCTTCCTCCGCATTACCGAGGATATGATCAGGATGTTTGACCAGAACAAGGTGATTATCGCTCCCGATATCAACGTGAAGGATAAGCAAGCCAAGGGATGGGAGTTGGATCGCATCATAGAATATGCCGTAGAAAAGGGCTTGAAAGAGGAAGATACAGTCTTTAAAGACGAGGATTTCAGCGAGCGGTTCCTGGAGATGCTGAAAGAAGATGCTGAGAATTTGAAGGAGCTTTGCAGAAAATGGGATGAGATAAGCGAAGACCCTAAGCTGGAACTGTTTATCGATAAACTGGAGCATGAATTCTTTGATAAGGAGATAAATCCTACAGGCAAACTGGTCATCTTCTCAGAGAGCGTAGATACCGTGAATTATCTGACGGAGCAGTTGCAGAATCGTCTGCATCGTCATGACATTCTGGATGTCTGTGCCAGCAATCGTACCAACAGGCAGGAACTTCTCCGCAAGTGCTTTGATGCCAACTATGCCGAGCAATCGGATGAATTCAACATCGTGATTACTTCTGATGTGCTTGCCGAAGGTGTCAATCTGCATCGCGCCAATGTTATCATCAACTATGATTCGCCATGGAATGCTACCCGATTGATGCAGCGTATCGGTCGTGTCAATCGTATCGGTTCGGTGGCAGACAAGATATACAACTACATGTTCTATCCGTCGATGCAGGGCAACCAGGAGATTCATCTCTATAGCAACGCCCTCATCAAGTTGCAGGGCTTCCATTCAGCCTTTGGCGAGGATGCACAGATTTACTCTAAAGAGGAAATCGTGAAAGAGTTCCAGATGTTCAATCCTGATATTCAGGATGCTGTGGATAGAAACCTGAAGTTCCTGGAAGAAGCCCGTGAGCTTTATCGCACCCATCGCAAGCTCTACAACCGCATCAAGGCTTTGCCGATGAAGAGCCGAACGGTGAGGGAAATCGAAAAACATTCTCATTCCACCATCGTCTATCTTTCTTCGCCTCAGAAGGTGGAGTATTATTGGGTTAAGGCTGACGGCAAGGCTTTGTCTATCCCATTCTTGGATGCGATGGACATCATGAAAGCTGAGATGGAGGAGAAGCCGGGTGACTTTACGAAGGTAATGGATTTCCATTACGAGCAGGTGAAGTTTGCATTGGAATCCTACCGGAAGGTGGTGAGAAAAGTGGTGGATGCCGAAAGCATGGAGAACAGGAAGAAAGATAAATCGACCAATGCCGTGCTAAGTATTCTCCGTACGATGAACCGAGCCTTGAATGCTGTGGATGCGGAGAAGACTGTGGTGCAAATCAAGAAGCTGGAGCAGATAGTGGAACTGGGCGTCTTCACCGGACTCAATTCAAGCATCAACAGTTTCAATCGCCAGGTAAAGAAGCAGAAACCATCCAGCGAAGAACTCATAACGCAAATCATAGACAAGATAGATGAACTCTTTGATCGCTACAATATTCCGCTGGATACCGACGAGGAAAGAAACGAGGAAATCTTGGAACCGCAGATTGTGGTATCTGAGTCATTCATCTAAGTCTCTCTATATAATTAAGGTGTAAGGACAGAAAAACAAAGATAGTTATGGCAACATATAATAAAGAAACATTTAAGCGACTCTTTCAGTCGAAGTTCAATCTTTCAAAGTGGCAGATGTTGCTGCAGGATTACTTTCATGCCGACAAGGTGCGTGTGAGTCCTGAGGTTTTGGACGAGGATGCCGAAGACCGCAAGGGATATTTCCTGGGCAGCATGACAACGCAAGATAATTATGAGTTAGGATTCTTCTATTATGAAATGGAGGATGGTTCGGTGCTGCGCCGCAAGGTGGGGCTTCGTAACCTGATTCGTCCTTATCTGGGCTATGGCTTTGATGCTGCCTTGGCTGTATTTAATGATGGAACCAACTGGCGCCTGTCTTTGATTTGCGACTTGAAGGAAGATGCTACCAGCACCAAGCGATTCACCTATGTGTTTGGTGATGAGAAGGCTTTTTATAAGACTCCTATACTTCGTTTTGAAAGCTTACGGACAAAAGCCAATGAGTTTCTTGAAATCAAGAAAGCCTTCTCTGTTGAGGCTCTTTCTGATGATTTCTTTGCAGCCTACCGCAAGCAGTATGCTGAGTTTGTAAAATTCCTCACAGGTAAGGAGTATGTGAAGAAGGGAAACAAATGGGTGGAGCAGGAAACTGGAGAACCAGATGTTCAATACTTTACATCCTTTAAGGAAGATGATAAGTTAGTGCGCGATTATATCAAGAAAATGATGGGTCGCATCGTGTTCCTTTATTTCCTGCAGAGTAAGGGATGGCTTGCTGGCAATCTACATTATATGCACGATTTGTTCTATGATGCCTCTGATGAAGTAAAGGGAGATTTCCTGGACAAGGTTCTTGAACCGATGTTCTTTGGCTTGCTCAATACCAAGCCAGAGGACCGGAGTAGTGCGCCTTTGGTTAACGGAGTGGGAGTGAAGTATATTCCGAATGCCGATGAAATTCCTTATCTCAATGGTGGTCTCTTCCAGCAGGAGAAGATCGATGAAGTAGATTCAGTTTTCCCTGCCGGAATGTTCCAGTCGCTTTTCGATTTCTTTGATAGTTATAACTTTACGATTGATGAGAACGATCCGAATGATGCCGAGGTGGGAGTTGATCCGGAGATGCTTGGCAAGATTTTCGAGAATCTTTTGGAGGATAACAAGGACAAGGGAGCCTTCTATACCCCAAAGGAAATCGTTCGTTACATGTGTCAGGAGTCGTTGACGGCGTATCTGCAAACTGACATAGATGATGCAGAGGTTAAGGAACATATTGCTAACTATGTGAAAACGAATGATGTGGAGGAGCTGGGTGGAGCTTCTTCTGAACTTGCCATGTCTATCGATCAGAAGTTGATAGACGTGAAGATTTGCGACCCTGCCATCGGTTCGGGAGCCTTCCCTATGGGTTTACTCCGTGAACTCTATGCATGCCGCAAGTCCATTGAAATCTTCGAGGAGGATAATGCTGCCGACATCAAGCGCCACATTATTCAGAACAACATTTATGGTGTTGATATTGAGAAGGGAGCCGTAGATATCGCCCGTCTCCGTTTCTGGCTTGCTCTTATCATCGATGAAAAGGAACCGATGCCATTGCCTAATCTCGACTTTAAGATTATGCAGGGCAACTCGTTGCTGGAGAGTTATAAAGGGGTGGATTTGGATGTTACTTCCAAGAAGTTGAAGACAGGTAAGGATACCAAGAAAACTCGTGGTGTTCTCTCGTTGGGTTTTGAGGAAACTGATATTCAGAAGACCATTCAGGATTTGGTAAAATCATATTTTAGTATCACCGACCATACCTTGCGTGCTCAGCGTCGCCAGCAAATGGATAAGTATGTGAAGGATTACATCAAGGTTTGTGCCGAGGGAAATCATGAGGTGCAGGATGCTGTAGATGAATTGGAGATTCCAAACGACCAGTTCTTCCTTTGGCATACATATTTTGCGGATGTATTCGAGCAGGGTGGATTTGATATTGTGATTGGTAATCCACCGTATTTGCGTATTCAAGGAATAATGGATTCTGCTCCTGAACTAGCAAAACTTTATTCTCTGAATTTTAGAGCAGCCACAGGCTCATATGATTTGTATGTCTGTTTCGTAGAACAGGCTTTTTCTTTGATAAAACAGACAGGTATCGTAAATTATATTATGCCTGTAAAATGGACGAATGCTTCTTTTGGTAAAGGATTAAGAAAGATAATATCTTTAAATAATGCAGTTTCAAAAATAATTAATTTTGGAGCATACCAAGTATTTAATGCTTCTACCTATACAGCTTTACAATGGTTTAGATTCTCATCTAAAGTTTTATTGTATAAAGAATTAGATAGGAATCTTAGTACAAATAATGAATTAGGAGAGTATTTGAATTCTTTAGACGATGATAGTATGTCAAATATTGATAGTACTAAATTGAGTGATAATTCATGGGTTCTAGTTTCCGGTATAGTTAATTCATTGCTAACGAAATTGGAAAAGCAACCCAGAAGAGTTGCTGATATATTTGATAAAATCTATCAAGGTTTGGCAACGGGAAAAGATGACGTATATTTTCTTAGAAACTGCGTTGAGCAAGAGATGAGTATTACAGGCTATTCAAAAATCATAGATGAAGTTGTTAATATAGAAAAAGAACTCTGTAGACCTTTGTTAAAAGGCGAAGATGTACATCGATATGGAAGTTTAGATACTCAGAGATATGTAGTTTTACCATATGAGAGAAATAGTGGCAATATGACTCTTATTAAAGAGAATGATTTATCTGAAAAGTATCCTATGGCTTATAGTTATTTAAAAAAATGTGAAACGATTCTTAGAAGAAGAGAAAAAGGTCGTTTTGATATTGATAATGAATGGTTTCAATTAAGTAGAAAGCAGGGGTTAGCTTATGCGACTTTACCAAAACTTATCGCTCCAGATATTTCTATGGGGGGTAACTTTTCCTTTGATGAACAAGGTATGTTTTATCAAACTGCTACTCTTTATGGTTACGTTAAAAAGGACGATGTACTGGTGTCATACAAGGTCTTAATGGCTATTTTAAATTCTCGTTTATGTTGGTGGTTTATGCAAAATACTGGAACAGTTATGTCTGGTGGATTCTATCGCTATAAACCTGCTTATATAAAACCATTTCCGTTGCCTTCTGATATGGTGTTAAGTAAAAGTAGTTTAGAAATAGAGAATTTGGTAAAGGCAATAGAACAAGAAAAGGAAAATGACACTTCCGCCTTGGAGAATCAAATCGACTTCCTCGTCTATCACCTCTATGGCTTGACCTATGATGAAGTTTTGATTGTTGACCCAGAGACTCCAATCTCTCGTGAGGAGTATGAGTCATATAATATAGAACAATAAAAGAAAAATGAGATATGAGTAAAATAGAAGATTTTTATCAGCTTAGAGATCAGTATAGAGAAATGTTTAGCGACGATGCTGACGAAGAACTTTGGAAGGTTAAGGAGGAGACTTTTTTGCGAGATGAGCTGGCAACTGCTATCAGAGAATCTGTGGCTCAAGTGTTCTCGGAAGTGCGTAGTCCTATCAGAGTTACTATTGATTATGAACCTAAAGGTGATATCGCTGTGAAGGTGTCCCTAAAAGATACTGATGATACATCTGAGGTTGTAGAAACTCCAGCTTTTGTCGGTGATCAACCTGCTGCTCAATCGGCAAGTAAGCCCTTTAGCCAGCGTTCCGAAAGTATTGGCTTTACTGTAAAGTTTCCGGATGGTACGGTGGTTCAGCGTAAGAATGCCAAGGAGACTATGATTGCTACATTAAAAGTGATAGGACTGCATAAAGCAGCTGCTTTCCGTGGTAGATTGTTCAAAGGTTTCCCATTGGTGGGGCGTAATCGTAGAACTGATGTAGATTTCAGATGTCAGGAATTGGTAGATGGTTGGTATATTTATATCAACATGTCGAATGATACCAAAATAGAAATGCTTCATCAGATATCTGATGAGATGAGATTAGGTTTGGTTATCAAGGATGAAACAGGTAGTGATGTTACGTTTTCTGCCGATAGTTCATCACGTTCTGGTAATAAACAACCAGCCAAACGAACCTTGTATAAACTGAATGGTGATGGTCCGTATAGTAAACGCGAACTGGTTCTGTTGGCTGTTACACAATATGTGATGGAGCATGCCGATTTGAACTATGATCAGCTGGAGCGGGTTTTCCCAAAGAACTTGCAGGGGAGTTATGGGGTTATTCGTCCAATGAGTTGGATAGAAGAAAAGGCAAGTGTCGGTTTTGATCACAACAACCGTTATTATACTGATTCAAAAGATATCCTGACTTCAGCCGATGGTATCAAGTTTGCCGTCTGCAAAGAGTGGGGTGATAATTTTATTAATTTCTCACATCAAGTAGAAAGTCTTGGATGGGAAATAAGTGAAGGATAAAAAGAATTTCGGGATGCTTTCGTAATGGAGGCATCCCGAAGTGTTATATGACGCTTTTGCCCTTACAGGGCGCATTGCTGACTGCGAGTATACCCAGGTGCAGCCCTGGGTTACGAGCCTTTGGGCTTTCAGCCCGTTCTTGAACCACCTGCAAAAAACTGAAAGAATTTTTATCCTCGAAGTGCATTATAGGTTAAATTCCATTCTTTGTCAAGAACAGCGATTTCAGCTTGTAGTTTTTCTCTATTAGCTTTGCGCTGTTCAGGAGTTAAATTCTCTACACGCTTCATTTCTTCAACAAAGCGTTCTGCGTCTTTGCCATATAATATTGGCGTTTCTCTTATTGGTCTTGACATAATTTTATCCTCCTATAAATTATATTGTTATTTATGTCGCAGCAAAAATAGTGCAAGGAATACGGTAGAAAAGTTACGGAAAAAGCTTATTCAGTTTATTCTTGCAGTTCTTTCTGAAATCTTCTATACTGATAGAACGCTTCTAATTTTCTATCCACGGGTATTGTGCCGTTAGTTCTTTTTCAAATTCTTCAGCATCAATATATAGCCCATTCTCGTATTCCGCCTCAATAGCTTCAATCCTAGTCACGGCTTCTTCTTCATTGGCCGGATGCCAGCCAACTGGAATCGGCTGCTCTTCTGGCAATGTATATCTTTTCTTTTTCATGGGCTCTTTCCTTTATAGTTTTCTTTTGAATTGTCTAATCAGATATCTAGGACTTCTTCTCATATCCCATAAATCTACGAAAATGACGAGGTCGTTGGCTTCGTCGTAGCGATAGATAATCTTCCAATTCTCCTTGATAATCGTACTGTGGTAAGGGCGGTGGAATCGCTTAAGTAATGGCTCTCTGGGTGAAGAAAGAGGATGAAGCATCAGGCGATGCTTGATGTCATCAAGCTCTTTATTAAACCGTTTTACTGAAGTAGCTCCAAATTCGGCTAGTGTGTAAACCACCATATCTCGAAGTTCCTTCTTGAAAGGGTCTAGTAATTTTATATGAGCCATAATCCTTCAGATTTAAGTTCTGCTATAAAATCATCAAAATCTGTAGCCTTGCCTGTCCTTTCATACTCTTCTTCAATAGCTTCAATCCTAGCCACGGCTTCTTCTTCATTAGCCGGATGCCAGCCAATAGGAGTCGGCTGCTCTTCTTGTAATGTATATCTTTTCTCCTTCATAAGCTTTTTCCTTTATAGTTTTCTTTTGAATTGTCTAATCAGATATCTAGGGCTTCTTCTCATATCCCATAAATCTACGAAAATGACGAGGTCGTTGGCTTCGTCGT
>OOCI01002058.1_pt1 | contig 13252 bp, 10 predicted proteins | sample 1671761 | NCBI WGS metagenome assembly OOCI01 (sample SAMN06348190, study PRJEB24527) | human gut metagenome | biome: human gut; feature: ankylosing spondylitis patient; material: feces | host: Homo sapiens | place: China | collected 2015-10
TTATTATTTAGTTATTCTTTTCTCGCAAATTCTGTGCAAAGATACACAAATTATTCCATATTTCAAACTCAATGCCTAAAAATCGTTATATCAAATACCATTTTTATATTCAAAAACGTCTAAATTTCTAAAAAACAGACAAATAATGCAAAAGTTTTCCATTTCTATTACAACAAGATTGCGTTTTTTTTTGTACCTTTGCAGCCCGAAACCGTAAAGGTGGATTCCGACAGTATAAATATTGGATTAAAACAAAAAAGAAAGGTAAAAGGATATTTATGAGACAACTTAAGATTAGCAAGAGTATAACCAATCGTTCCAGTGAAGCACTCGACAAGTACTTGGTGGAGATTGGTAGAGAACCTATGGTCTCTATTGATGAGGAGATTGAGCTGGCCCAGAAGATTCGCAAAGGCGGTCGTGAGGGTGAGCGTGCCAAGGAAAAACTGGTCAAGGCAAACCTCCGATTCGTTGTATCTGTTGCTAAACAATACCAGCATCAGGGTTTGGGTCTGACAGACCTCATCGACGAGGGAAACATCGGTTTGGTAAAGGCTGCAGAGAAATTTGATGAAACTCGTGGTTTTAAGTTCATCTCATACGCAGTATGGTGGATTCGCCAGAGCATCCTCCAGGCTATCGCTGAGCAGAGCCGTATCGTTCGCCTGCCTTTGAACCAGGTAGGTGCATTGAGCAAGATCAGCGCCGAAATCAGCAAGTTCGAGCAGGAAAACCAGCGCAAGCCTTCTGTTGCAGAGTTGGCACAGATTACCAAGATGGAGGAAAGCAAGATTGACCAGACCATCAAGGCAGACAACCACCACATGAGTATCGATGCTCCATTCGGTAGTGATGACGATGACAATGCTATGGTAGATGTGATGGCTTCAGGTGATGATAGCCGTACCGACAAGGGTGTTGACTTCGAGTCTATGGCAAGCGAGCTCCAGCGCGTATTGGCAACAGTATTGAAGGAACGCGAGCGCAAGATTCTCTGCTACTGCTATGGCATCGGTTGCCACGAGAAGGGATTGGAAGAAATCGGAAGCGAATTCAACCTCACCCGTGAGCGTGTACGCCAGATTCGCGAGAAGAGTATCATCAAGCTCCGTGAAAGCGGAAAGATCAAGATTTTGATGAAATACTTGGGATAATTTAAGCAATTAAGTGAAGAGTGAAGAACGAAGAATTCTTTTGCTTTTCTTCACTAGGGTTTGAAGACGAGAGAAAATTAGATAAAACTAAGTTGCTCATAGCAACGAAAGTAAAGAGGGCAATCAGTTGGTTCATTCCAATCTGATTGCCCTTTCTCTTTTACACACACATGCCCTTAAAGGGCAAAAGCTTTATTCACAATTAATTGTTAACGAAGTTTCCGAACTTATCAATCAATCCGTTTACTCCGTCTCTCACCGCCTCGAAATATGGATACTCATCTCTCAGACAGATTTCATCATAAAGGAAATCAGCCACGATGGTATCTTTTCCGTCAGGCATCACAAGTCCCATCTTGCCATTCTTCTCTGCAATAACCGGCATAATACTCAGGTCATCATTATAGATATAGCAAGTGCGGAGGAAATCATAGACAGGCTGAAGCATCACGTTACCCTGATGATCCTTCAAACCAAACTTGCCGTTCTCCTCGAAAACCTCATGGTAACGGATATACTTCTCCTTCAAGCGATGATAATAGAACACCATCTTACGCTTGTCGTTCACAAAGTCGAGCATATACTGGAAGGTATCACAGTAGTTAGCCACCGAACGGACGAGAATCATCTTCAGATCCAGTCCATCCAAAGCCTTGCGATTCAAATCAATATACTTGGCAATCGCCTTCTCTTTCTCTGTGACAGAGAGGCTCGCCAGCTTTTCCTCAAACTTGAGCATAGCCTGTTTGGTTCCCGACATACCCTTGATATATCGGTGAATCTGCCTGCTCATTTCAGAACAGATAAACTTGTCTATTTCCTGCTGCTCAATAGGGTCAGCATATTCCTTAATCAATGATTCAGGTGTAGCGTTCATGGTTATTTCCTTTCTTTTAGTTTATGGAGATTCCCCCCGTGAACTTGGAAGGGAAATCTCCTGTTAGTATTATTTCTTCACGTTAGGCTGCTGCAATCCATAGCCCTTTCTCTTATCTTCCAACAAGAGGAGGAAGGAGATGACAATAGCAATCACACCAAAGCAGGCAAATATGGTCATCGTCTCTGTATAGTCGATGACACCATCGGCACCCGTGTTAGCCTGATTCACCTTACCGATCCATACTGGAATAAGAGCTAGTCCGATATTCTGGATATAGAAGATAAGGGCGTATGCAGTTCCTAAGAGTTTCATTGGGATAATCTTTGGTACAGAAGGCCACATTGCTGATGGTACCAAACCAAAAGCTACGCCAAGGATGAGCATCATTACGATGGCAAGCACCCATGAGTTAAGTGGAAGGGCAAATACTACGTGTACCAGTGTCAGGAGACAACTGCCGATAATCATCAGCGTGGCACCCTTGCCATACTTGTCATATACGCTACCGAAGATTGGTGTAAGGAAGATGGTACCGAATGGCAACATCGCAGGAATCAGACCTGCCAAATTGGCATCGACACCATACTTGAAAATCATCAACTTGGTGGCAAACTTCAGGAATGGGAATACACCGGCATAGAACATCAGGCAAAGGAATGCCACATACCAGAAACCTGTTGTCTTGAACAAACCACCCAAGTCTGAAAACTTGAAACCTTCTTCCGGCTCAGTAGCCACAGCTGCTGCAGAAGCATCCTCCTTCTTGTCCATCACACAATATACAAGAAAAACAAGTACACCAGCACAAAGCAAAGCTGCACCCAAAGCAACAGAAGCAGATACTCCACCCATTGCCTTGGCAAAAGGAAGAGAAGCACTCAGGGCTGCAGCAGTTCCCAAACGAGCCGTAGCAACCTGTACACCCATTGCCAGAGCTAACTCATGGCCCGTAAACCACTTCACGATAACCTTGCTCACTGTGATACCGCATATCTCGCATCCTACACCATAGATGGCAAAGCCAAGAGCAGCTATCACTACCTGCGTACTGTAAGTACCGAAGAATGGTACAGCAACCATTCCGTCAAACTCATGACCTAAAGCATACCACTTCAACAAGGCTCCACCAAACATCAGGACGGTAGAAAGGATACCAGTGAAACGGATGCCAAACTTATCGAGGATAAGACCACCGAAGAAGAGGAGCAGTAGGAACACATTGAAGTATCCGTAAGCTCCAGAGAAGAAGCCGTATTCATCCGAATTCCATCCGAGTCCGAGACCATTCTCTGCTCCCTTGGCTGCTGTCAAGAGAGGCTCCAGTGGAGACATCACATCTGTAAAAAAGTAACCGAACATCATCGTGACACTCACGATGAGGAGGGCGGTCCAGCGAGCTGACTTAGAGTCGCTCAATTTCATCTGCATTTTTTCTGTTGTACTCATTTTCTTTAAAACATAAATGATAAACCCGTTATCATTATTAATTATCAATTATTAATTATCATCTATTTCCGTTTCACGTTCTTCGTTCTGGTGATATCAAAGAGATAAGAGAGTTTCAGAACAATCTGTCCGTAGTTACTCTTTCCGAAATAATCACGCTTAGAAGCACCGTAGATATTTCCCAGACCATAGTAGTATCGGGCTTCGGCAAGGAAATGCCCCACCTTCGGAATACTGTATTCAGCACCCAGACCCAGGGCGATACCATAATCGAGCTTGTTCTTGACTGCCATCGTATCCTGAGCCACCACCGGACTTACACGGTTATTGTCGGTTGCCGGCATGTGCTCTACCGAGAAGTTGGTCTTCTGCGAATCACTCAGATAGAGACCAAACTGCGGACCGGCATTCACGAAGATATTCAGTCCTCTTGTCTCCCTACCCCATGCCAGATGCGCAAAGATTGGCACCTGAATATAGTTGATGGTACGCTTGTAAGCCATCGCCTCTTTGGTTTCGGTGATAATCACCGGATTATTCTCCATATCCAGGATATCCTCTTCCCATCCTGCCTGCGCATAGTTTACTTCGGCATAGATAGAACAGATGGTCTTGAAATATTTCTCGCAGGTATATCTCATCGAGAAACCGCCCGTCAGTCCGCCGTGCTGCTTCTGCTGTACCTCGGGTGTGAATCCTACGCTACTCATCATATAGCCCCCATTAAAACCGATGGCGAAATCACTACGATGTTCTCCTATCTGTGCCGAAACTGGAATTCCGAAGATGAGCATCAGAATCAGCAGCCCAATATTTCTATTCATTATCAACTATAAATTGTAAACTATAAATTGTAAACTATAAACTAGTACTTCACCGCCTCTATCTGATGATTAAAGGTATAGTGAATCAACTGGAAACTCTTGTTCTTGTATCCTCCTCTACTGGTCTTCTCGAAGCGGAGTGGAGTCTGCACAGGCTGGTAAGTCATCTGCTGGCGCTCACCTGTAAAGTTCTTTCCGTATCTCTTGACGCCCTGAATCAGATACATTCCGTGATCGAAACCGGTGATGGCGAATCTTGGCTGTGCCACCATCATAGGCTGATGGAACCAGCGCTCATAACGGCTCTCAAGCGCCTTGGTCTGTGCTGAGTTCGGGTTATAATAGAAGGTGGAAGGGATATAAGTATCATACTTATAGAATCTTTCCAGATTATACTTGGCATACATCAGCCATTCGGTATAGCCGAAGAGAGAGATGGCTGCACCCGGATACTTCGCATCAAATTCGTCGAGCTTGTTCAATACCTGAGTCAACTGTGGCGAACGTCCCGTATTCAGGATTATCACATTCTGCCTGGAAGGCATGAAAGCCTTGGCAAACTGCTCGATACTTGAATTCACATTGGTGATGCTATAATTGATTTTCCTGCGTTCCAGTTCCTTGCGCAGACCGAACGTAAAGTTGCCCTTTCTCGAAGTAGAATCATTGCAGTCTACAAAGATAGGATGCACATTGGTAAAACGGCTCAGGAATGCCTTGATGGTCGCATCATTCAGCGCATCATCGCTCTGATAAACCTGGAAAATCTCTTTGTTTCTTTCTACATCATCTCCGCTGATAGAGAACGGAATCACCATTTTGATGCCGTAGGTCTTGCAGAAGTTGGTCAGCGGAGTCACCTGCTTGGTATAAAGTGGACCAAAGATGATGTCGCATTGGTTAGCGCCCTCCTGCAAGAGTGTATTCCGGATATCAGCATCAATAGGAACGTTCCAGGCACGCACATCTATATCGGTGCCCTGCTGCTTCAGGGTTTCGCAAGCCAGCAGCAATCCGCGGTAATACTCCACCATTCGCTTGCCGTCGCCATCAACATTATGCAAAGGTAACATCACGCCTACCTTTACCGCATTTCTGGCAACAGTAGCCTTTGAAGTGGCCGGAGCTGTAGCAGTTTTCTGAACCGTTGCCCCATTCCCCGACTTCTGACCGTTCACCTGATTAGGATTCTTCTGGTCTTTGGCGTATGGAATAAAGAGCGTAGCTCCCTTCTGCAGCATGTATCCCTCACGCTTCATCTCCGGATTGGCATCCATCAGTTCAGGAAGGCTCAATCCATATTTATTGGCGATACCAAAGATGGTATCTTTCTTCTTAACCGTGTAAATGTCGCGCCATTTTACAGTCTGCGCGCCAATGCTGACACTGAGCAGAAGCCCAACGAGCAGCAGGAAATATCTCATTTTTTGTCTCATATCTCAAGATTTTTTTAACTATATCTTCAAATATTTCATGTTTTCATCTGCAAAAATACAAAAAATCTTGCATCTGACGCAATATCTCTCATCTTTTTATTATCTTTGCACAAATTATTTTAGAAATGAGACGAAAAATAGCATTACTTTGCATCATGTTGCCACTTTTGACGTGTCAATTACACGCTCAGGAAGTCAACGACGACGAGGAGGACAACACAGAAGAGACGACCAAGGTCAGTTCTCTTCTCATGCCGAATGCCTTCTCTCCAAATGGCGATGGCATCAACGACATCTACAAGCCCAAGGATGGTTACCGGAATATCGAAGAGTTCCACGCCTATATTTATAATAGGTGGGGACAGAAACTCTATGAATGGACCGACCCTGCCACGGGATGGGATGGCACCTACCGCGGAAAACCGGTCAAGGAGGGTGTCTACTTCTGTCTCGTCAAGGCGAAGGGGGCAGATGGCGTGGTGTATAACATCAAACGTGATGTCAACCTGCTCAGAGGTTATACCGAAGAGCAGAACAGTAACTATTAGGCAAACAGCAATTAGCAGAATTGGAATATGAATTCAGAAGAAAAGATAAATGTATGGGGCGCACGGGTCCACAACCTCAAGAACATAGATGTGGAGATTCCGCGTGATTCCCTCACCGTGATTACCGGACTCTCGGGTTCGGGCAAGAGTTCACTGGCCTTCGACACCATCTTTGCCGAAGGTCAGCGCAGATATATCGAAACATTCTCTGCCTATGCCCGCAACTTCCTGGGTAATATGGAACGCCCGGATGTTGACAAGATTACGGGATTGAGTCCGGTCATCAGCATAGAACAGAAAACCACCAACAAGAATCCCCGCTCTACCGTGGGCACTACCACCGAGATTTACGATTATCTCCGTCTGCTCTATGCCCGCGCCGGTACTGCCTACAGCTATCAGAGTGGCGAGGAGATGATGAAATATACCGAGGAACAGGTCATCGACATGATTCTCAGCGATTATAAGGGCAAGGCTATCTTCCTGCTCGCTCCCCTCGTACGCCAGCGCAAGGGTCATTACCGCGAACTCTTCGAAAGCATGCGCAGAAAGGGGTATCTCTACGTGCGACTCGACGGCAACATCCTCGAAATCGTTCCCAATATGAAAACCGACCGCTACAAGAACCACAATATAGAAGCTGTGGTCGATAAACTGGTGGTGAAGGAAGAGGATGAGGAACGTATCCGCAAGAGTGTGGCAACGGCTATGAAACAGGGCGACGGCATGGTAATGGTTCTTGAGAAAGGTGCCAAGGAGGCCAAAACATACTCCAAGCGTCTCATGGACCCTGTAACGGGTATCGCCTACCAGGATCCAGCTCCTAACATGTTCTCCTTCAACTCTCCCGAAGGTGCCTGTCCGCATTGCAAGGGTCTGGGAAAGGTGAACCAGATTGATATCAAGAAGGTAATTCCCGACGATAAACTCAGCATCCATGAAGGCGGCATCGCTCCGCTCGGCAAATACAAGAACCAGATGATTTTCTGGCAGATAGAATCATTGCTCAGCAAGTATGACCTCAACCTGAAGACACCTATCTGCGAGATTCCGGGCGATGCCATGCAGGAAATTCTCTATGGCTCGCTCGAAAACGTGAAGATTGAGAAGGAAAAGGTACATACCTCTACCGACTACTTCTGCGCCTACGATGGCATCATCGACTACCTGCAGAAGGTGATGGAGGATGACGAGAGTGCGGCGGGCAAGAAATGGGCCGACCAGTTTATCTCTACCATCGAATGTCCTGAATGCCATGGCTTGCGACTCAAAAAAGAATCGCTCTCTTTCAAGATCTGGGATAAGAATATATCCGAAGTAGCCAGTCTCGACATCGATGAACTGCGCGATTGGCTCGAAGAAGTGGAACAGCATCTGCCTTCGATGAAAGCGAAGGTGGCTCATGAAATCATCAAGGAGTTGCGTTCACGCGTTACCTTCCTCCTCGATGTGGGACTCAATTATCTCTCGCTCAACCGCCAGTCAGCTTCTCTCTCGGGTGGCGAGAGCCAGCGCATCCGTCTGGCTACTCAGATTGGTAGCCAGCTGGTCAACGTGCTCTATATCCTCGATGAGCCGAGCATCGGTCTGCACCAGCGCGACAACGAACGTCTGCTCAACAGTCTGAAGGAACTTCGCGACCTGGGCAATACCGTTATTGTGGTGGAGCACGATGAAGATATGATGCGGGCTGCCGACTGGATAGTAGATATCGGTCCGAAGGCGGGACGCAAGGGAGGTGAAGTTGTCTTCCAGGGCACACCTCAGGAGATGCTCAAGACCAATACCATCACCGCCCAGTATCTCAACGGCAAGATGGCTATTGAGGTGCCTGCCCTCCGCAGAGAAGGCAACGGCAAGCATATCACCATTCACGGAGCTACGGGCAACAACCTCAAGGGGGTGGATGTTGATTTTCCACTCGGCAAACTCATTGTCGTAACGGGTGTCAGCGGCTCAGGCAAATCCACTCTCATCAACGAGACTCTCCAGCCTATCCTCTCGCAGCATTTCTACCGCTCACTCAAGAAACCGATGCCATACGAGAGCATCGAGGGTATCGAGAATATCGACAAGGTGGTGAATGTAGACCAGAGTCCTATTGGCAGAACGCCTCGCAGCAATCCAGCTACCTACACAGGCGTGTTCAGCGATATCCGCTCACTCTTCGTAGGACTTCCCGAAGCAAAGATCCGCGGTTACAAGCCGGGCAGATTCTCCTTCAATGTGAAAGGTGGAAGATGCGAGGAATGTAAGGGTAACGGATATAAGACCATCGAGATGAACTTCCTGCCAGATGTCTACGTACCTTGTGAGGTATGCCACGGCAAACGCTACAACCGCGAGACGCTGGAGGTAAGATACAAGGGAAAGAGCATCGCCGATGTTCTCGACATGACCATCAACCAGGCGGTAGATTTCTTCGAGAATGTTCCTCAGATACTGCAGAAGATCAAGGCATTGCAGAATGTAGGTCTCGGATACATCAGGTTAGGACAGAGTTCCACTACCCTCTCTGGCGGTGAAAGTCAGCGCGTAAAACTGGCTACCGAACTCTCGAAGCGTGATACGGGCAAGACGCTCTATATTCTCGATGAACCGACAACCGGTCTGCATTTCGAAGACATCCGCATCCTGATGGATGTACTCCAGAAACTGGTAGATCGTGGCAACACGGTCATCATCATCGAGCACAATCTCGATGTCATCAAACTCGCCGACTGGCTCATCGACATGGGTCCGGAAGGTGGACGAGGCGGCGGTCAGCTCCTCTTTGCCGGAACACCAGAAGAAATGGTAAAGCAGCAGAAGGGATATACCTACAAGTTCCTCGCCCCTTTACTGAAGAAATCAGAGAAACCTGAATAAATCAGGATAGGAACGAAGGCTGTGGCAGAAAAAAAATCCCCCAACCTACTTACTCTAGTGGATTGGGGGATTTTGTTTTTATATAGATATCAGTAACAACCATACTTGATATGGGATGGGCATCCAAAAGGACTGCTACCCTTTCATTTTCCCAAACATCAAAGGCCCAAACCTTGTAGAGGAGAAAGATATAGAAATTTATATCAAAGGAAGCCATAAAATGACTTTTTCTTCTTGATAGTTACTTTTGATGGTTACTTTATCTCCTTGATAGTTACTTTTGATGGTTACTTCTTCTAAAATACCACCTCCTCCATCCTCACCAACTTGCCAGCGACAAACTGCATGATGATTTTATGGAGCGTTGTACCTTGACGCAGCGCCTCGACCCTTGGAGCTGCGGCATATTGATTGATTTGTTCCTCAGCCTCTTGCCATTGGCATTCTGCGGTAGAATGCAATTGTAAAAATAATAATTATTTCTGAAATACGTGCGCTAATCTTAGATCATTTTTGTAGAAAAGACGTTAAACCCATAGATTATGACTACATATCTCAGATTCTGCAATTATGATGAGGCCTTTAAATACTATTGCGGACTCATCGATAAAGTTCTCTATGTTTCCAAAGAAGAAAAGAACAAGGGCGGCTTTAAGGCTTTGCTGCAATTGTTGATGGTAATATAAAAGCAACATGAAATGGATTATAAAGATGTCGCTAATTCTTTCATTACAAGACATTAAATCTCGCAGGCTCCTCGCCTGTACGTAATTTGTATCTTCATAAAGCATCTTCTGCATCTTGTCAACCATGGCTTTCTTTGTGACCTTGGCAGATTTCCAACGTCTAAGCGCCTCTTCTCTTGTTAATTTATTCATATCCAATCTTCCATTATTAAATTATGAGCATCCCAAATGTCCGCTCTTTCTAAATTTCATTCTACCAGATTAAGCATTCAAGAACTACTATCGGGAAGAATACGACTGCAAAGATACGGATTATTTTTGAAACTAAAGCATCTTTATCCTAATAAAATGCAGATAAATTTTATTTTAGCAACACGGCTGCAAAGAAACAGTATCTGGTAGAGTGTAGTGAGAAAATCGTGAGGGATAATCCCAAATCGTGAGGGATGCGTGAGGGATATTTCCGTTTTTTAAGTATCTATCACACTATTCAAGTGTCTGTATATTAACATATTAAGATGTATGATACATGCAAATCGTGATGGATGATAGATGATTACATAAAATTAGTTCATATGAAGGCTGCGCTGGGTTACGGATATGGCTGCGCTGGGTTACGGATATGACTGCATCGGGTTACGGATATGACTGCATCGGGTTACGAATATGGCTGCATCGGGTTACAGATATTACTGCGTAAGCTAACGGAGACGTATCTGTAAGCTTATCGAGACGTCTGCATTAGCTAACTGAGACGTCTGAACTCGCTTACTGAAATACTTGAATTGTCTTACTGAACTACTTGAGTCACTACCCTTCCACTGGACTTACCGAACCCAGACTTGCTCTTTTGGTAAAGTGAGGGTGTGTCATAAGTTTATGATTCACCCTCTTGACTTTTCCTGATGCACAAAAAAGCACGGAATATTAAACTCCGTGCTCTTTGAATACTAAAATAATTCTATGTCTCTCAACATACCACTTCCTCCATCCTCACCAACTTACCTGCTACAAACTGCATGATGATTTTATGGAGCGTTGTACCCTGGCGCAGCGCCTCGACCCTTGGAGCTGCGGCATATCGCTTGATTTGTTCCTCAGCCTCTTGCCATTGGGCTTCTGCCTTAGAGAGTTTGCCATCCTCTGGCTTTGACTCGTAATCTTTCTTCGACAACACCTTCAGCTCCAGGATATAACTATGCTTCGTAGCATAATGAGTAAGATTTGGCAAAAGGAAAAAATCACAATAGCCATGGTTCAACTCTAGCTCCGGTGCAGTATAATAGTAATTGTTCAAATTCAGATATGCCATGAAGAAACCTTGAAGATTACGCTCCGACTCTATGCCGTCACGAACTGACGATACCTTGGAATAGGCATCTGCCATAAACTGTAATCCTTCACGCCACTTACCCTCGTACGCCATATCATAATAATAATCAGTAAGTTGATTGGTATCTACGTATGACCTTTCCTCATACAAGTCCATCAAATAGCCATAGTACTGCTTACGGACATTATTGTTTGGAATACCCAATATCATCTTATCGCCACGAGTTCCCTTGATGGTCAACATACCATAATAAAACAGCAGACTCGTAAATATCTGAGGGTCGGTCAACCTATAGGCAGAAAAGGTTTCTGTCAAAGGAGCCACAATCTGCCCCGTCTCGGCTATCGTGCGGATAACACCTTTGCGGTCGCCATCCAACTTATCCAACTGAAGAAGTTTCTTCATCTTGTTGTAGTCAGTCTTTGTGTTTGGGTCTATCATCTGCTTTGGAGCTTCTCCCCTATCTATATAATTTCGGAGATAATAGATGACCATATCACTATTGAACACCTTACTCTGAGTATGCAGAGCATCCTCAGAAAAACAATAGTTATCATACCAAGGTTTCATCTCGTCTATCATCGCCTCGATATCGCTTGCTGCAGGAATACCTCCCACTTCCTTGTAATAAGCAAACATCTTGCGTACTTCCTCCATGGAGAAGCCCAACATCTGATTGAACTCTGGCTTGGTGGAGATATGCCAGCCAATATTGAACCCACTCGTCACATCATCCAAGGTCACAGGACTGACACCTGTGATGAAGATACGCTCAAACATGCCCTTGAACTTCTTGAAGACATCACGGTAGAAACCGTCGGCATGGGTGATTGCCCAATATACATTCTCGCCCTGCTCATTGAGCACGGTATTGGTGAAATTGTCATATTCATCGATGATCAGATAGAGAGGAATACCCTTGGCTGCAGTCTCATCCTGAAGCAAAGCCAGTTTCTCCGTACCAGAATCCGACTTAAAGAACCTCTCCTTAAAATCTGCCAGATAAAACTCTTGGTAAACTCGCATGAAGCCGTCCAATTTGACACGCAGATACATATTGAAGTTTTCCTCCAACTTTTCGATACCACCACCCACATACGAGAAATCAAGGTGAAGAATCTGATACTTTCCCTGCAAAGGAGTAGGATGCTTACCTACCCATAAATCACCGAAAAGAGTTTGAAATTTCTCTTTCTTGCTACAGTCGTAATAAGCATGGAGCATACTCAGGAATATGCTCTTACCAAACCGGCGTGGACGAATGAAGAAGATGTTGCTTGGTTGGTTTTCCAGCAAAGGCAAATACATCGTCTTATCCACATAATATTGATTTTGTTCTATTACCGCCTCAAAGTCATTGATGCCGTAAGGCAAACGTTTCATATTCTGATCCATGATTGCTCCTTTTATAATTTACATTTGCAAAAATAAGAAAATTATCTGATTATACCAAAGAATTTACCCGGATTTTCTTGCTTAATTCGAATAAATGTCTTATCTTTACAAAAAGATAGGCGGCGCTCGGCAATTTGAAAGCAAACTTTCATTGCGCTCGCTGGCACAATCTTTGCAAATAATATAAATTGAATATTGTATGAAACAGGTAGAAGAATGCGACAAGGTTCTCGAACTTTCCAGCCTTCTTTGATGCATTCCTTATAATAGAACTGCATTTCAAGCGAGTTGTCACACTTCAACAGTTCAAAATAATGGCTCCATGTCAATTTTGGGGACGCTGTCCCCAAAATTGGAAAAGCAAGGTAAAACTTACGCATTAACTTCCTTAACTCCTTTAACTTCCTGATATGCGAAAGTTCAGTTATGAGCCCACTTTAAAAAGTCATTTTTGATAATTCCTCCAAAAGTAACCATCTGATAATCAAATGGGTTTATAGAATAAAGGACCCAAAACTACTTTTTAAAGTGGACTCAATATATGATTCTTTGAATCTTTAGATTTTCGAATAAAAAGCCCTACCAGCTTTCACAAGCTGGCAGGGATAATTATAAGTAAAAGATGTAATTCGCTATTCTGATTTCACTTAGAAAATCATCTTATAGTCCTTACTGCTACCAT
>OOCI01002062.1_pt1 | contig 13233 bp, 3 predicted proteins | sample 1671761 | NCBI WGS metagenome assembly OOCI01 (sample SAMN06348190, study PRJEB24527) | human gut metagenome | biome: human gut; feature: ankylosing spondylitis patient; material: feces | host: Homo sapiens | place: China | collected 2015-10
AAACTACAAATAAACTTAGAAATATATACCAATCGGAAGGGAGTGAGTTCCTTGAGCACCTCGGCCAGCTTTGTCTCAGGCACCCCCAGGGTCGTTTTCCTGGAGGAGAAGCACATAGTGTCCATCCTTCTGTTCCTGATGGACAACGACGGATGCATGAAGTCCCAGCTGTACAGCTCGGTTTCCCGCGGCATGCGCATGCCGGACAAGCTGGACATGCTGGAGGACGCCGGGCTGATCATCCAGGAGTCGGACGGCCCGCACAGGTCCGTGACATTGAGACTGACCGATCTCGGCAGAGATGTGTGCAGGGAGCTGGTCGAGATCGAGGGGATGCTCGAGGGGAGGGGGACAAAATGATCCCTTCGCATTCCGGAAACAGTCTTACCAAGGCTTTTGCCCTCTTCGTAGTCGTTCTCCTTCTGACAACATCGACGGCGACGCTGTTCATGAATGAATCGGACGCTCCGGTATCATACCAGCAGTCCGTCACCTATCACAGGAACCTGTCATCTTCTGACAACGAGTCTGTTCAGATAACCTACGACGGGATAGCGTCAGCGGAGTACAATCCAGAGTTCGGTATCGGACCTGTAGACGAGACCACAGGTGTTCAGGAAACATGGTCGAACACAGAAGACGGAAATGGTATTGGAAACACTGAGTTGCACGTCACGTTTGACTTCACAAGTGATGTTTCTTCACCCAATCAAACTATCAATGTAATTGTACCCGAAGGCTATACAATTAATTCTGTATCTGTAGACGGGACAATTCAAAATGATTATGTGAGTGTGTCTGGTAACTCCATCAATGCGACTTCTTATGGTGAATACCAGTGGACTGTTAATTTCCAGCATAGAGGGACGATCAGCATAGATGTGGGCATCCCGTTCACTTTCGAGTCCAGGCTTTTCGGTGGCTGGTCCGAATCCCAGGACGGGAGTGTTGACTACTACCCCGGTGATGTGATCCCCGATGGTGTCACGGACCTCTATGCTGTCTGGATAGTGCCGACCATTGTCGGTTCAAGTTCTGATTTCAGAACCGGTGATAGATCGTACACGATTGAAGAACTGCAACTTCTCAACTCGCCGATCCCCTATTCCCAGCGTGGACAGTACCCCACCACAATCTATGATTCAGGTGTGTTCGGAAGGGTCTACACTCTGGATGGGGACATCACAGTCTCTGGTACACTCCCGTCGGGTACGTACCGCAGTGCGAACGGCAGCTCTCCCACTGTCACAGTCAATGGGAACGTCTCTATGGAAGGTGACGTCGTCATAGACGACCTGGGGCTGATCGCAGGTAGAACACCAGAGGGCAACCACGGCGACGGCGACGGCGGGCTGTTCGCCAACGGCAACATGCTCATCATCGGATCCGATGTAACCGCTCCTGCAGGGCGTCAGGCAAACGCTTACCTGCAGGTCTACGGAGGGCATTGGAGCAATACCGTGGGGAGCTCCGACGATCCTGTCGGTACCGATGTCAGGATATTCGCCGGGACGTACTACAACGTCGTCGCCGGCTCTCGCGGAGCCACAGTTTTCGGAGACACACATCTGGTGATGCGGGGCGGCGTCGTTCTAGACACCGTCATCGGCGGCAACAGTGGCAACACAGGAAACTCCAGTTCATCGGGTCAGAACCGCATAACCGGGAGCACCTATGTCTACATGCTGGGCGACGTTAGGATGCCCGGTGACTACTACGAGGAGTTCTATCTCCAATACAGAGCGTACCCGACCCAGGAGGATTTCAATTCCGATACGGGGCGCACCCCGTCGATCTTCCAGGATCTGCCCGTATTGAACGAGTCGACCATTCTAACCGGCGGTTCGAACAACGGGTACGTCGGTGGTGGGACGAACGTCTACATCTCCAACGATGCGATGCTGTGGGATGTCCAGGCCGGTGGCAGGAGGGGCAACTCGACGGTGGTCGGAACCGCATCGGCTGAGGTCTCGGGCAATGCGGTGGTCAAGCACGTCCTGTGCGGATCGATCACAGACGGGATGGATGGCACCAGCTCATCCCCCGGGAACGACAAGGCCTGTGTGGGGTCGTCAGACATCACGGTCATGGATGGGGCTTCCGTCGGATCGGTCTTCGGTGCGGGGTACGACACGTACTACCAGGCGGTCTATTCCTCCATGGTCGGCACGAGCACGACCATCACCATCACTCTCGAGGGGGAGTGTGTCGTCGGATACGTGTACGGGGGAGGGTACAGGGGTACGATAGGCACATCCAGCAATCCGATAGGCAGCATCACGATCAATCTCGATGGGGGTACCGTCCTCTGGGATGTGTTCGGAGGGGGCAGAGGCGGCCTCGACAAATCGATCCATAACCAATACGGTGTCATATCAGACACTCGTGTTCCTAACTCCATCAGGGATAGCACGGGTTATTCCGAGGTCTATGCCGAGACAATCACGATCAACGTGAACGGGGGAACGGTCAACGGGGACATCTACGGTGGAGGCGAATCAGTCCCTGTCATAGGAACCTACAACGGTTTCTCGGTGAACGACTCACTGTCCGCTCAGAGGGACGACGTAGCAGCCGTCCATGTGAACTCGGTTTCCGTCAACATCAGCGATGGGAAGGTCGGAGGAAGCGTCTACGGTGCGGGGAAGGGTGTGGATCTGCAGGACACGGTTACGCTAGGCGATACAACCTACCATAGGAGCGCGTTCATCTTCGCGATGGGTCCGGGGGAGAATGGCAGATGGACCCTGATCCCCGTCCCCTGGGCCTCCGGTCAGAGCGGAACCACGTTCTGGGGCAATGCCGATTACGACGACTATGCATCGACGATAGGTAACGTGAACGTCGACGTGTCCGGTTCCGGGGCATCCATCGGAGGGAGCGTCTACGGCGGAGGGGAGATCGGACGCTTGGGACCGATTTCCGGGAACGGGGGCTCCGTCACGGTGTCCATCGGCTCAGGCGCGAACGTCACAGGGGATGTGTTCGGCGGCGGATACGGTCAGACCGGCGAGCTCTCGTCCAACACGCTCTCCAGGATCGTCACAGTCAACGGGGCGACCATCGGAGGGAGCGTCTACGGCGGAAGCAGGCTGGGCAACGACAACTACGATGGCTCCAGCACATTCGGGCACGGACAGATATACATCTACGTGGTCAGCGGGGACATCGAATCCGGGACATCGGGAAACGTCTACGGAGGTTCGTACCGCGGATACTCCTACATGGATGCCCATGTCTACATCGGAGCTCCAGCCGTCGACGGTGGCGGTCAGCCAGCATCCGACATACTGAAGGTGCATTCGGTCTACGGCGGCGCCAGTGTCGGGGAGAGCAGCGGATTCGAGAACGACGCGGAGCTTCTGATCGGGAACTCAGAGGTCATAATCGGAGACAAGGCCGAGGGAAGCCCCTCGTCCATCTACAGCGAGTTTTCCATCACGGGGGACGTCTTCGGCGAGGGCGACTACTGTGCGATCTCCGGGAGCTCCGAGGTCACGTTCCGCGGATTCTCGCAGGAATCCCAGCTCCTATCTGTGCAGAAGGCGGACACCCTGTTCCTGGATGGTTCGGCACTGAGCATCCTCGGGAACGTCGACGGTTCCCAGCCTCAGGCGTCGGAGAGGCTCTCACTGAACCTGATCGGCAATCTGGTGATGACGATCGACGGCGTGTGGGGCGCATCCTCGTTGGATCTCTACTCCGCCGCATCCCAGATAGGCGGTTTCAGCAGCTATTCCGCAGATGGGGGTTTCACCGCCCCCAACTTCTCGGTTCCGGGGTACAGGATCAATTCGATCACGCTCCATGACGGTATGCTGATGTCAATCCTCGGTGTCGACAACGCCGGGGTCCTGGAGAACCCCATCCAGGGATACACTCTGATAGACAACGGCTCGAGCACCTACTACGGGACATTCGTGATGGGTGCCACCACCTCCGTGCAGAACGGGTCTACTGGGTTCTTCGTCCAAAGGAACGGGGCTCCTGTCGCCACCCAGGAGGCACATTACGACTACGGCAATGTGGGTATGACGATGTGGTACCTCTCGGGCGTCTACAAGCTTGAAAGCACAGTGGTCCTGGAGGACGGCTCGGGGACCCAGAAGGACATAGACGTCATGGCACCCAAGACCGTGAGGGGGTCATCCATCCAGTTCGTCGGCGGATACATCAACGCAGCCAGCCCCGGATCGCTGAACGTCGTGGGAAATCTGACGGGAGCTAATCCCGGAGAGGATTTCCTGGTGACAGTCGGAAGGTATATCGACGGCAACCACCTGTACTACTACGATGGGGAGGGGGACCCCCAAAGCGGAGACGGTGGCATAGCTGCAATGCCCGATGACCCAGTGGGTATGCAGGGGAGCGGAATCCTCCTCAACATACAGGTCGGAACCAATCCAGGCTTCAGTACGACAGGGTATGCTGGCACTATCGTCCTCCACATGGTCGAGAGGATAGGCGACGTCCCGATCAACACGTTCGACGTCGAGGTCAGCATATACCTCAGGACCACCGACAGCACTGGTCGGATAACCAACGCCATCGTCATGAGTTCGGATGATGAATACGAAGGGTCCGGATACAGATACACGGGCTCCACCGACGTCTATCTGCCGGTCCTCTCCGGGAACCACATGGCGGAGTACCTCATCACCCTGGACGGGGCCATCCAGGGCGGAGGGTCCCTGACGATGCAGACGGTCCCGACGAACCTCAATAAGGAGGGCTGGCAGACCTCGATGTTCTCCACACCAGAAGTTGTGGATGGGAACACTCAAAGCGTGTCCCTGGGGGTGGGCGGTGTGTTCGCCCCGGTAATCCGCTTCGGGTACACTTTCATCTCGGAAACGGAGATGGAGAGTTTCGATGACATCACCCTCACCGTGAATCTGATTCCGGAGGATGGGTGGGAAGGAAGCAGCGACATCTCGTACACGATCGTGCTCAGCCCGGAGAAAGCCCAGGAGATGGTCCTGAGCTTCTTCGACACATACCTGCAGACCGATCCGATAGGATGGAGCGGTTACAGCGATCCGGTTTTCAGTCTCAATTTGGAATTCGGCACGAACATGGCAAAGGTGTTCGTCGCCGTGAACAATTCTTTCATCGACAACGGGCTGGCAGGAGCCAGTTCCGCCCTTGACTACATCAACGGTATCCGTACTAGCATCGGGTCTGACAACTCGGTCCTGTATTCCACAGACGAAGGGATCGTCCATGGCTCATCGACGTACGTGTCCAACACCGTCGCCTCTGATGGTTACACTGTCATGACCATCGAGTCCTTCCTAGGTTATTACGTGCAGCACAAGCCGGATACGATCTACGATCAGAACCGTTCGTTCGATTACAACGCCCATCCCGCCTGGTATGATACCGATGCATGCATGACCCGGTTCAACTTCGAATCCGAGATCACCAACGATCTCGATGTCTTCGCGGGCTACAGTGTGACGATCTACATCATCCCGTTCACCGACCCAAATGATCCCAACGCGGCAGACAAGGACTACACCGTCACACCGACGGTGATACTCCTGGACCAGCCCGGTATAGATGTGGATCTGGCGAGCATCTACAGCACCCTCAGTATCACACCGGGATACACGGCGGTATCCGATGAATCGGACTCGATATGGTGGTCGTATTCCGACGGTGAACTGCAATCGTTGGAGAATCTTGATGATGAAGGTCAGCCACTGGGAACGTACATCTTCCCGCTCATGGCGGATTCGAGGATCTATCTGTATCTGGAGAGGGCCACGTACACCATAGAGGTGGTCGTCGACGATGACGATACTGACGAAGATCCCGGCACGCCCCTCACATTGGGTTCCGGTCAAGGCCATTTCACCATGACGGTGAACGGGGATTCAGCTACGACACCGTCGGCCCAATTCGACGACCAAGTATCCATCGAATTCCAGTGGGATGACAGCTATCATATCGAGCGCGTCATAGGGGTGACCGCCAACGGAAGCGTCGGCGGGTTCATCCCGACATCGTCCGGCGGGAACAACACCATCGAGTTCAGCATGCCCAACGGCGATCTGTCGATCCGCGTCATCATGACCGACCAGAACACCGTCACGGTGAATCTGCCGTCGGACGGGACGAGCGACAACGGAAGGTTCGGCCTGAGCATCAGTCAGGGTGAGGGTTCAGTCGTCGTGGGAATAGTCGAGAACTCGAACATCAAATCCGTGTCGCTGAGGACCCAGTCCGATTTGATGTCGTTCTCCGGCGACATCACCTTGGGAACGAGGGCGTTCCTGATCTCCGCCTATTCAGACGGAACAGCGTTGGAACTGCTATCCGAACCAGGCACTGTTCTGAATTTGAGCAGTCTGGGAGACAACATCACGATAGACCTGTACATCTCTGTGAAGTGGGACATAACCATAAGCGGGGATGGCTATAGTGTCTCCAGGTATGCACTTCAGAATCCTCTGACAGGAGAACGCAGTCCGACGGCTGATGCAGAGACCTACAGTGATGCCAATCAATGCGATTATGTCCTGAACGGCGACCGCCTATTGGCGTCGTCGGAATCCCCGGATGTCATCCTTACCTCGCTGACAACCAACGGTCTGACGAGGTCGTCCGACGCATCAGATGGTCTGGGGTACGTCGTGAACGGCACCATCAACGTGCTCATGTCCCTCCCGATGTTCAATGTCACCTTCAGCATAGTCCTGACCTTTGACATCGACGGTCAGACCGATGTTCTCGGGGAGTGGACGCCCACAGGCACTCTGACGGTGAACGGGGATGAAGTTTATCTTTCAATCTCAGGTCAGTCCATGGTGTGGTCAGGCCCGGTCACTAGTGGGGATTACGAGATTGTTGCCGAATTCGACGGTTTCACTGTTCAAACCGTTGAGGAAACCGTCGGTGGATCGAACGTCGTCGTTCCGATCACACTGTCCGCCATCCGGTACACAGTGCACTGGACATTCCCGGTCAACGGGGACGTCGATTCGGGCACATGGTATGTAAACGACAGTCGTCAGATTGATGAATTCACCAGGAACACCGATGCCGTGCTCTGGTTCAGGAGCACCGCCTCCACATACGAGGATTCCGTCGCCATGGGTCCGGACGACATCCTCGATACGAGCATGTTCGGTGCGGACGCAACAATACATCTGCTGGGGGTCCCCAGCCTCAACGGGGAGGGGGACGATCAGCCCAGCGGGGAGTTGGAGGGAACCATCCTCATCCTCGTCGAGGGGGATATCAACGGACCCCATCAGATGGTTCCGGTCGAGGGTGTCAATTCGCCCGTGTCATTGTCAGCAATTGTTGGTGGGATGGCCGTGACGGCCACCTACACACCTGGGGAATCAACAGCTACAGTCACGGTGGCCGGATGTCCGGATGGGACCGGCGGCTTGGTCCTGTACGGTGAGTCGCTGAACATCATACTGGTCTCCGTCCCGGGGCTGGATGCGATTTGAGAATCTATGGAACACGGAACGCTCGAGCCCGGGTCGTCCGGGCATCACGAGGCCGGTGAAGCCGGCGAAACGCATTCCAAACGATTTACGGAAGGTCCTCGAACGAAAAGGAGGATGAAACGATGAACAGCAAAGCAATAGCAATGGTCGTGGCGGTCTCGATGATCGTCGTGGCGCTGTCCGGTGCCCTTCTCACGGGTCAGTCGGACGCGGTCGCGGATCAGGACGAGATCTATCGTAACGGAACGATCCAGGTGGTGTCCAACGATGATGCCACCAGGGAGCTCAGAGTGAACGAGCAGGAATTCGCGGGCTACGCATACACGCTCACCTGGAAGGCGGCAGAATTGAGTAGCAACGAAGGCGCCCCTGCGAACAACACTTGGAATACAGTCCTCTTCACAAACACGAATACGATAGAGGATGGGGGGCCATCAACTGTACCCGATAAAGGGAGCAACTTTACACTCGGTGGGTTCACAGTGGATATCGGTCGTGAAGAGTCCGATCCTGTGGGCGCATACACACTCACTGTGTCCGCCAGCTCAGCGACATCTTCCAAATACCTCGGCCTCCAGTGTGAGATAACGGTGAAAGTCGGAGGGACCAGCAGGGCCCTGGCGGACGTGTACTACGTCTACACACTCACCCAGGTCGAACAGACGACCAACGAAATCAGTCTGACTCCGATGGTGATGGAAGAGAACGCGGTGTTCGGATCATATGTTTCCGAATCCACAGAGGATGAATACCAGCCTCTTCTCGGCAGCATCGGCAACTACTACTGGTACGCAACAGGGCTTCCCGCAGGCATCAGCATGTCTGATACAGGATACGTGTCGGGCGTCCCGTTGGTTGCAACCGAGGCACCCGTCGTAGCCAAAGTCGTAGCGACCGACAGGACGACCGGCGAGACGTACGAGGGCACGCTCAGCATAACCGTGTCGCCGTACAACGAGACGATCGATGGCTACAGGCTAGCATTATCCGTGGAGACTGGTTCTGCGACAGACGTCACCAACGGTTCGAGCTTCGCGATCGTCCAGGACGAATCCGTCGTTCTCACAGTGTATTCTACTGCCGGCGAGTCTAACACACCCGTCGATGCCAGCAGCGTGACAGTTGTGGACAGTAACGGATCAGTCGGCCCCATCAATAGCACTTCTGATGGGACATACACGATTCCGTCCAACGGAACGGGAGCGTACCGTGTGGTCGTCACAGTGGGTGATTCGGGTTCTTCCGAGACCATCGGGTTCTATCTGTTCGTGACACCGTCCCTCGACAATATCTCTGCGGGGATCCACGTGTTAGGGAACTGAGGACGACAGGGGACCAACCGAGGGGCCGTAAGGCCCCATTTCCACACAGGTGATGAAATGAAATCAACAGCCATAGTCCCCATCATCGTCGTAGTGGTGGCATTGCTCGTGCCGATGTTCCTAACGGATGACACCGAGGCGGTTCCAGATGGTACGGTCTACTACTGCTACGGTGACAATCCCGTCCTGTCATATGATCAGACGATGCGTCCTTCGGTCACCATACGGTGGTCGGCGGAGGATCAGAACGGGAGCGATCTGGAGTGCATTCCGTCCGACGGGGAGTCCACGAGTATCGATCTAAGCAGCGTCCCATATGGTTCCAGGGTCACCGTGACCCAGGACGTCTTCAGCGACGGACAGTTCGTGGATTCTGCCACAGTCACGCTAATACCTCTGCATATCGGCTCGGACGAGTATACGATCACGTTCATGGACGGGTCCCGGGTGTTGGACACGCAGACCATCAGCCATACAACCTTGGTGATGGAGGGGGACGACCATGTCATCATCCCTGCGAGCCCTGTAAAGGATGGATACACGTTCGGCGGATGGTATCTTGATCAGCAGATGCAGGATGAGTTCGATTCCAAGCAGCCGGTGACCGGCGACATGACGATCTATGCCAGGTGGGTCGGGGACGGTTCCGGTTCGAGCACGTCGACTATGGTTATCGATCGTACATATGTTGTGACGTTCAACTGTGTGACGGGACTCGAGTATCAGATCGTAGGCCAGACGTCCAACTCCGTTTCGTTCATGGTAGGTGTTGTGAGTGGTTTCGAGCTGGACGGAGATGTATCCGTCACTTCAGACTATGGGACGTTGGACTTCACCCAGGGGGTCTACACCCTGTCGGACATCAGTCGCAACATCATCGTCACCATAGGCGGCGATGTTTCCCCCGTCTCCACCGATATGCCTGAAGTCGATTCGAACGATTTCCCGTGGATCTATCTGATCATCGCAATCATCGTGATCGGGATTGCAGCAGTGCTGGCATACAACTACCATGAAAGGCGCAGTTGAACGCCTCCAAATACCATTCCTTCTCCGGAATCCAGGTTCCGGTCAGGCGGGATTCCGGTCGATTATATGATCATGGGCCCGGATGGAATCCCGTCTGAGAATTCTTCCTCTCTCGCGAATAAAAATTCTCATCAGTACCATATCGATTCCCAGCCGGTAATTTGTATCAATAGTCGCAAATAATTATGAATTGATAATTGATAATTATATTTCAAATACTTGTTGGAATATATCCATCCGAAACAACCGGTTCTGCTGCTACAGAACCGGACCCGGAAACGGATTGTTTCATCGTTCATCACTGAACGGAAATCTCGATATCGATCTTCAGTGATCTGATCGATAAGGAGATGCGGACACTCAGTGTCCTCCGGAGGATCATAGCAATCATGTGATCTCTCCCGCCGGCCGGGAGCTCCTAGGCCCGGCCGGCAAGACCCTTTCTTTCGTGACGGTATTTGAACAAGGTACCGTGCACGCACGTTGACTGAAAGGCACCACATCCGGTGATCGGACCACATGTGACTGGGCGTGCGATGATGAGAAAGATCCTCCGCCGCAGCGGAGGAAAGGTTTGGGGCCGTCGGATTCGGCCCCGGGGATTGTAGATGCGCTCAGTCCACGGTCTCCTCCACGTAGCTTCCCTCCTTCCTCCTGGTGACCGTGATCTTCCTGTCGATCCTCTCCTTCAGCAGGTCCACGTGTGAGATCACGCCGACCATGACGTTGCCGTCCGTGAGCCTGTCAAGGACGTCCATGGCCTGGTTGAGCGATTCCGAGTCCAGGGATCCGAATCCCTCGTCGATGAACAGCGCGTCCACCCTGCTGCCGCCGGCGACCATCTGGACGGTGTCCGACAGCCCGAGGGCCAGGGACAGGGCGGCCTTGAACGACTCCCCGCCCGAGAGGGACTGGACGGTCCTGACCTTCCCGGTGAAGTTGTCCAGGACGTCGATGTCCAACGCAGTCTGCGACCTCAGATCCGTGTCGTCCGTTCTTCTGCACAGCTCGAACCTGCCTCCCGACATGTCGGAGAGCCTCATGTTGGCCGCTTCGAGAACCCTCTCGAAGTACCTCGCCTGGACGAACTGCTCGAACTGCACCTTGACGGTGCCGGCGCGTCTGCCGTTGGCCAGTTCCGCCAACTCCTTCAGGGCGTCCACCTCCCTGCCCCTCCTGTCCAGCTCGTCCCATCCCGTCCTCAACGACTCCCAGATTGCCGAGTTGGACCTGAGACTGTCGCTCGCCGCAAGGAGCTCGTCGTTGACGGAGTCCCTGGCGGCCACGCACTCGTCGACCGCCCTCTGGACTGCCTCCATGTCGGGACGCTCCCTTCCGTCCAGCTCCATCCCGAGCTCGGAGGACCTCAGGGCGCAGTGGTCCCTCTCCGAGACGTATCCCTGGATCTCGCGGTTCAGTGCATCCACATCGATGGCGGAGAGCCTGTGGAAGCCGTCCAGGTCCAGACCGAGTCCCTTGAGGAGGGAGTCCAGCCTGGCGGCGGCATCGTCCATCCTGGGGATGAGGTCCGAGATCTCCTTCTCGGCCCTGGCCGCGCGTTCCCTGCCGATTGCGAGGTCCCTCTCCGCCTCGGCCCTGCGGGAGTCCGCTTCCGTGACCATCGTTCTCAGCTCCCCGATCCTCTGTTCGTTGTCCCTCACGGCTCCGAGCGCGGCCTCCTCGGAGGGATGCTCCAGACCCTCGGAGACAGTCGAGAGCTCCGCCTCCGCAGCGGCCTTGCCGCTTCTCAGCTCGGACAGCCTCCTGGTCGTCTCCTCGAGCGACCCCATGACGCCTACGCGTCTGTGCTCCAGGAACTCCCTCCTCTCCCTGAGGCTGTGGAGTCCGTCGATAAGGGACCTCATCGTCTCGACCCTGCTGCCGAGCACGGTGAGCTCGTCGCCGATGTCGGCGATCCTGGAATCGAGCGCGTCCATGCATGCCGAGGCGTCCCCATCGGAACCGGACGCCTCCCTGAGCCTCGCCAGCCCGGTGTCGTACTCGGTGCGACGGACAGCCAGCTCCTCGGCCGCCTTAGACCTGGCCAGCTCCTCCTTCTCCTTCCTCTTCCTGAGCCTGTTGATCGACTCCTGGTCTGGTACTCCCTCCGGTACGGCCGCCGGGGACGGGTGGTGGACCGAGCCGCAGACCGGGCACGGCTCTCCATCCGAAAGACCGGATGCGAGGATCCCGGCCTGGGACCTCAGGAACAGAGATTCCGCGGACTCGAGCTGGGCGGACAGGCTCCTCACCTGCGCATCGTGCATGGAGAACGAGTTCTCCAGGAGCTTCACCGACGATTCCTGCTGGAGGCACATGGATCCCCTGTCCCTCTCGGAGCGGAGCCTCATCGATTCGGAGCGCAGGGATTCGAGCCTCGCCGACTCGGATTCCAGCATCCCGTCGGCTCCAGCGGACGCCTCCAGCTTCGACACGACGTCCGTCAGCTCCTTCTCCAGTGTCCCGAGGTCGTTGGCGTAGCTCTGCTCCGAGGATTCCGTCTGCCCGATCTCCCTGTCGAGGGCATCCATCCTGTCGGAGAGCTCCCTGGCCCTTGCGTACCGGGGCAGGTTGTCCTTGAGGCGGGAGTTGGCGAACATGAGCTCCTCGATCGTGGATCTGGCCCCGTCGATCTCATCCGCTCCCGAATCCAGATCCTCCAGCGCCTTTCCGGACGAGGCGACCATCTGCTCGGCGGCTTCAAGCTCATCCTCAACGGTCTTCAGTCTGGCTCCGACGGAGCGCATCTCGGCCTCGGCCGAGGCGACGGGGGCGGAGCGGGAGATCATGTCGCGGGTGGACTCCTTGGATGCCATCTCCTCGGAGGCCGCCTCCAGCTCGGCCATCCTCCTCCTGACCGCCTCCAGCTCCGTGAACTTCGCCTCAATGCCGGCGGCCTCCGCCTTCCTCTCCACAGCGGCCATGTAGGCGCGGTGGGCATCCTCCTTTCTTCTGTTGAGCCCCTCCACCCTGGTGCGGTCGCCCTCGAGCGTCAGCTCGATTATCCTGGACTGCTCCTCCCTGGGCATCGACGACAGGTCGTCGGCCAGGTCCGTCCTGAACTGGGACATCCTCTCCTCGGCGTCCCTCGTGAGGTGACCGAAGCTCACCTCCTTCTCGCCGCTGAGACGTGCCAGCATCTCCTGGAGGTCCTTGTGGGCGTCCGTTCCGAACAGGTTCCTCAGGATCTCCGTCCTCTTCTTGCTGTCCGTGTCCAGGAGCTTCATGAACTCCCCCTGTGCCAGCATGACTATCTGGCCCCACTGGGCGGCGTCCATGCCCAGGATGTCGACGATCCTCCTGGTCACCTCCTTGGGGTTCCTGGCCACGGTCTCCCCGTTCATGGACAGCTCCGCGGTGGGAGCGGTCCTCTTGCCCTCTCCGGAGCGTCCGACCCTCATGTACGGGGGTTCGCG
>OOCI01002068.1_pt1 | contig 13203 bp, 6 predicted proteins | sample 1671761 | NCBI WGS metagenome assembly OOCI01 (sample SAMN06348190, study PRJEB24527) | human gut metagenome | biome: human gut; feature: ankylosing spondylitis patient; material: feces | host: Homo sapiens | place: China | collected 2015-10
TTGCAGCGCAAGGCGTTCCGCGCTTTTTCGCAAAGTATGTTACTTTGCGAAAAAAATCGAGGCCAAAAACTGAATAAAAGGTCTTGCGAAGTCGTGTGGCTGTCGCTGTAAAGGCGGTATATCATTACCGTCAGGCGGCAGTTTTGAAGGAACGGGGTGATACCCCCTGCGGACGGCGCTGTTGACGTAAGGAATGGACCAAAGCGGCAGAAATGCCGTGTGGCGAATAGCAGCCATTGGAGCGAACGCTCTGAGAAGGTAGGTTCAGGTACGAGAAGGGCAAAAGCCCTTCGTGACGTTAGGGCAGAAGAATTGCACGATGGAGGATCAGTGTTGGACAGCGGGCGATCTCTCCCTGACGGCATAGGCGGGAGTGCGCGCTGGCGAGATTCGTCAGCGCATTTTCATTTCTGCCAGATCACCGCTGGTTTTCTTTGGAAAACCGGCGATTTTTGTAAGGGAGGACTATGCCATGTCACACAGAAATCCCCGCGAGAGATTTGACTACAAGAGTTGGTTTGAGCGTAATGTGGCCAAGCGTACCGTGGCGGCGCTGGAAGCGCGGGACGCGGAGTTTGCCGAAAAGCACGCGGATACGCCGCTGGCGCATTTGGCGCAATACGTCGGCAATCGTGCTGAACTGCTGCGGCACACGCCCAGTCCCTGCGAGATAGACGGCGGCACGTTTATCGAGGAGCGCTTCGGCGGTTGGGCCGCAGTATTGGAGATGGCACACCTGCGCCCACCGGCGAAAGAGCCCAAGTTGAAAGACACCGCACGCTACAAGCGGGAAAAAGCCGTGCAGGAGCCGCTGTTCTACGAGGAATCCGAGCGCAAGAAGAAGGCGAAACGCGCCAAGGCCGCAGCCAGTCATGCGGCGCAGCAATCACGGCTGAAAGAGAAAAAGCGGCTGGAGCAGGAAAAGAAAGAGGCTCGTGATGCCGCTGCCCGCCAGCGCGAAATTGAGAAAGCGGCAAAGGCCGCAGAGCAGGAGGTGTCCTGCTGAGTTACCCTTGTCAAGCCGAGACAGTCTGAACGGAGACTGTCAGCTTTCCATAAGGGTGGGAGGGGAAAAGCCGCCCCTCCCACCTCCTCTCTTTGTTGAACGGCAAGACCAAAACCACATACAAAAGCAAATATGTTACCCGCCCCTGCGGGGTAGGTAACGGGAAAAATACGCCCCATCTGCGGGGCGAGAAACAGGAATAGGAGCAAACACACATGATCTCTTTGAGTGAAATACTGCATACCATCGCCCAGGCGCTGATGATCCCCTGCCTTATCATTCTGCTGATCCTCATGGCCGGGGCGGTCTGGCAGATCGGCGACATCGTGGTTGAGTACATCGCGGAGCGCCGCAAGCATAAGTGTAACGTCCCCCAGCTGCTGCGCGACGTACACGCGGCGGGCGCGGACGGCCTTGCGGAGCTGATTGAAAACAGCGGCCTGCTGCGGCGGCAGAAGAAGGCCCTGCTGGAGCTGGCGGAGAGCCGGGGACTGCCCAAGGACACCCTGACGGCGCTGGCGGAGCGCCTGCTGGCCACGGAGGAGGCGCGGAACGCCCGCACCACCTCCATCACGGACATGATCGCCAAGCTGGGCCCCATGTTCGGCCTGCTGGGCACGCTGATACCCCTGGGCCCCGGCATCGTGGCGCTGGGACAGGGCGACACGGTGACGCTGTCGGAGTCCATGAACGTGGCGTTCGACACCACCATCGCAGGCGTTATCAGCGCGGCGGTGGCCAGCGTCATTTCTCATATCCGCAAGCGCTGGTACAACGACGACATGGTGTCGCTGGAAACGCTGATGGAGGCAGTTTTGGAGGAGGTCACGAGCGATGTTGAAGGGTAAGTTTTCCTCCCGCCGCCGGGTGACGGAGGAGGTGGACGCCATGTCCGGGCTGGCGAACCTGTCGGACGTGATGCTGGTGTTCGCCTGCGGGCTGATGGCGGCGGTCATTCTGAACTGGAACGTGGATCTCAGCAAGACGCGGGTGGAGATCCTGCAGCGGGAGCAGATGAAGGAGCTGGACAACGCCGAAGAGCTGGAGCAGGATATCCAGTCTTCCAGCAGCTTCGAGCAGAAGGGCACGGTGTACGAGGACCCGGAGACCGGCAAGCTGTATGTGGTGATGCCAAAGAGCAGTAACTAAATAGTTTTTATATAGATACGTTCAACAACGAGAGGAGACAGATCACATGAAGAAACGGACAAGCAACGTGTCCCGGCGCGTGGTGAGCCTGCTGCTGAGTCTGGTGCTGGCGCTGACGCTGGTGACCCCCGCGGCCTTTGCCACGGAGGTGGTGGGCGGCAGCGGTACGGCCATCATCGAGGGCAACGCGAACCCGGCTGATCCCGCCCCCGGCGAGGACAGCGAGAACAATGAGGACAAGAACACCGAGGACGGCAAGGACGAACAGCCCACCGAGCCCGGTGATGAGGATAAGAACCCCGACGAGGGTGACGGCGAGGACGCCAACAAGCCTGACGAGGATAAGAAGGACGAGGAAAACAAGGGCGAGGAAAACAAGGACGAGGAAAACAAGGACGAGCAGCCCACCGAGGAGCCGTCTGAGGAGATCGATACGCTGGAGGGAGAGGGTACTACTCCCGTGACAGTCCAGCCGAGTATTGCATGGTATACCGATGCTATTGCGGTAAATGAAAAAGCTACGAACTTCACCATCAACAGCGCGGCGGACCTACTCGGCCTTGCACAGCTGGTGAATGACGGTACGGAGACTTTCTCTGGCAAGACCATTATGCTGGAAGACAATATAGATCTATCCAGCGTGTGCTATCCTGCAAATGAAAACGGTACCGCTGAGGTGAGTTGGACACCCATTGGCGATGCAACCCATGCTTTTGCGGGTATGTTCGATGGCAATGGCCACACCATTGAAGGGTTACATATTAATGAGACAGGGAGTTGGGAAGCCAATACCGTTTTGTATAAAGGGCTGTTTGGCAATAACTCTGGAACGATCAAGAATATTATTGTTACAGGAAATGTAACGATTACGAATAATAAGAAAGGCCCGAATAACAGTACAGCTCTGGCTATAAAAGGAACCGGCGGTATCGTGGGCAGCAGCTCAGGTGTTATACAAAGTTGTGGCTTTGCAGGTACGGTAAAGGTACAGGGATATACCAAGAAAATGGAACAAAAGCCGTATGTTAATGTCCCTGGGGCTTTCAATGGTGGCGTAGTGGGTAACGGTAAGGCTGTTAATTGCTGGTATTACTGCACGAATACTAATGGTGCGTCTCCACTGGGTGTGTTTGGCTCTTCTGATTCAGTATTGAGCTTGAGTTGTTGTTGCAATATGACTGGCACCGTTGCGGGTACTGGAGAAAAAATTGATACAACAATTTTTTCTGAAGCGGCGGTAAAGGTGCTGAATACTTATGCATTTAAGAACGGATTAAAGTTATGGGGAACTGATGCCAGTGAGGATTCTAAGCCATATCCCGTATTCTCGGCACAGGATGCAAACGATTTGGTGCTTGTCAAAGTGGAACCGTTTGTCAAAAACTCAGAATTAAACGGGAAGGTGAAGCTCAACGACGGCAGCACATCCGGCGTGGACGCTTATCTTGTGGCGAAGGATACCGAGGTGAAACTGATCTGTGAAAATGATGATGCCTATTATGTCACAGATAACTCGAAAGAAACCTATAGTAAAGAGTCTCTGACGAAGATATCCGTGCCTTATAAGGCAAACGAAGGCGGCAAAACGGTGACGCTGTACTACGGAACCGATGCTGAGTTCACAGCCAGCGCTTTGGAAAAGGCTTGGTATTATCAGGGAAATGGGTTTGCAATCCAAACTACGATTTATACGGAGAACGGACAGCAGAAAACAGCTTCTGCGGAAGAAGTATTCCGGTTGTTTGCTGTACTGGTTAACAAAGGAATCGATTTCCGAGGGAAAACAGTCTACCTCAATGAAAACGTTAATCTGAACCAAATCAGCGATTGGGAATCTATCGGCACAGCGATAAACTCGTTTAGGGGGACATTCAACGGCAGAAACGGTAGTACCTACTACACCATTTCCGGCCTGAATGGTGACCTGTTTGGTGTGGTAAATGGCATCATACAGTATGTGACCATTGACGGCGGCGCAGGTCGGCTTGTGGGTACATTGGAGTCCGGCACGGTGCAGTATTGTATGTCCACCGCCAATGTGACCGACAGCGCCGGCGGTTTGGTGGGACAGAACAGCGGCACGGTGAATAGCTGCTACTACTACAATGCCAAGAGCAAAAACACCCCTGCCGTCCCTGCCGTGGTCGGCAGCGGCAAAGTAACGAAGTGCTTCTATTTAGCAGATACTTCCACCTTCGGCGCAGGAAGCGCCCCCGGCGCACGTACAGCGGAGGAGTTCCAGCTGGGCCGTGTGGCGTATGAACTGGGGGGATCTTCTTACGTTTGGGTGTATGATACGACTAAGGCAGAAAAGATGCCGCAGTTGGGAAACGCGTCCACGTCCTTGACAATGGCGGTGGCAAGCGAGTTAAAGCTGACTAAGCCGGATAATCCGCCCGAAGGTGTAGTGGTCACACTTGGTAGCAGCGACAAAGAGGTGCTGACCGATGTCGCTGGAAACCAATACTACTATGCTGCAAGCGGCTACCCCAAAGGCGTATCTGATGTGCCGGTCACATTCACCGCGCCGACAGGATATCAAATCGTATTTGCTCCTGCGGCAACACAAGTGGGAGGAAAAGACTATCTTCGTATAACCGGCAGTAATGTGGAGTATACCTATTCACTGGTCAAGGCCGACATTCGCTGGTATGAAAGCGCTGGGGCGGAAAAAAACTACGTTCTCAAGAGTGCTGACGAATTGATGGGTTTCTGCCTGCTGGCCAATGGAAGTATTGATGGCGTATCCAAGAATTTTAATGGATGGACTCTGTCGTTGGGTAATAACATTGATCTGGAAAATAGCGAATGGAAGCCCATTCCACGTTTTGCAGGTGCTTTTGATGGCAAGGGCTATGAGATCACGGGCTTAAATGTAAACTACACAGGTGGTGACTTCAATTCAAAGACTGCGGGAATGTTTGAAAAACTGGTTTCGCCTGGCCAAATATTGAACCTTGCCGTATCGGGATCAGTGCAGGCAGACGGCAAGATAAATTATGTGGGCGGAATTGTCGGTACGACTGAAAGTGGAAGCGAAATCCGTTTTTGCCGCAGTAATATTGCTGTTAAAGTCGATGCGGCAAACAGCACCACCAACGGCATGGCATACGGCGGTGTGACGGGTAAAGTTCAAGGTGCGATTTCCAACTGCTTAAATGAAGGAACGATAACCGTAGATAACATTAAGAATAAGTGTTACATTGGTGGCGTAGCCGGACAGGTCGGCAGTGCAGCGGATCTCTGCTGGAATACCGGCAGTGTAACCGCTTCCAGCACGGCAAATAAAAACATATATACCGGCGGTATTGTCGGATACGGAGCTGCAACAAACTGCTATAACAACGGGAGTGTCACTGGTGCAACCGATAAGAATAAATATGTGACGGGCGGCATTTCGGGCAATGGCAACGTGACCAACAGCTATAACCTCGGAGCTGTGAGTGGCCAAGGTGCTGCTGGTATCACTGGCAAAGGCACAGTGACCAACAGCTATTATGTCTGCAAGCTGAACGGCAGTATCAAGATGGAGTATGTCAATACCACTGAAACGCCTGTGACGCTCGGCGCTGACGGCAAGACCTACATGGCCGGCGAAAAAAAGCTGGTAGACGAGCTGAATGATAAGCATGGGACGAACGAACTATGGTTTACCAACCCGGAGAAAAACGTGTACCTGCCGCATCATGCCACAAAGTGGGACGGCGAGACAGACACCGACTGTACATTCAAAACGATTGCCGTAACCTATGATCCTAATGGTGGCGTGAATAAGGACGGCAGCAATACGCCTGTCACGGTAAGTGAAATGGTCTATGTTGTCGGTGAAGACGTGGTGACTCCGGCAAAGCATATCGTGTTGGCTGCGGATGCCGAAAATCTTGGCTTCAAGCACGAGAATGGTACGTTTAATAGCTGGAAAGATAGTAACGGCACTAAGCATACCGCAGGGGGTATTATTACAGGAATCACAACGGGTATTACCCTCTACGCTCAGTGGGACAAGATTTGGATGGGTGAAGGCAGCGCGGATGATCCTTATCAGATCTCCGATGCCGAAAAGCTGACTGCTCTGCAAACGCAGGTCAATGACCAGGGATTCACCTATGATGGCAAGTGGTTCAAGCTGACGGATAGCATCTCGCTTACCGGGAACTGGACACCCATCGGTACACCCATGGCGTTCGCCGGCAGCCTGGACGGTAATGGAAAGACCATTGACGGCCTAAATGTAAATGTGATCTCCGGCAACGCAGGCCTATTTGATTCCGCAAGCGGCGGCACATTCAAAGACCTCAAGCTGAATGGAACAGTTAACGGCACATTTTACACCGGCGGATTGATTGGCGGCGGCAGTGGTGTTACGTTGGACAATATCGAGGCAAATGTGACCGTCAGCGGCGGCTCTTATACCGGCGGACTGGTGGGACGTTTGCTCGGTACGTTGCCTGCCACAGCGGAGCGCACCCCGGATATAAGCAACTGCACCGTTCACGGCAGTGTAATCGGCAGGAGGTATGTCGGCGGTATTGCCACCAGCAGCGCTGATAACTCACCAAAAATAGAGAACTGCCATAACTATGCAAGTATTACCTCTACTGGTACTGGAGGGAACAATGCATCCGCTGCTGGCATTTGGGCGTGTAATACTTATAACGCAAACGGCAAATTTATAAACTGCACCAACAATGGGGCGGTTACCGCGCAGAAATACGCGGCGGGTATCGCCACGGCAGGTACCGCCGTCATTGGTTGTGTGAATAGCAATGCGGTAGTGAGCAATAATGGCCTGGCCGGTGGCATTTCCAATAACGCTTTTACCGTTGAGCGCTGCGGCAATGTCGGCTCAATTACCGGCTGCAAATCTCCCAGCGAGGAAACTGGTGTAGCGGGTATAGACAACTACGGTCAAAATGTTCTGTATTGCTACAATACGGGTGTGGTCACCTGCGACAATGAAATGTGGGCATACGGTATCTCAGCAAACGGTCGTAGTAAAATCAGAAATTCCTTCAGTTATGTTGCAGGAAAAGACCTTGGCCTTACTCCTAACTTGCCTAATGTCGAAGTGACCAACAGCTACTACCTTGCCAGCAGTGCTACGGCAGTGTCCAGTGCAGGCGAGTACGCCACGCTGGCCGACTTCGCCAGCGGCAAGGTAGCTTGGGGTGTCGGCGGCAAGGGCGAAGGCTCCCAGGGTGGCACTGGCCAGGATGCAAAGCTCGGCTGGTGGAAGCAGGACAAAAACGACGCATATCCGACACTGCTGGACAACCCCGATATGAGTAAGCGGTACTACCGTACAGACGTAGACTGCGGCACTGGCGGCGAGGTGGAACTGGCCCGCAATGCAAGCAGCACGGTCAAAGAGCTTTCCAGCAAAGAAGCAGTCTATGGGCCTGCGGGTACCAGCGTGACCATCAAGGCCACACCCAAGGACAACACCTTCGGCCTGAAGTCCCTGACATGGACGCATAACGGCCAGACTGATGTTCTGCCTGCTAAGGGCACGACGAACATCGTCATGCCCGCAGAGAGCAATGGTACTATCCACGCCGAATTTGCCAGTGTTGGCCCCGGCGGTAACGGTGGTTACTACTACGGCGGCAGCGGCGACGGTACCGGCACCGGCGATAAGGACGACGAGGGCCTGCAGGACGGCCTGAATATGGATGTGGAGTACGACATCAAGGGCCTTGTGCTGGGCGCCTACGCCGAGTGGGGCTCCAACGGCGGGAACAAGTCCTTCCAGAAGTGGCTGGAAGAAAATCCCAACGTGGTCCGCGCTCTGCTGACCAACAGTCTGGACAACATGGCCACCGCAGCCGTGGGTAAGAAGACCGATGAGGCCAAGGATCTGGCGGCTCTGCTGCTGGCCAGTCTCAACGAGCACACCGGCGTGGACGGAAAGAACGGCGACACCATCGCCAAGGCGCTGCAGAAGTACATCGACTCCGGCAGCGAGGAGGTATTCAGTGCGTGGCTGACCGGTGGCGGCGGCATGGCCAGCGGCACCTACGAGAGCATCTACGGCCAGTACGCCAGCAGCCTTGCGGCACTGGCAGACCGTCTGTACAGCAAGTGGGAGGCCAGCGGCACGTCTATGACCTTCCCGGTGTGGCTGGACTCCCAGCAGGTGACGATGGAGAGCCTGTCCGAGAACGCGGAGGAGCCTGACGCCGAGCCTGACGACACTCAGACCACTGAAGCGCCGGAGGATGTGCCGGACGGACAGGATACCGAGGGCGGTGCCAGCGGCAACTCCGTGTGGGAGGTCATCGGCACGGTGGTGCGTGAGAATCCCATCCTCGTCTGGAGCATCGTGGCCGTCATCGCGGCGCTGATCATCGTGGGCGCGGTACGCCGCTACCACAAGGTCAAGCGTGACGAGCATGACGAGAAATAAGTGATATAGACGGCTCTTAGGAGTCAGTCTGCCGATTCGCGTGGGCGGAATTTCCGTCCACGCGAATACGGCTATATAAACGGAAACGGGAGGGATGCCTCTGTGAGAAGAAAAGTGCGGAATTGGGCGGCGTTTCTGCTGGCGCTGGCGCTGGTATTGGGCATGATACCCGCAGCTTACGCGGCGGGATACAGCATCACCGTCCATGCGCCGGAGGGAAACGGCCTGCCCTACTGGGAATTTGAAAAGGCGGGCGTGGAGAACGCGGACGTGCTGTATCTTACTGCCGGCGAGAGCCACGGCCTGCCGGCGGGCAGGGTGTCGCGTGTGTCGCTGGCGGTGGGCAAAGGCAAGGACGGAGAGGCCTCCTGCGGCATCTCTGTCAACGGAATGTACTATGTGCAGTCGGTCACATTGGAGCATCCCGACTTCTTCACCGGCACGGTGGAGATCCAAATCGGCAGGGATGCCCAATGGAGCGAGGAGACATGGGGTAATATCACGCCTGTGGAGGATTCCAACATCCTCGGCCGCGTGCAGTTCAAGGACGGCACCTTCACCGGCGATGTGAGTATCACCGTCAGTCCCATGACGGCAGAGCAGGCGGAGGCGGCGCAAAAGCAGAACCAGCGACAGGTCGTACCGCAGGGCAAGTACACGGTGACCCAGATCTCCGAGGCCATTCAGGGCATTATGACGCAGAAGCGTTCTGCGCTGGGGTTGTCTGAAACTGATAATCTCCTTTCCGGGGACGAATTGACCTACGCGGGCAGCTCCGCCACGGACTGGCTGCCCATTGGCCTGAGCCGCTGCGGTGTGGAGGATGACTATGACGCCTACCTCGCGGCCTTGCAAACCTATGTTGAGCAGAAATACCGTGAAGAGGACAAGCTGGATCGAGTGAAGGCCACCGAGTGGCATCGTATCTCCCTTGCTGTGCTGGCCTGCGGCGGCGATCCCACCCACTTCGGCAAGGATGAAAGCGGGAACGACATCAACCTCATCGCGGACGGTGTGTACGACCGCGGCAAGACCGTGGACATCGGGGCGCAGGGCTTGAACGGCTGGCTGTGGGGGCTTATCACACTGGACAGCATGAAGTACAACATCCCCGCAGGCTCGTCTTACACCCGCACGGAGATGATCAAGAGGATACTGTCCTTCCAGCTCCCGGACGACGGATTCAACCTGCGCTTTGCACAGGGCAGCACCGCAGATCCGGACATCACGGCCATGGCGATACAGGCCCTTGCGCCGTACTACCGAAATTCGACCTTCAACGTGAAAGACCCAGTGGACAAGGCGCTGGGCTGCCTGTCCGAATTGCAGCTGGACACCGGCGACTTCCGCAGCTGGGGCACGCGGAACTCCGAGTCCGTGTCGCAGATCATCGTGTCGCTGTGCTCCATCGGCGTTGATCCGCAGAACGACACCCGGTTCATCAAGAACGGCATCAACCTGCTGGACGCGCTGTTTTACTACCAGCAGGAGGACGGCGGCTTCGCCCACTCCTACGAGTCCGATCCCGGCAACCCCTCCGCCATTCCCGGCGAGAGCAACAGCATAGCCACCGACCAAGCTCTGCTGGCGCTGGTGGCCGTGTGGCGGCAGGCACAGGGTATGAGCATCCTGTACGACTTCCGCCCCGGCAGCGTGTCCGCCAAGATACTGACGCCGGAGGAGAGCGAGGTATCCTTCGCGGGCAGCTACGAGTTTACCGAGGCCGACCAGCAGCAGGCGGACGCTCTGCCCAAGAAGCTGTCCACGGAGAACGATGCCGAGGTGACAGCCCTGCTGAATAAGCTGAAAATGAGCCGTGACTTCGACGGCTACGACACCTACATGACCAAGCTGACGCAGGCCAAGAGCGACATAGACGCGCTGTACGCGGAGATAGAGAGCCTCAACGCGGACATCCAGGAGCAGATCATCTCCATGACCGAGCCGGGACTGGGCGAGAAGTCCATCGTGGACAGGTTGGTGAAGCGGTACAAGGCGCTGTCCGACCATGACAAGGAACTTGTCCAAAACTGGGATACCGTACTTGCGGTGAAGGCACAGACAGACGCGGCGCAGAGAAATCTGTTCCTTATCATCGGCGGCGCGGTGGTCGTCATGGTGGCCGTGACGGTGGTCGTTCGCCGCAGGAGGGAGAGCAAATGAGAAAGCACATCACAAAACTACTCACGGCGTTGCTGGCAATCGTCATGCTCCTGCCCGTGACCGCGCAGGCCGCCTCCACAGACGGCTGGACGGACGAGGCGGAGCAGGCGTATCAGACGGTGACGGAGCTGGTCGTCCAGCGCGTCAGCGAAAGCAAGGACTACCTTGCCGCGGCCACGCAGGAGGAGAACGCCAAGGCGGTCTATGCCCTGTGGACCTCCGGCGCAGCTGTCCCCAGCGGCTTTTATGACGAATACTTGCAAGCATTGGCCGACTGGCTGGACCTTGCCGTCAAGCGGGGCAAGACAGCCTATATCCCCGGCGCGATCCGCACGGTGGCGGCTATGAGGCTGGACGTGACCGACTTTGCCGGACACGATCTGATGGATGCCCTGCGGAAGCCGGAGCTGGTGGAGGCGGACGAGGATCGGCTGGATATGCTGATGGACTTGGACGCCGCCGGTGACGCCGGCAAGACCGACGAGTTCAACGCGCTGCGGGAGCAGCTTCTGACGGAAGCCCTTGCCCGCCAGCAGAGCAGCGGCGAGTTCCGCTACACCTCCAAGTGGCCCGCGGAGTTGAAGCAAAAGGGCGTGGACGGTGAGCCTGACCGCTTCGACTATATCCTGCTGACCGCCAAGTCCGTACAGGCCCTCGCACCTTATCAGGATCGCAAGGACGTATCCGCAGCCATTGACAAGGCGTTGGATTATCTATCTGAGCAGCAGCTCCCCAGCGGCGGTTTCGTCAAGTACGGCGATGAGGACGTGGAGGAAGACGCGGCGGTGCTGGAGATGCTGGCCGCGCTGGATATTTCCCTCACGGACGAGCGCTTTACCAAGGACGGTCACACCGTGCTGGACGGCATGATGGACTGGTATCAGGAGAGCTATTTTGACGGTGCCCCCGCGCCGGGACAGGGGTTCTACCGACATGATATTCTTTGGGGGTACCGCGGATCAGGGGATGCTTGGTACGCCTCCAGCTCATCGTTGATGTCCGATCCGGATGCCCCGGATGACCGCGGCAAGGCTGTGGAACGGCGAACCTACATAAACGAAGCGGGACTTATAGGGCTTTGTAGTGTCAGACCGGCAGTGGCTGTGGCGGGAACACTGTCCGCAAGCACGCCGGAAAAGGGAAACCGTCAAGACAATGCCATAGATTACAGTGAACTTTTACAGGCGCAGTCTGCGGATTATGCACAGAAGCTGGCAGAGGGGTATTACGGGGATGGAAACAGCACGACCGTTTCCGAGGGTGCTCTAAGCCGTTTGGCCAAGGAGATCTTATCCATGTCCGAAGCCGGCGGCGGTAAGCTGCCGGAGGAGCAACGTGCACAGCTGGAAAGCCTTGTTGAGATGCTGTCGGGAGCCAGCGGCGAATATCTGATGGGACGCAAGGCGAACACCTACTCGCCGGTTCTGGTGCAGGCCATGAAAGCGCTGGATATGGATCCTGCAGACGTAAACGGCATGGACTTTTTGGCACCGTTGACAAATCTCTCTGCCATGGACACTGCGGAATACAGAGAGGCGCTGATGGATTTTGACTCGGTAGATGCGTCTATGTGGCGTAAGCGCGGCGTGGACGCGGATACGGTCGTGGACAAGTACGCCGCCGGTATACTGCAATATCAGACGGCAGACGGGCAATTTGACCCTTACGCAAGCTATAGCGGGATAGTTACCCCGATACTCCGGGATTATGTGCAGTACACTGCCGAGAATGTCACCGCCCTTGCTCCCCACGCGGACAAGGAGTACATTTCCAAGGCGATAGACCGTGCCATTGAATACCTGTCCTCCGTACAGCTTTCGGATGGCAGCTTTCCGGGTATGACCGGTACTTCAAACGGCGAGGCAACGCTCGCCGTGCTGGAAATGATGGAAGCGCTGGGAATATCTCTGGACGATCCTCGCTTCGTGAAAAACGGAAATACCGCGGCGGACGCCATGAAGACCTTTTATGTAGACGGAGTGGGCTTTCTTTCCAGCTTCGAGGTGGAAGCGCCGCTGGATGATTTGGGCAGCCTGCCGGTCTACGCCGATCCGGTCATGGATGCTTCTGCTGCCGTTTCCGCCCTGACCTACCTCCAAGCCGCCGAGGACGGCACATTCGGCCCCGACGGCAAGGGCAGCAGCGTGTTCGAGGTGGTGGGCGCCGCCCTGACGGAAACGCCGCTGGGCGCGATCTTGCTGGCGGTTATCGTAGTGGCCATACTGGCGTTTGCCATGGTGCGCCGCTACCGCCGCATCAAGAGGGAGCAGTGACATGGGTACGAAGCACAGATGCGCAGCGGCATTGCTGCTGGCGGTATTCCTGCTCTTCTGTACCGCCTGCGGCGCTGCTCCTGTGCAGCCGGAGGATACAGAAAACAAGGATCAGTACATGACCGACCCTGTGCCGGAGGGCAAACCTACGCCGGTAGAGCCGCAGGATACGACGGTGGATACCACTACGACCCACACCTGTACTT
>OOCI01002070.1_pt1 | contig 13199 bp, 7 predicted proteins | sample 1671761 | NCBI WGS metagenome assembly OOCI01 (sample SAMN06348190, study PRJEB24527) | human gut metagenome | biome: human gut; feature: ankylosing spondylitis patient; material: feces | host: Homo sapiens | place: China | collected 2015-10
AGCAGTAGCAGCATTTGTTTAATCAGCTGTTACTGCTTTTTTTGAATTATGCAAGATATAAACGCGGAGCCGCTTACCCTTTTTCAACCTTTGTATTTCTATATTAACTAAATTTTGTACCGATATATATAATCATCATTCAGTCCAAATCCATAGATAAACCTATTTTTTCATCAATCACAAATTTAAATATTTTACGATCCAATACATACTTACAAACAGGAATAAGTTTTTTATCATATACCTCTATACAATAATTTACATTCCGATCATTACTTCTTCCATTGCGGCAAAGAAAGTAAAAGCCACATGAAGTTACATAACCATCCGTATAATAGAGACAAGGAGACTTGTCCCTTTTGCCTACCAAATAATCTTGATTCTCATAGTCCCAACAAACAGTTTTATCATATGCCAAATCGTCAGAATGCAAAACGACAATTTCATGCCGATATTGGAATGCATACGCAGCAAGACTATCATCCATACAAAGAGAGCCTATAAGCACTTCATTATTTCTTACTTTTCCACATAGATCTTGCAAAGAACGACTCATACAATCATCTTTCTGAGCAATACTATAACATTTAATTTCATTATGGATCAAATCATTATAATACAGCAAAGAATCGCCCATCATATACATGTCATTGGGAACATCTGACAAAAACAACTCAAATTGCTTTTTCTCAACCAGCTTATTATTTACTAGAGACATCTTTTTGATAGTATGATTTGTATAACCACGCACGTATAATTCTGATTGCATTGAACGACAAAATGTAGGAAAAGACTGCAACTCATTATTTCCATGTCCCTTTACTCCTAAAGAATAATCATACTTTAAGTCTGGAATAGAATAAAAATGCATCATTGTATCTGCCTTAAAACTAGACACAATAAACTTACCCTCATTCAACGCAACAAAAACATTGTCGTACACTTTTTGGGTTGGAACAGAATCTGCTTTTAAAGATATTTCTTTAGGAAAGCTATCATATGCCACAACACCATGCATTGAAGCTGACGTACAAGATGACAGTAGCAATACCACTACTGCCATCTCAAACAATATTATTTTTGCAATTACTAATAAAATTCTCTGTTTCATTTCTATAATTATTTAATTAATAAAAGCATTGCATCCATCTCATTCAGATGCCACTACAAAAATAACAAAAAAAAATAATGTTCCTCTAACATATAATTTACTTTTTGTTTATTTCTTCCAATCATCCTTCATTTTACTCCTCATATACAGAAGAGAAGAATTGAAATCATCCGGCAAGAAACATATCAATTGATTCCCATGTAATATAACCCTCTGAGGAGAGAAAAGTCCATCTATCAAAACCTCCCCTACCTCTTCTATTTATATTCATGAAAAAACAAAACGGGATTCGAATCCTTGTTCAATTTTATCAAACGACTGTAATTATCCAAATGCGTTCTCATTTTTCCACCGTTAATGATGTATTTAATAAAATGGGGCATAAAGCACGGTTTTAATAATGCGACAACCCCTCGTTCATCACTATAACAAAAGTCCATCGGAATCATATTTTTATCAGAAACATAATCATCCATGAAAAGACTCGATGTCTTCGTTTTTCCACTCGCTTTGTCATATACTAGATAATTCCGCTCATCCCCCTCTAGATATTGGAAAAAGACTTTACTTGGTGATTCTATGAAACGAGAGATCTGATGAATCCTCTTTTGCGAATAGATGCCAGAAAAATCAATTTTTTCCAATTTTCCTTCTGCTATTTTCTGCATCTTCAGAACTTCCTCCTTATCCACAAACTTCCGACTATCCACAATATATGCAGCAGATACACCATCTGCCGTGACATTCATAATCAAGTTAGAAAACAAACCTATATATTTGGGGCTTTGACTATTCTTTGAATAAAAGTTACTATGCTCCAAGCTAAGTGGGAAATTCCACCCATGATTGTAGTCATCAGATTTCAAAAACTTGCCCACTTGCTTTCCGTTACGCTCATCTATTTCCCTTAATTCATATTTTTCCTTTTCCAAAACCGAAGACCTATTCAGATATATCTTCCCACCTATTTCCTGCATACAGTAAGTAAGATAACCATTTTGGACTGCTTTTATACTTGACAAGAACTTATAATCATCCAAACTGAACTTCAGAATCTCATCCGTAGCCTCATCTAACAGATAAATAACTTCTTTTGTTCTATCTATAGAAAAGTCTGCCAACTTCATGTATTCTCCATGTCCTCTACCTGGCGAAGAAATGGTTCTTTTAAACTTACCATTCCCATCAAACACATAAAGCTTATTGGCACGGTCATCAAGGATATAAATATCTTCTTTGTATATTTCCAAAGAACGTATATTCTGAACCATACATTCTGGTTTCGTCTCCAGCAAAACGACCTTTGGTGCCTTAAAGAAATCAGAGAATATCAAAGAGTCACATCTTGTAGCCCCATCTATGCTTATGGTATCTGCATCAGCATACATTGTGGCAGTATTATAACTGCCACAAGATATGCACATGACAAACGCTAGTATGATAAACATACAGTTTATTGCTTTATTCATATCTTTTCCTTTTTATCATTAATAATCATATATACTTTTTGCTGATTATTCTATACCTATCAGTCTAGTTGCCCATTAAGTTTGATTTTTACCAACATAGGATTATTGGGATAAGCTTTCAATTTATCCTTTAAGCTTGGATAAAACGGAGATTTCTCAGAAAACTCCATAGGATACACCAAAGCCCAAAATCCAGTTTCATCTACATCCACTATTGAAATGCCAAGTTCTATATCCAGTGGTCCTGCATATGCCTTTTTCAGGTTCTTATCATAAAAAACCATATAATATTTCTGCTGTGGACCAACAACCAAGGCATAAAGCCACTTGGAATTTTCAAAACACATCTGAACAGATTTGAAATATCTTTTCATATTATCTGTTTTCTCAAAATCATCATACTTGTCAGATATGTACTTTTCCGGTAATGCCTCACTTCCAAAATCCAACAGATATTTAGGATATAGTTTCCCCTTTTTATAGGTATCTATCACAAAACATCCATAGTCGGGCAGAACCAAATTATTATCATCCAAAGAAAAGAAACGCTCACTTTCCATCTGAATGCCATTACGCTTACGTAAATCTTCTATCTTTTTATCTTGAGACATTTTTGATATAGAGTAATCCTTGTAAGGTGAATATAATAAAGTATCATTCCCCACAACCATAAAGCGACAATAATCAGTACCAGACTTATTGATACTCCTATCCCTTCTCAAAAACTTGCCATTATTTTCATCAAAAACAGTCGTACCACGCTCATCAAGAATCGTAATAAGAGAATGCTCTGTATCCACAGTAAAATCCAGGAAATCGACATGCTCAGATTCTGAATATCCAACTTTTCCTACCTCATATTTAAACTTGCCATTATGCTTGTCAAAAACAAACATACTCTTCAGCTTAAAATCTTGAAACAGGATTAGATTCCCCTCTACCCTACATTTAGAGGCAACAGTCAACAAGGAAGAATTGGTATTCTCCAAAGGTACCACTTCTTCTATTGACAACAATGAAGCCCAATTTGTAAACTTAGGTTGCTTCACATCTATAACCTCACACTCTGTAACAGAAGGACTCTCTGTACATGCTACCATACATGCACAGAGACTAAACAAAACGAATGGAAGAAAAAACAGAAACTTTTTCATAATTCCTATTATTTTTAATAATTCATTGTATATTTTTTGATGCAAAAGTACAACAAAACAAACATATATTGGGCATATTTGAGTTTACTTGTAATTTCCTTTTTTATTTTTAGAGCTTTAATATACAAAGTAAACAAAAAGTAAACTCATGACTAAAAACAATAAACACTTATCATTTCTTTGCAATATGTTCCAAAAACTTTTTCTCATGTACCATTTTAAACAAAAGTAACAGATTTTTCTTTTATATTCCAAACGAAATTTATACTTTTGTATAAAAAGAAAGAAAAAGCAATGAAAAAAATCGCCATTTTATTTTTGGTAAGCATGCTAATTTCATGCACCAATCAAGAGAACAACAAAAAACTAGCTAACATTGAACGAATCATGTTAGCTTATCCTGATAGTGCATTTACTCTTCTCCAAAAAGACTCTGCCTCTATATGTGAAATGGGTAAAGATGCACAAATGCACTACCAAATCACTCTGTTCAGAATCAATGATCGGCAATATAAGCCACACACGAGCGACAGCATGATGCTAAAGGTTGCTGATTATTTTGAGAAGAGAAACAACAAAGTTTTGCTGAGTCAGGCATACTATTGTCTGGGGTGTATCTACATTGACCTTAACAACCACCCTAAAGCTATCAACTATTTCTTAAAAGCAGCCACAACTGATAGCATTCACGCTTCTAAAGAAATGCTGGGTAGATGTTATTACCAATTATCTGATCTTGAGGACAATAGACTCAATGAGCAACAGGCGCTACTATATTGCCAAAAAGCATATAGTTATATTAAACAAACAGAAGATTATGGACAAACAAATGCTTGCCTGATGGACATGGCTCATTATTACCATGAGCTAGGGAAAATAAAAGAATACTCCTCATTCACAAAAATTGCCAAAAAGAACATCTTGGAAGACCATGATACTTTGAACTTAAGACGTTTTATCGTTTCTGAAGGAGAAAAAGCTATTTACAGTAACAACCAGCAAAAACTGAAAAAGCTCATACTCGAAGCTAAAAAGGAACTTACTCCTGAGCAACAGCAAGACTGGGGTATCAATATGATGCAAGGATATCTGCATAAATTCCTTCACCAGCAGGACTCTGCTTTGTATTTTTTCCAAAAAGGATTGAAAACAGAAGACCCTTGGAGAAAATATGAGGCTAGCATTGCCATGTCCGAAACGAAAGCTGACGAATATAAATATGAGGAAGCTTGGACCTTGCAAAAAGAAGCAATAAAGCTAAAGAACGAAATAGATTCCATCGACAACAAGTCGGAGGCTGAAAAGATGAAGGCTGCCTATAATTACGAAGAAGAAGTGGCTAAAAGAGAGGAAGCAGAAGAGGCCAGATACCATTTCATGCTTGGTATCATGGTTGCCATCTGCTGCATCCTCGGATTATCATTTTTTGTTCTGTATCTCAAGTATTCCTCTAAGAAAAAGGAACTGTTGCAACTAAGGGTTATTGCTCAGCAAAACAAAGAAATAACCCAACAGAAGACGCACATACAAAGCCAAGATACACTGATACAATGTCAGAAAACACAGATAGAGAATCAACATGAGAATATCCAAAAGCTGGAAAACAGAAACAACCACTTATCGAAATATGAACTATTGTCAAGTGATGCGAGAAATTGTAAAATTGGTGAGCAAATCCATTTCCATGAAGACAAATGGAATCAATTCAGAATGTCTGAAGCATACACTCATTTACACCACATGATCAATGATGGGCTGATGAATTACAAAGCTTCTGATTACAAGAAAGCCATCTCTACAATAAAAGAAGAAATCGACAAGTTGTTTAATGACTATGGCAACCGCCTCAAGGCTGCATTCCCTGAAATAAAAGATTCGCAAATCACCTTTGCCTATCTTGTAAAAGCTGATGTCAAATTCAGCAATATTGCTATCCTGTTAAACAAAAGCAAACCTAGCATTACAAAGACTTGCAAGGGATTCTTACAGCTTCTTGAAAAGCCATATACAACCAAAGAACTCATTGAATTCTTGCAGAACTTCTGAAAAGACTTCTGACAAACAGTTACAAATGGTTACAAACGGTTACAAACACAACAATGCCACTTCACACACCTTTTTGTGCGCAAAGTGGCATTGATTATATGACGTAGAACGATTACTCCTGCGCAATGATACCACCCTTAGGCTGCATCTCTACCTTGAGGTTTCCATTCTTGCCCACCTTCACGGTCTTTACATGAGAATCTGGCCAGAGAGCCTTCTTGTTCTTGCTTGCCGTCTCATAATAATAGGTAACGGTTTTGCCTGCGAGCATAGGCAACTTCAGGGTGAGTTTCATCAGCTGGTCGGTGCCGTTCAATCCAGCAACATACCATTTATCACCATGGCGACGAGCCACTACTGCATACTTGCCAGGATAACCTGCCACAAACTGGGTTTCATCCCATGTGGTTGGCACGCTCTTCAAGAAATCAATCTCATGCTGTGGCAGCTCAGTGAGATTGTTAGGATAGATGGCGATACACTGGATGGCAGCCTGGTTCATGATAGCCGCAGCCATCTCGAACACGTCGGTGGTATAACGGCGATGACGACTCTTGTTGTCACGAGACAAGTATTTGTTCATGATAGTGCCACCCCAATCCATGGAAGCCACGGCATTGCGGCAGAATGGGTGCATGGTCAACTCAAAGCCCTCTTGCTTGGCATGATAATCAGAGAAGAATACATTCTCGGAAGCAAGCACAGCCTCGCTGGAGATGAAGTTAGGATACATGCGTTCCCAACCTCTTGGCAGGGTGCAACCATGGAAGATAACCTGTATGCCATAATCGTTGGCATCGCTGAGGATGTCCTCATAGTTCTGCATCGTCTGCTGCTTGTCGCTACCGAAGAAGTCCACCTTGATGCCCTTCACGCCGATGCTCTTCATCCAAGCCATCTCTTTCTTGCGAGCCACGATGTTGTCCATACAGTTGCGTGGTCCCTGTGGGGCATCATTGGTTATGCCATTGGAGTTGTACCAAAGCATCAGACTTACACCCTTGCTCTGGGCATAACGGCTCAGTTCTGCTATCTTGTCTCTACCAATCTGAGTATCCCAGAGGGCATCCACCAATACATACTCATAGCCCATGGTGGCAGCGAGGTCAATGAACTGCTTCTGGTCATTATAGTTGCAAGAGGCATCTTGCCAGATGAGCCAGCTCCAGGCATATTTTCCCACACCATACTTCTGGGATGCCTCATAGCGAGGTTCCACTACATCATAAGGGATGGTGGTCTCCACCAATGGTTTCAGGTTCTTACCCACGGTGATGGTGCGCCAAGGTGTGGAGCCTGGCAATGAGAACACGGCATTGTTAGAGCCAATGCCATCGCCTTCTTCCTTCATAGGGAAAGCTATCTGGTAACCTTTGTTGGCATCATAATCGCTGATGTGGCAACCTGGATAATTGCCATGAGTGCCTGTCTCGCTGACCAACACCCAGCCTTCGCCGCCTACCTTGAAGAGGCATGGGAAGGTATAGCCTCTGCCATAACCCGACTTGGCTGTGAGCGGAGCATCTGGCTTGTAATCCTCCTCATAACTTGGTTTGGTTCGGGCGAAACCGATGAGCGGATCCGACTGTGGGCAGAGGAAAGAGGTGGAAATCTTTGGCAAATTGAATGCCGTCTTCTCCTCATTAATAATAATATGCTGTGCCTTCAAGCCATCAAAGGTATAGCGGAAAGCCACGTCATTGTTGGACACATTGAAGGTAACGGTCATGGGTTCTTTCCTGCCATTGAGATAAGTCACGTTGAGCTGGTTGGCATGATAATCCACATGCGATACCTTGGCGGTGCGGAGGTCATAGCTCTTCTCCACCTTAGCTTCCTTCTTGCCCTGATAGGTCAAGCCCTGACTGAAATCGCCTACATTGGCAAGGAGACCGAGCTGTGATTCCTCCATCATTCGCTTGCCTGCATAATCGATGGAATAATAGAGTTTGCCATCGCGATCTTCCACCACGACATTCAACTTACCATCAGGAGAAGTGATGGTATTCTTTTCGGCATAGGCACCAATGCTAGCCAACAATGCCAGCGCTACAGCTAAAACGTTTTTCTTCATTTCTGATTGCATATTGTTTAGTTACGATTCTATTTTTGTGATTGCAAATTTACTCAAAAAAATCCACAAAGAGGTGAAAAAACAACAGAAAAAATAGCACCATTCGTGATTTTGATACAAGAGACAAACAATTTGCAACAATTTACACAGTTTAAAAAGCCAAAAACAGGTCAGACCGCCCCATTTTTTCAGATTATTATTGTATCTTTGCACACATAAAAAACAAAGAATCATAAAGAACAATGGAAAAAACAAAACAGATACCTTATCGTGCCATCGCCCTGGACTTGGATGGCACCCTGACCAACCACGACAAGGTGGTTACCCCAAAGACTCGCGAAGCCTTGCTCAAGGCTGCAAGCGAGGGAGCCGTGATTATCCTTGCATCAGGTCGCCCTACCTACGGCATCGAACCGGTAGCAGAATGCCTGGAACTGAACCAGCAAGGAGGATACATTCTTTCTTATAATGGTGGCAACATCGTGAATGCCAAGACGGGTGAAAAACTCTTCTCGCAGTTTTTGCCAGACAACGTGATACCTGAATTATATGCCTATGCCAAGGAGCACGGTCATGCCCTGCTGGGATATGATGGCAATGAAATCATCACCGAGATACCAGACGATCAGTATGTGAAAGAGGAGTCACGCATCAACAAGATGAACATCCGAAAGGTAGATAACCTGTTTGAAGCCCTGGAGCCTCATCCTACCAAACTCCTCATGACCGGAGATCCATCGGATATGCTCAAGGCTGAGGAGGAATTGGTGGAAAAGTTGGGAGACAGAATGGATATCTTCCGCTCGGCTCCTTTCTTCCTGGAACTGGTTCCTAAGGGTATCGATAAGGCAAAGTCGCTGACTCGTCTCTTAACGAAAATCAACCTCACCCCTGCCGACTTGATAGCCTTCGGCGATGGCTACAACGACCTCAGTATGCTGAAGCTTGCAGGCATGGGAGTGGCTATGGAGAATGCCGCACCAGAGGTAAGAGCCGAGGCCGACTACGTAACTTTATCAAATGAGGAAGATGGCGTTGCAGCTGCTCTCGCACACTTCAACATGTAAATCATCTCCCCCACTTCTTTACTCATTAAGTTCGAATCATTCACATAATTCATATTTCAAAAAATCCCCCAGCTTGGGGGATTTTTTGTTATTATCAGGAGGATAAAATGTTATTATCCGGCATTTTCCCGCTATTATCCGGCATTTTTATAAATTTTCGAAAAACAATTATATAAAAACGAAAGACATCCCAATGGAAAAGCCCTACCTTTGTCCGGCCAAATCATTTTATCATACTGAACTGTTCAGCAAAAGATGAATTTGATTTGCCAAATATAAATATCAATAACAATAACACTATCAAAACATAGGCAATCCAATAAAATGATGCGAAAACGCAGGAACTCGCTTGGCGGGACATACTCAAGCAATTGAGCCTATAGGTATTCACTCGGTGAAACACCGAACTGCTTCTTAAAAGCTACAGAGAAATGAGCCGCAGTACTAAAACCAGTCAACACGGCTATTTCAGTAATACTATACTTGCCTTCACGCAGCCAAGCTGCTGCTTTGTTGAGCTTATACTTACGGAAGAAAATACCAGGTGTCTCGCCAGTGAGCTCCTTTATTTTATAATTAAACTTTGCCGGACTGATCAGCATATCATGACACACAGTAGCCACATTCAAATCCTGCTCAGCAGAACGTTTTTCCATCCATCTATATAATTCATCCATAAACTTCTGGTCTTGCAGAGAAAGGGAATCTGCCACTTTCGCAGACAGCGAACCAGTCTCTATACTCTCACTCAAGCGCTGACGGAGCATCTGCATATTATGCAACTGCGACTTGACAAGCGCCTTAAGATAAACCGGGTCGAACGGCTTGGTAACGTAAGCCACAGCCCCCAGCTGCAAGCCATCAATCTGCTCACTCATCGTAGACATGGCTGTAATCAATATCACAGGGATATGACTGAAAGAAAGATTACTCTTCAGAAACTTGCAGAATTCAAATCCCGACATCTGTCCCATAATCACATCGCTGAGAATAAGGTCCGGCTTCACCTCTTCCAGATCAGCCAGAGCCTCTTCGGCAGAATAGCGATTCACCACTTCGTAGGCTGATGCAAAGATACTATAGAGATATTGAGCCACATCCACATCATCATCAACAATCAGGATTCTAGGCAGATTCTTACCGGAATGAGAAGTCTTTACGGAAGAATTGCCATTTTCTGCAAGAGAATTCTTCACTCTTCCCTCTTCACTCTTCACTTCCAGAGTTCTTCCCTCTTCACTCGTCACTTCCAGCGGTATCTGCATTACGCGTTTCTCACGATCAGCGATTTCCACCTTATTATATATAGACTTATCAGCAGGAAGGGCGAAACTGAATTCCACACCATTCCTGAGCGAAGCATCTTCCAAAGTCTCGCTCACCACTTTGATATTCTTCACCCTAACAGAACCATGATGAAGTTCTATCAGACGCTTTACATAATAGAGTCCGATACCCGTACCCCAACCATACAGATCAGAATCCTGAGAATCAGCCAGCTGGTAATAGCGCTTAAAAACATCCTGCATCCTATCCTCAGCTATCAATTTGCCGCTATTGAAGACAGATACCACCAGAATATCATCATCAACATGGGCACTTATTCTGATTACACCGCCAGGCGAAGTATGCTTCAAGGCATTGGTAAAAAGATTGCCCATGATTTTCTCTACCTTATCACCATCCAACCATATACGGTAGTTGCCATGCTTGATGACCAGTTCCAGTTTAATGCCTTTCACTCTGGCAGATTCTTCAAAGGAAGCCACCTGCTGGCGCAACTCTTTCGCAGCATCTACCTCCACAACCCTGAGGCGCAGCTCATCGGTCTCCAGCTGGTTAAAGTCGAGCATCTGGTCAATGAGCCTCAGCATTCTATTCACACTTATACAGACATGATTCAGGATACGATGCACCGAATCGGGCAAAGTCTTGTCGGCATTCAGCATCATCAACGGACCGGCAATGATGGTAAGCGGATTACGGAATTCGTGCGAGATATTGGCAAAGAATTTCATATTCATCTCCTTGGCACGCTTCTCGCGCTCAGTTTCCTGCTGTTCCTGCAAAAGACGAAGATGATTGGTACGGGCCTTCAGATAGAGCCTGTTGAAAGTATAGAGCACGAAAGCGATGATACCGAAATAGAGCAACCATGCCGCTGACGACCACCAAGGAGCTGGCTTGATGATAATCTCTATCTTGCGCTCTGCCAATGCAGGACGGTCAATGGAAGAAATCAATCGCAGATGGAAGGTGTATTTACCTGGTGCCAGATTGGAATAATGAGCCACACGTTCGTAAGTAGGTGCCTGCCAATCCTTATCATAGCCCTCTAAACGATACTGACACATCAATACCGAACGACGACTGAAGGAAGGATAATAGAAACTAAACTTCAAGTCGTTCTCATCATAAGTAAAAGTATAACTGGCCAGATGCGACACTTCATCGGTAACGGCAAACACCTTACCTTCCAGATTCTTCACCTCCAAGCCATAGACACTGAGCATCTTGCAGGCATGGATACCGGCATAGGTTCGCAGGAAATCTGTGTTCATAGCCTGTGGAGGCATAAACTTGCAACCGTTAGAACTGCCAAACACGACATTGCCACTAGGAGAAAGACAAGCTGAATTGACATAAAATTGCCAGTCATCCGGATCCTGGCTAGCTGATAAAAGACTGCTCATCAGGAAGGCTCTGTTGGCATACGACAAGAAGAAGGCATTTCGCATTGTGGTAACCCAGACCTGCCGGTTGGCATCTTCTACCATCGCTTCTATATGCGCATCGCCCAACACATTCACACGGCGCATATACTGCTTCTTCATATCCATGAAATAAAGACCATCCCGCATTGTTCCCAACCACAGATTGCCATACGAATCCTGTTTTACAAAGGCAGGATCCAGATTTCCATATTGAGGCATTCCCGCCACCTTCAGCTCCTTCATCTTACCGGTTTTCGGAGAGAAGATTGCCAGATGCCTACCTGACATAAACAGCATGATGTCGCCATTGCTGAGCTTTGCCATTTCCGTATCATTCGTAAAATGGGGACTGGAAATACAGAGGGTATCAGGCTGAAGGTTATCAAACCTGAAACGCAGAAGTTTTCCATCACGGCTACTCACATAAAGATGACCGTTTATCTCCAAACCGTTGCCCAGCATAGGACAAAACAAAGGTGACTTGTGGAGCACCTCAACACGCTCGTTGCTGATACGGCAACTCAGCACCTGATGATCACTCACCAACCAGGCATGCTGATCATCAAACTTCACCATATTTTTGAGGTTGATTTTCCAAGGTGCAGGAAGCGAATCGAAGATGTTTTTCAATAGAGTCTGACCAATCTTCTGATTTTGCTCATCATAAATAAAGATACGAAGGGCTGTACTTGCCAAAATATGTTTTCCCGCAGTAGTCATGGAAAGTATTGCGATTCCCTTCGTATTTTCAGCCAGTAGATTATCATTGGCTTTCTTGTAGGCAATACGGTTCTGGGAAATAACCTGGATACCGGCGTTGCGATAACCCACCCAGAGATTACCGCCCAGATCCTTGAAGGTAGCACTCACTACCTCTGCCGGCTTGCGCAAGACAGAATGGTCTTCAGGAAGTGGAGCTTTCAGATTATTAGGTTCTATCTGTCGAGCCGACGGGGTTATCTTCTCATCCCCACTGATATGAAAAGTCTTATTGCCATCACTTACCAATATAGCCAAAGAGTCGTGTTCCTCCGGACTATCCTCTATGGCTACTATGTTATCATTCTCACCGAGAAGCGGAATGCGATGGAAGCGATAAGCACCCATGTATCGTGCCAGACCATTCTGAGTGCCCACCCACATTCTGCCTTTCCGGTCCAGATGAAGCACATTGATATAGTCATCAGGAAGCGCGGTAGTATCCTTGATGTCATAACTGAACTGCACATAGTCTTTACCGTCGAAAACATTGATACCAGCCGACGTACCAATCCATATCAGCTCTCGTCTATCTCTTGCAATAGACGTAACGCTCTGCGATGAAAGCATATAATCTTTCGTTGCCAGCTTACCTTTTTCCTTCAACAACGCAAGAGTAGCTTTTCTGCCAGAATCCAAGCAATAAATAGCTGTCAACAAGCAGAACAACGCTGCAAATGTGGTTATAATGATTTTCTTTATCATAGCGACAAATTTACACATTATTATCGAATAAACAAAAATTAAACTGAATTATTTTGTATTTTCTTCAAATAATAGTAACTTTGCACGAAATAAACTATAC
>OOCI01002086.1_pt1 | contig 13097 bp, 10 predicted proteins | sample 1671761 | NCBI WGS metagenome assembly OOCI01 (sample SAMN06348190, study PRJEB24527) | human gut metagenome | biome: human gut; feature: ankylosing spondylitis patient; material: feces | host: Homo sapiens | place: China | collected 2015-10
TTTTTGCCGTTTCTTTCGAGTTGCAAGCGCAGGTGTTTTTCTTTCAGGACACGCTGGTTGACGACGGTGAACTCATCGCAGAAAACCGGGACCGGAAAACCGTGTCCCCAGACCTGCGTATCCAGCAGGCTGATGAAGTCGAGGGTAAAGCAGTCATCGTCCAGCGAACCGTCGGTTTCGATAATTCTTTCCAGCTGTGTCTGGGTCAGCCATTCTTTTGCCACGGCCTCAAACGCTTCCGTGAACATGTCGAAACCGTCTGGCTGGAGTGTCAGGCCAGCGGCCATGGCATGGCCGCCAAACTGGACGATCAGGCCGGGTTGGCGTTTCGCGATCAGATCCAGCGCGTCGCGCAAGTGGAATTCAGGAATGGAACGGCCCGAACCGCGGATTTTACCGTCCTTGTCCCGGGCGAATGCCATCGCCGGCCTGAAATATTTTTCCTTGATGCGGGACGCCAGAATGCCGATGATGCCCTGATGCCAGTCTTCGGACAGGATGCTGATGGTCGCACGGTTTTCCGGATGGATTTTCGAGATTTGTTCACGGGCTTCCACCCGCATGTCGGCTTCGATTTCACGCCGCTCGACGTTGATCCGGTTCAGTTCGTCCGCCATTTCGAGCGCCTTTCCCCGGTCGTCCGTGATCAGGCATTCGATGCCAAGGGACATGTCGGACAGGCGTCCGGCGGCATTGAGCCTGGGACCGAGTGTAAAACCCAGATCGAAAGGGGAGGCTTTGCGGAAATCCCTGCCCGATACCTGAAAAAGGGCTGCCATGCCGGGCTGCATGTTACCGGCACGGATGCGTCGGAGGCCCTGTGCAACCAGTATCCGGTTGTTGGAATCGAGTTTGACGACGTCGGCAAAAGTGCCGAGTGCAACGAGATCAAGCAGCTGATCGAGATGCGGTTGTGTTTTTTCATCGAATATCTTGCGGCGGCGCATTTCGGCACGCAAGGCCAGCAACACGTAAAACATGACGCCGACACCGGCCAGATTTTTGCTCGGGAAAGGGCAGCCGGGCTGGTTCGGATTGACGACAATGCAGTTTTGAGGGAGTTCGTCTCCGGGTAAATGATGGTCGGTGACCAGTACTTGCATGCCAGACGCAAGCGCTTCCTCGATGCCTTTCAGGCTGGCGATACCGTTATCGACGGTCAGAATGATGTCGGTCTGATGGTGTGCTTTTGCCTGCCTGACAATTTCCGGGGTCAGGCCGTAACCATTGTCGAAACGGTTGGGAACCATATAGTCGACGTTCGCGCCCAGAAGCCTGAGGCCGCGCAAGGCAACGGCACAGGCCGTTGCGCCATCACAGTCGTAATCGGCGATAACCGTTATTTTTCTGCCCGCTGCGATGGCGTCGGCCAGAAAACCGGCGGCATCACCGATACAGGCCAGTTGTACAGGCGAAATCATGCCCGACAGGCCTGTCGACAGTTCTTCTGCCCGTGTTATGCCGCGTGCAGCGAATATGCGGGCCAGAACGGGATGGATACCTGTCTGGCACAACTGGCTGAAGGATTGCCGGGAATAAGAGCGAGTGGTGATGCGGGTCATGAATTCAATTTATCACAAACGGATGTGCAAATGAAAAAAGAAAAGCGGGCACATCCGTACTTAAAGCTTTACATTTTCTCATTGTTGGTTGACTCAAGGCAATACTTTTACGCCATTTTTCAGTTTTCATTCCGATTGTTCTCCGGCCGCCATTTTGGCAACAGCCTTATGCGCAAGGGCAAACGAATCGCAATCAGGCCGTGACGGACAGGGCCAAAATGTGGCAAACTGTGCCATCTTCTCGGGAGTCTCACTTGAACATTTTTTCCAATTTGCCGTTTGAATGGTTGGTTGGCCTGCGTTATATCCGTTCGGGAAAACGCAGTGGCCGAAACCGTTTCATTTCGTTCATTTCGCTGATATCGATGAGCGGTATCGCGCTGGGTGTCGCCGCGCTGATCATCGTCATGTCGGTGATGAACGGTTTCCAGAAGGAAGTACGCGACCGTATGTTGTCGGTGATTCCGCATATCGAGATTCAGGATATGTACGGGTCGCTGCCGGACTGGCAGAAAACGGCGGCCGAGGTAAAGAAAAATCCGGAAGTGACCGGCGCCGCCCCTTATGTGGTCGGTCAGGCGATGGTTACCCGTAACGATATGGTTCGCGGTGTGATCGTGCGTGGGATCGATCCGAAAGAAGAGGCGGGCGTTTCTGATATTGCACGCCAGTTCAAATCCGGAAAACTGGGCAATCTGGAACCGGATTCATTCAATATCGCCATCGGGAGCGAGTTGGCCAGAAACCTGCGCATCGGTCCCGGAGACAAGCTGACCGTTATCATTCCGCAGGGGCAGGTAACTCCCGCCGGGGTACTTCCACGCCTCAAGCAATTCACGGTCGGCGGCATTTTCGAGGCCGGACATTTCGAGTTCGATTCCACTTTCGCTTTCATCAACATGAATGACGCGATGCGCCTGTTCAGGACAGACGCACCGAGTGGATTGCGCGTACAAATCAAGGACATGCAGGAGGCTCCTCAAGTAGCGCAGGAACTTTCCATGATGCTTCGGAACGACGATGTGATCGTACGGGACTGGTCGAAACAGAACCGGAACTGGTTCGCCGCTGTCAAGACGGAAAAGAAAATGATGTTCCTGATTCTGATGCTGATCATTGCCGTTGCCGCGTTCAATCTGGTGTCGACACTGGTCATGACCGTGACGGAAAAACAGGCCGATATCGCCATTTTGCGAACGCTGGGGGCGTCTCCCCGTTCGATCATGAAAATTTTCATGATTCAGGGGGCACTAGCCGGTATTGCCGGGACGCTTGCCGGGGTGGGGGCCGGCTGGTTGGGAACCGGCGCTGTGTTTGGCGCAGAGGGAGCCGGGGTGGGTGCCGGTGTGCTCGTTTCCGTCAATATCGATGTCATCGTTCCATTTATCGAAAGGCTTTTCGGTATCCAGTTTCTCCCGAAGAGCATTTACCTGATCAGTTCGCTCCCGTCTGACCTGCACTGGACTGACGTGCTGACGATTGGCGGAGCATCCATTATCCTGTCATTTTTGGCGACTTTGTATCCAAGCTGGAGTGCGGCCAGGGTCAATCCTGCGGAGGCTTTGCGTTATGAGTGAGATCGTATTATCGTGTAGCGGTCTTGGCAAGACATTCAGGCAGGGAAACTATGCCGTCGAGGTGTTGAAAGACATTGATTTCGAAGTCAGGGAAGGCGAACGTGTTGCGATTGTCGGTGCATCCGGTTCGGGAAAATCGACTTTCCTGCATTTGCTGGGAGGGCTCGATACCCCGACTGCAGGTTCCGTCTCCTTGCAGGGAAAGCAATTCGACACCCTTTCCGAATCCGAACGCGGTATCTTGCGCAATCGTGTTCTGGGTTTCGTTTACCAGTTCCATCATCTCCTGCCGGAATTTTCCGCTCTGGACAATGTGGCGATGCCTTTGATGATCCGTCGTGAAAAACGGGAGCGGGCGCATGAGGCGGCAATGGAAATCCTGACCCGTGTCGGTCTGGCTGAACGGGTAAGCCACGTTCCGGGCGAATTGTCCGGCGGCGAGAGGCAGCGGGTCGCACTGGCGCGGGCACTTGTTACGCATCCGGCCTGTGTGCTGGCAGATGAACCGACAGGCAATCTGGATGGTTCGACGGCGCAGCAGATTTTCGACATGATGCTCGAGTTGTCCACGTCACTCAAAACATCTTTCGTGATCGTCACGCATGACATGGAGCTGGCCAGGCGTTGCGACCGGATTGTCCGGATGTCCGAAAAAAGCCTGCAAAAAGTTCAGGAATAAGCTACATTAAGCTGATATTTTGGTTTTTATATCTGCAAGCCATGTGGATCGATACGCATTGTCATCTTGAGGCGGATGAATTCGCCGGGCGCGAAGAATCGATTGCAGCCCTGTCGGCACAAATGGATATCCGTCAAATCGTCATTCCTTCGGTCGACCGTTCCAGTTTCGGACGGGTCGCCAGTCTGGCGCATGCCTGCGGCAACTGTTCTTATGCGCCGGGTATTCATCCCATGTATGTCGCCCGGAGTACTGAAGACGATCTTGCAGAACTCGGAAGATTCCTGGAACAAAATATTTCCGATCCGAAACTGGTCGCTATCGGCGAGATCGGGCTGGATTTTTTCATTCCCGAACTGACTCGGCCGCCACTGAAGGAAAAACAGGAACATTTTTTGTCTGAACAGTTGAAGATGGCAAAGGAATTTGGTTTGCCGGTTTTATTGCATACACGCCGTTCGGTCGATATGGTTCTGAAATATCTGCGCCGTCAGCAGGCCAGGGCATTCACCGATCTGGGGTTCATGCTCGGTTTCGGCGGAACCGCGACCTATGAACGGGCACAGCAGTTGCGCAAACTCGTGTCTGAACTGCCGGATGAGGCTATCGTCATCGAAACGGATTCCCCGGACTTGCCGCCCTCATGGCTTCGGAAAAAAGAGAACAGCCCGCTTGAATTGCCGCGAATCGGTGAAATCATTGCCGGACTGCGCGGAATTTCTCCGGACGAACTGTCGCATCTCACGAGCCGAAACGCCATGAAGGCGATTCCCCGGCTTGTTCCATTACTGGCGAAAGGATAAATGCCAGGCGCGATTGTCGGCTTCATTTTCGGCATAGCATGGCTCCACCAACAGGCAACACTTCCAAATAAAACAGCGCTTTACGGCCTGGCCGCCGGCGCGGTCATTCTATTTCTGTTGTCGTTCATTCCTGTCGTCAGCCGCCGTTTTACAGGAATAAAACCTGTTTTGAGATTCACCGCCGGCCTTGCATCCGGAGTCCTCTGGTCTTCCGTTTTTGCGCTTTATTGTCTGAACCAGAATTTGCCGAAACTTCTGGAAAACCGTCATCTGGTCATTACAGGAACGGTCAGTGGCCTTCCCCAGCCTTTTGAAGAAGGAACCCGCTTTCAATTCCGTGTCGAAAAAGCCTCACTGGATCGCCAGCGTGTATCCATTCCCGACAATCTCATGCTGACATGGGGCAGGAAATATCATCGTACAAGTCTTTCCCGCACCCCGGATATCCAGCCGGGCCAGCGCTGGCAATTGAATGTCAGACTCAAACGTCCGCATGGAAACGCCAATCCCGATGGTTTCGATTATGAACTGTGGCTGCTCGAGCAGGGAATCCGGGCGACCGGTTACGTCAATAACGATCCGCGTTTGCCTGATAAAAATGTCCTGATCGACTCATTCGACCCCACGCCGATGAACTGGGTCAACCGGGTAAGAAGCGTCTTGCGTGAACGGATATACCGTGCACTGCCGGACGGTGAATACGCCGGAGTCATCGTCGCGCTTGTCATTGGGGACCAGAAAGCGATTTCGCAATCCGACTGGGAAATCTTCAACCGGACAGGCATCTCGCATCTGGTTGCCATATCCGGCCTGCACATCACCATGATCTCCAGCCTGTTTGCCCTGTTGGCGGGAGCACTCTGGCGCCGGTCGTTTTTCACCGGAAAACAATGGCCTTTGATCCTTCCAGCCCAGAAAGCGGCCGCCATTGCCGGGGTTGTCATGGCTCTTGCCTATGTCGCACTGGCCGGTTTCGGCGTCCCGGCCAGAAGGACACTTTGCATGATCATCATCGTGGCCGTCGCACTCTGGACAGGGCGGCTGACACGGTTTTCGCATACCTTGCTTGCTGCTGCCGGAATTATCTGCCTTTTCGATCCGTGGGCTTTGTTGCAACCGGGTTTCTGGTTGTCGTTCGGCGCTGTCGGCATGATCCTGTATGCCACCAGCGGAAGGAGCGGGAAAATAGATGAAAATCCTTCGCGGCTGAGCCGGTTCAGACATTCCCTGTCGATGGCGGCGGCAACACAATGGGCGCTGACGATAGGCCTTGTCCCTCTGACGATGCTTTTTTTCGGGCGCATTTCCGTCATCGGCCCTGTTGCCAACGCACTCGCCATCCCTCTGGTCAGTACAGTCGTCACGCCTTTGGCACTGACCGGCAGTATTTTGCCTGAACCGGTGAATGCGACTGTTCTGACCGTTGCGCATTTCCTGACAAAAGTTCTGGCGATGTTTCTTGAATGGCTGAGTTCATTCTCTTTTGCCGTCTGGACAGTTCCGGCACCATCGTTTTACCTCATTTTGTTTGCCGTGGCGGGAACGCTCTGGATGCTTGCGCCGAAAGGCTGGCCTCATCGCTATCTTGGAGCCTTGTGCTGGCTGCCGCTCTTGCTTTTGACGCCGACTCACCCCGATTATGGAGAAGCGGAAATAACGGTTTTCGACGTCGGGCAGGGCAGTTCGATTCTGATCGAAACACAAAAACATCGTTTGCTTTTCGATACAGGGCCGGTGTATTCATCCGATTCCAACGCCGGCGACCGTGTCGTCATACCGTATCTGACATCACGTGGTATCGACTCGCTTGATACCATTGTCGTTTCTCATGCCGACAGCGATCATTCCGGCGGACTGTTGACCCTGACGGGAAAGCTGTCTGTCAAGACGATTTATTCATCAATCGCACCGGATTCGACACTGGCGCAAACGCTTTCCGACAATCGCCCCTGCATGGATGGACAAAATTGGGAGTGGGAAGGTGTCCGTTTTGAAATGCTTCATCCTTCAAGTGATGACTATCTTGATGAAAATAACAAAACCAATGAGTTAAGCTGTGTTCTTAAAGTCAGTACTTCAAAGTATTCCGTGCTGTTGACAGGTGACATCGGGAAAAAGGAAGAAGAAAAACTGGTCCATCGCCTGGGTGAAAAACTGAAAGGCGAGGTGATCATATGATCTGGTTTTGGACCTTTATTTTTTACAGCCTGGCGGGCTATGGCCTGGAAAAGCTCTACGCCTTCGCCGCCCGAGCCCGGCATCGGGTGCGCAAGTGCTTTCTGCTGCTGCCTCTGTGCCCGGTGTACGGCCTGGCCATGGTGGCGGTGCTGCGCCTGGCGGGGGACACGGAGAGCTTTTGGCAGCTGGCCCTGTACGGAGGGATTCTCTGCACCGCCGTGGAGTATGCCGTACATTTTCTCTATGAAAAATGCCTGGGCGTCCTGTTTTGGGATTACAGCGGCACCCACTTAGACCTCCACCGGCGCATCTGCTTCCCCTTTGCCGTGGCCTGGGGATTGCTGTCGGCCCTGGCGGTGCGGTATGTGCAGCCCAAGCTGGCACCTATGGCTGCAGCCATAGCGCCGGAGGTCACCCTGGCCGCCCTGCTGCTGCTGACAGCGGACAGCTTTTTCGCCGTCCGCCTGCTGCGGCGCAGCCATAACATCGACCTGCTGGGATTAAAAAACCTGTGGCGGGAGCTGCACCGGGCCTGATACGCCGGGGCAGACTGCATTTTTTAAACCGGGTCAGACATAGCGCGACAGCCAATCGTGGATGTCACCGTACACCGTATTCTGCATGGCCTTTTCGTTGAGAATCTCGTGCCGCAGACCCGGATAGAGCTTCAGTGTCACATCCTTCACCCCGGCAGAGCGGAAAGCGTCACAGGAGCGCTGTACGCCCTTGCCCATGGCCCCCACGGGATCGTCCTGACCGGAGATAAACAACACCGGAGTATTGGGGTCCATCTTCACCAGATTCACATTCTTTTGGTTGAAACGGATACCTCCCAGCATATCCCGGAACAGGCCCACGGTGGCGTCCGCCCCGCACATGGGATCGGCGATGTAGCGGTCTACATTTTCCGTGTCCGCAGAGAGCCAATCGAAGCCCGTGCGGTTGGGGGCGAAGGCCCGGTTGTAGCCGCCAAAGGCCAGCTCGGTGATGAAATTGCTGGTGGAGGCGCCGCCGTTTTTATAGAAGAAGCGCTTGGCTACCAAATTGCCGCCGGTGAGCATATAGCCCGGCTGCCAGCCGGTGCCCATGATGACGGCGGCCTTCTTCTCCCCGGGATAGCGGATGAGATACGACCGGGTGAGAAATGACCCCATGCTGTGCCCCAGGATAAGCTGGGGCAGGCGCTTATAGCGCTTGGCTAAAATCAGGTGCAGGCCGTGGATGTCGTCCACTGCGTGCTTCCATCCGTCCTTTTCCCCGAAATATACCGGCGTGCCTCCCTGGGGCAGGGACTTGCCGTGGCCCAGGTGGTCGTGCCCGGCCACCACGATGCCCTGGCTATTCAGAAACCGGGCAAAGTCGTCGTACCGCTCAATGTGTTCTGCCACACCGTGGGCGATCTGCAAAACACCCCGGAACTTGATTTTTTCCTCCGGGGTCCAGATGCACCCGTGCAGCTGGGTCTTTCCGTCAGAGGAGAGGAAACGGAAATGTTCACAATTTGTCATAGAATCGGCGCTCCTTCCGTGGTATACTTGCATCCATGAGGATGCCATTGATTTACCGGTAGTATACCACGCCGGTGCGAAAAAGAAAAGAGGAGAGACCCATGGAGCAGTATATTTTAGCCCTGGACCAGGGAACCACCAGCTCCCGCGCCATCCTGTTTGACCGCCGGGGGCAGATCGCCTCGGTGGGGCAGTATGACTTCCCCCAGATCTATCCCCAAACCGGCTGGGTGGAGCACGACCCGGCGGACATTTGGAGCTCGGAGAGCCGGGCGGCGGCAGACGCCTTGCGTCCGGTGCGGCCGGGCCAGGTGATGGGCATCGGCGTTACCAACCAGCGGGAGACGACGGTGCTGTGGGACAAAAATTCCGGCGAGCCGGTGTATAACGCCATCGTCTGGCAGTGCCGCCGGACGGCAGAGCTGTGCGAGGAGCTGAAAAAGCAGGGCCTTACGGAGCGGATTCAGTCCACCACCGGCCTGCTGCTGGACGCCTATTTCTCCGCCACCAAGATCCGCTGGATACTGGATCATGTGCCCGGCGTCCGGGAACGAGCCCTGCGGGGAGAGATCCTGTTCGGCACGGTGGAGACGTATCTCATCTGGAAGCTGACGGGTGAGCATGTAACGGACTTTTCCAACGCCTCCCGGACCATGCTCTTTGACATACATAAGCTGCAGTGGGACGAGGAGCTGTGCGCTCTGCTGGGCATCCCTATGTCCATCCTGCCCCGGCCCGTTTCCAACAGCGAGACCTATGGCTATGTAAAGCCCGGTATCCCGGGCTTTGAAAAGGTGGCGGGCGTACCGGTGTGCGGCGCAGCGGGAGACCAGCAGGCAGCCCTGTTCGGCCAGGGCTGCTTCACCCCCGGAGAGGCCAAAAATACCTACGGCACAGGCTGCTTTACCCTGATGAACGTGGGTGCGGAGCCTGTGCGCAGCCGGGCAGGGCTGGTGACTTCGGTAGCGTGGCAGGTAAACGGCGAGACGAATTACGCCCTGGAGGGCAGCGTTTTTAACGGCGGCAGCACCATCCAGTGGCTGCGGGACGAATTGAGGATCATTGACTCCGCCCCCCAGATCAACGACCTGGCGGCCACGGTGCCCTCCTCCGGGGGCGTTGTGGTGGTGCCGGCCTTTACGGGCCTGGGTGCGCCCTATTGGGATATGTACGCCCGGGGGACTATTCTGGGCTTGACCCGGGGGACCGGGCGGGCGCACATTGCCAGGGCGGTGCTGGAGTGCATAGCCTTCCAGGTGACGGATCTGATGCTGGCCATGCGCCAGGATGCCGGTTGTGACATCGCCCGCCTGCGGGTGGACGGCGGCGCCAGCGTCAGCGATCTGCTTATGCAGATGCAGGCCGACAGCCTGCGTATCCCCGTGGATCGGCCCGCCATGGTGGAGACCACGGCCTTCGGCGCGGCAACTCTGGCGGGGCTGGCCTGCGGTATGTGGAGCAGCCTGGAGGAGCTGCAGGCCCTGCGCCGCAGTGACCGGGTGTTCCTGCCCCAAAGGATCCAGAGCGAGTGCGACGAGGAGTACCGCCTGTGGAAGCGGGCGGTGAGCCGGGCGGCAGATTGGATCGAGCATTAAAGTGCCGCAAAAACTCTCGGGACCGTCCCTATGAAATCCTTGCAAAGCAAATATAAATTGTGTATAATAAACAAAACTGCAAAATATGAAAGGAGATATTTACTATGGCATTTTTTGATGAACTGGGTAAGAAGGCACAGGCTTACGCCGGCGTAGCCGTGGATAAGGCAAAGGATTTGGCGGGCACCGCCAGTGAAAAGGCAAAGACCGCCGCAGAGACAGCCAAGGTCAACATGGCTATCATGATGGAGCAGCGGGAGCTGGACAAGAACTATAAGGCCATCGGCGAGTGGTTCGTGTCCGAATACGCAGAGGAGATCCCCGAGGCGGTGAAGGACGTGGTGGAGGCGGTGAACGCATCCAAGGCCAAGATTGCCGAGCTGGAGGCCTCCAAGCCCCAGAAGGAGGAGCCCATTGCAGAGGAGGAGCCGGCAGAGCGCGTATGCCCCGTGTGCGGCGTGACCGCCAACAGTAAGTTCTGCCCCGAGTGCGGCGCACCCATGAGCGAGCCCAAGGAGTAAGCGGCTCAATCAGCTAAAACAAAAAAGGGCGGCGCCTTGTTCAAGGCCTAAAATAGCTGCAGGGACAACCCTGCATTTACCGAAACCCGGCAAAGGGGGCCGCCGAGGACGCCGGCCTCTACAGGCGCGATGCTGGATGGACCCGGCGCGGCGGGGCGATGTGGGCATCGCCCCCTACGCAAGACTGAAAGTTTGATTCCGTAGGGCTGCCTTTCATGGCCGCCCGCCACCTGGGTAACGGGGCGTCGAGGACGCCGCCCCCTACAAACAGATTCGTAGAGGCCGATGCCTACATCGGCCCGACCGCAGGTGCGTCTTATTTCCATCCATCGGGGCCAGCGCCTTCGGTGGTCCGTCTGGCCTTGCGCTGTCCGGATACGACTACTATAACGGGGCGTTACTTCGGAAAAGCCAAGGAGAACTGCCCGCCGTCCGTACCCAGGAGCATCACATCCCCGGCGATAACGGCAGAGCCGCACAGGAGGAGGTTGGCCTGAGCGTCCGTGCGCCCCCCGGGATAATTGGTCAGGCGGAAGGTATAGCGGCATACGGTCTGTCCGCCGTAGTCGGCAAAGGGCAGCCCCTGGGCCTTTTGCAGGGCGACGTAGTCGGCGCAGCTGGCCTTCAGATCCTCCGGCAGGCGCAGCTGCAGGGTCTCGATGGGATCGGGAGCTACCTCCCAGCCCAGCTTTTCCAGGTAGGCAGCGCACCCGGCGCCATCGGGAATGGAGATGCTGTCGGGACTGTGGGGCGTGCGCAGAGCGAAAAATAGCGCTGCGGCCAATGCGGCCGGCACAAGCAGCAGCGCCGGCAGCAGCCGGCGGCGGGACAGATGGAGTACGCGCATGGTATCACCTCGCAAAAGCCTATGTCCCCGGCGGGAGAAATATGCATGGGAGAGGAAAATGGAACGACTGGATAAAGCTTTAAGCGGCACCGGCCGCTGGTCCCGGCGGGAGGTAAAGGAACTGGTGCGCCGGGGACGGGTGCTGCTGGACGGCGTGCCCGCCGCGTCACCGGAGCAGAAGATCGACCCGGAGACGGCGGACATCCGGGTGGACGGGGAGACAGTGAGCTACCGGCGGTTTACCTATGTGCTGCTGCACAAGCCGGCGGGGGTCCTGTCGGCGGTGGAGGACAGCCGGCAGAGGACCGTGCTGGACCTGCTGCCCCAGGAACTGAAAAGACAGGGGCTGTCCCCGGTGGGACGGCTGGACAAGGACACGGAGGGCCTGCTGCTGCTGACTAATGACGGAGCCTTGACCCACCGGCTACTCTCGCCGAAAAGCCATGTGGATAAGGTCTACTACGCTCGCACAGAGGGCACCCCTACGGAGGCGGACGCGGCCCGGCTGGCGCAGGGGATCACCCTGGCAGACGGCCTGCGCTGCCTGCCGGCGGAGCTGAAGATCTGCGGGGAGGGGCAGGTGCTGCTGACCCTGCGGGAGGGAAAGTTCCATCAGGCCAAGCGGATGCTGGCCTTCTGCGGCACACCGGTGGGGTATCTCAAGCGCCTGTCCATGGGGCCGCTGCGCCTGGGGGAGGACCTGCGGCCGGGGGAATTTCGTCATCTTACCCAGGAAGAAATTGCCATCTTAGGCCAATGCGTTGGGTTTACAGAGACAGATTGCCAAAAAAATGACAACAATTTTTGTAAGATTCATAAAAAACCCCTTGCAAATCCGTGATTCTGACGGTATAATACAGAAAACGGATAAACAGATTGCACAAATTCATTCCTAAGGGAATGGCCGGGAGGATTATCATGTCGGGACGGATTTTTCAAAATGTAGTGCTGCAATTCAAGGAGACAACGGACCGTGTCATCGGCGTTTTGGACGCTGACGGCTGCGTTATTGCCTGCAGCGAGCTTACCGGGATCGGCAAAAAGTGGACCAAGTATGTGGACGCCATTGAAGGGGCCGACGGCAACTGCGTCTGCGTGGAGGGCAAGACCTTCAAGGCTTTGCCCGGTTGGGGCAGTCACTTCGACTATGCCGTGTTTGCCAGCGGCGACGACAGTGTGGGCCGCACGGTCTGTGCCATGGCCTGCGTGGCACTGAACTCGGCCAAGGCCTATTATGAGGAGAAGCACGACAAGGGCTCCTTCATTAAGAACATCATTTCCGACAATATCCTTATCAGCGACATTTATATGCGTGCTAAGGAGCTTCATGTACCCGTGGAGGTAAACCGGGGTGTGTTTGTCATCCGGCCTATTGACGAGCGCATGGAGAACGTACCCATGGATGTGGTCCAGGGCCTGTTTCCCGACCGGCAGAACGACTTCGTCCTCAGCGTGGGCGAGGCGGATGTGGCGCTGATTCACCAGCTGCCCGACGGCGCCGATGGCCGCGACCTGGACCGGGTGGCCCAGCAGATTGGCGAGGCCTTGAAGGTAGACGGGGAGAACACCGTGTTCGTGGGCGTGGGCACCATTGCCACCCATCTGCGGGATCTGGCCAAGTCCTACAAGGAGGCCCAGATCGCCATTGAGGTGGGCAAGGTGTTCGACACCGAGCGTTACATTGTCAACTATGAGAACCTGGGCATCGGGCGTCTGATCTATCAGCTCCCCACCACCCTGTGCGAGATGTTCCTGCAGGAGGTGTTCAAAAAGAATCCCATCGATGCCTTGGATCAGGAGACGCTGTTCACCATCTACAAGTTCTTT
>OOCI01002090.1_pt1 | contig 13072 bp, 7 predicted proteins | sample 1671761 | NCBI WGS metagenome assembly OOCI01 (sample SAMN06348190, study PRJEB24527) | human gut metagenome | biome: human gut; feature: ankylosing spondylitis patient; material: feces | host: Homo sapiens | place: China | collected 2015-10
ACTTACACTGTTTTTGAATTGTTAAAACCGTGTAAAGCAAATCTGTATTAAGTCATCAACCCCTGGAAATTCAACGACAATAAGAGCATACGCCACTGGGTGGTACAACCCGAATACCGCTACTGGTTCTGCCAGACGTTCAACGGATGGTTCCTCGGAGTACATGCTATGGGAGGACAGTTCAACGCTGGTGGCATCGAACTGCCGTTCGGAATGTTCAAGGAGTTTAAGGACCATAGATATGAAGGATGGTTCGTAGGAGGCGGATTGACCGCGGGCTACCAATGGCCGCTCTCAAAGCACTGGAACCTCGAGACTTCCCTCGGACTGGGTTACGACTACATCCACTATAAGAAATTCGAATGTAAGACGTGCGGAAACAAGAAGGGTGAGGGACATCGCAACTATGTCGGTCCTACCAAGGCAGCCGTGGAGCTGATCTACGTATTCTGATAATAAAGAAGACAGCCCACTATTCACCACACATTTTCACTAACAATAAGATCCACCATTATGAAATACTACATTATACTATCAGCAGCCCTCGCCATCAGCGCCGTCAACGCGTCGGCACAGACGAAGAGGTCGACCAAGATTCTTGACCGTCAGGTGGCGGTGGAGAACATCAAGGCGACAAGAGCTGACGACCAGTTCTTCGTAGGAATGGACCTCCGCCTTGACTCGCTACGTATGCCTGCCAACAGACGCATCGTCCTTACGCCGGTTATCGAGTCGGGAGAGAACAGCGTGGCTCTGCAGCCCATCGTCATCAACGGCAAGAGACAGAAGGTTATGTACGACAGAAGGGACGCCAAGCAATATCCCGGTGCTTATGACGTAACAAGGAAGAACGGTAAGGAGCAGATGTTCGCTTACCAGACTCAGACCGAATTTGCCGACTGGATGCGTTCAGCAGACGTCGTAATAAAGGAAGACCTCTGCGGATGCGGCAAGATTGACGACCAGGAGCAGGAGACCGTAAAGAAGATGAGACAGCCCAAGGTGGCGTTCATACAGCCCGTCGCAGTGGAGCAGAAGACATACGAGATGTCAGGAAGAGCCTTCATCGACTTCCCCGTAGACCGCACAGAGCTGCATCCCAACTACCGCAACAACCCGCGTGAGCTGGCGAAGATCGTGGACACCATCAACGTGATAAAGAAGGACGCCAATATGACAATCACCAAGATTGAGATTCATGGCTATGCCTCACCGGAGGCTCCTTACGCCCACAACGAATACCTCGCCACTAACCGTGCCGCTACGCTGAAGAACTACGTGCGCCAGCTCGTCCATCTGGACGACCGCCTCTTCACCGTCAACGCTACGCCGGAGGACTGGGAAGGTCTCTGCAAGTATATCAAGGAGAGCAACCTTGACAACCGCAGCGCCATCCTCAATATTGCGGAGGACAACTCTATAGAACCCGACCGCCGCGAATGGCTCATCAAGTCGCAGTATCCTGAGGAGTATCGCACAATGCTCGCCTCATGGTATCCGGCTCTCCGCCATTCTGACTACGTCATCACCTGCAACGTGCGCCCGTTCTCAGTGGAGGAGGCTAAGGAGCTTATCAAGACCAAGCCGCAGCTGCTCTCGCAGAACGAGATGTATATGGTGGCTCAGACTTACGAGCCGGGATCGAAGGAGTTTAACGAGGTGTTTGCCATCGCAGCGCTCATGTATCCCAACGACGAGACTGCCAATCTGAACGCTGCATGCGCAGACATCAACGAGGACAGATTCGCTGAGGCGCTTCGCAAGCTCGACAAGGCTGGCGACTCGGCTGAGGCTTACAACGCAAGGGGCATCTGCTACTGGCACATCGGCAACGACGAGAAAGCCATCGAGTGCTTCAGGATTGCTTCCGAAAAGGGATGCGAGATTGCCAAGCAGAACTATGACGACCTACAATAAAAAGACATAAACAACCATACACCCTTACAACACAAAGACTAAACTCGGCTTCACAAACACAAAGACAAGCCAAACACAGAAACTCTTTAAAAAAGAAATATTTTTACTAAACACAAAAATTATTAATCACTTAAACTTCAAAAGTATGAACAAGTTTAAATTATTCCCATTGGCACTTGCTGCCTTTGCATTCAGCGCTTGTACATCAGAAGACGCTGTTGAGAACAATCCTAACGTGGAAGGCGTTAAGAGTTATGTAGCTGTAAACATCAATAATGTTGGTGTTGGTGGTACACGTGCTGACGGAGCTGTATATGAGAACGGAACCGCTGCAGAGAGCAAGATCAACGCAATCCGCTTCTACTTCTTCACATCGGATGGTGCTCCTTACAAGTTGGCAGAAGGCAAGAACTGGTTGGAGCTTGCACCTGAGCAGATGACTGCTTCTACTGGTAACGTTGAGAACATTACCAACTCAATGCTTGTAATCAAGGGCAAAGACATGTCTTATCCTCAGTCTATGATGGCTGTCGTAAATCCTGAGACAATCGAGGATGGTAAACTTACCGATTTCATGACAAAGTCTCAAGTTGAGGGTGTAGTTACAGCTCAGAACTTCAATGGTCAGAGTGCTACTGCTTCTAACTTCGTTATGACAAGCTCTGTGTACGCTAATGGTAAAGATAAGGTTTGGACATCAGACATTTCTGGTCACGTTGCCTTGTCAGAAGAAGCTGCTAAGAACGATCCGGTTGACATTTATGTAGAGCGTGTTGCTGCCAAGATTACTTCTACTGCAAGTGGCGCTACTGAGTCTAAGTTCAAGGTAGGTGAGACTGCAACAGGTACTCCGGTTTATGCTATGATCAAGGGTTGGGGTATTGCCAAGGAGAACACAAAGGCTAATCTCATCAAGGTAATTGAGCCTACTTGGACAGAAACTGCAATTGGCTTTAACTGGAACGATGCTAACTTCTATCGTAGCTACTGGGAGACAACTCCTAATAACGATGGCACTTACAAGTCATGGAATGCTTACACCAACACACACATTGGTGATGTTTACTACACCGCTCCTAACACAAGCTATGAAGAGACCAATAGACCTATCTATGTAGCTGCTGCTCAGCTCGTTGACGTCAATGGCAATCCTCTTGAGATTTCTAAGTATAAGGGCGTTCAGTATCTTTCTGAGAATGATGTTAAGAAGGTCATTCTGAATGAGAACAAGAATTTCTTCAAGGTGGTTTCAACTACTGAAGCAGGCACTAATTACGAAAGTCTTGACCCAGCTGATCTTGTTTTTGTAGTTGACGCAGATAAGCCTTATGAGGTTAAGGCTCAGGTTAAGGACGGTGTTGTGGTTTACCAGAAGACTGGCGAAACTTACGTTGTAGCTACAGACGCAGCTAACACTGCTTACGGTGCCAACAATGCAGTTATCTACAAGGAAGGTATGACTTACTACTGGACTTCAGTTAAGCACCTCGGCGCTGCTGGCAAGACTGGTGAGTTCGGTATGGTTCGTAACCACTTCTACAAGGTTGACGTTACTAAGATTACCGGTTTCGGTACTGCAGTATACGACAAGGATAATGAGTTCGTTCCCGTTACTCCGGAAGATGAGCCTATGACTTATCTTGCAGCTCGTATCAACGTTCTCTCTTGGAGAGTTGTTGGCCAGACTGTAGAGCTCGGTAAGTAATCTTACATCTCACAACGACATCACTGACACATAATATTGTGACACCTGTTCCGGCTGATGCCGGACACTCTAAATAGAAATATGAGGGGGAGGCTGTCGGCTCACCCGATAAGCTCTCCCTCATATTTTTTCTCAGACAAAAGACGCTCCGCACAATGAGGGCGTACAGCTGATTATTGTTCCCTATAGGGGAGGTATCGAGCCGACAGATACAAAAGAGAGGTCGGCATGGCGAGACACTGATCAAGGTGATAAGCCCACTAAAAGAAGACTTAATAAGACGACTACATATAATTATATATATAAGAGACCATCTCACAATATCACGAACAGAAAACAAAAGCTAAGCAATATGAAACACAACAAGCGCCAAATAATAAGCGACCTCAAGGCCATCGCAGCTGTGATGGCAATGATGTTCACCGTTACCTCGTGCGGAATGATGGAGGACGACCAGTCGGACTGTCCACAGGCGCTGCGCGTAAACTTCAAGTACGACATGAACATGAAGTTCGCGGACGCTTTTCCTAACGAGGTGAAGACCGTTACGCTTTACGCTTTCGACGAAAACGGACGTCTGGCCCTCGAAAAGCAGGACCGCGTGGAGGACATTAAGAAGCGTGGCGGATATATGAACGTGGACGAGCTGAAGCCCGGCGACTATACGCTCAAGGTCTGGGCGGAAGGCGAGGAGAGATACACAGGATCGTATGTCTTCGGAAAACCCGAGACGGCAACTCGTGCTGACGACATCAGCGTGCTCACAAGCCGCATCAACAGAACCAGCCGCACCTTGGACCATGACATAAACGGCCTTTATCACGGACTCGTGAAGAAGGCTGACCTCAATCTGGAGGGATTCGGCGTGAAGACTGCCACTGTGGACTTGATGAAGAACACCAACGTCATACGCGTGGTGCTCCAGAACACATCGGGCAAGCAGATTAAAGCCGACGACTTCGACTTCTACATCGATGACGACAACAGTTACCTCGGATTCGACAACGCCGCGCTCACACGTGCCTCGATGGCAGACAATGAGGAGCTGCCGGAAGACTCAATACGCTACGTGCCATGGTCGAAGTATGACGGCATCGTCGGACAGAACCGCACCGTAACACGCGCTGAAGGAACCACACAGGCTTCGGCAGTGGTGGCAGAGATGACCGTCAACCGACTCTTTACAGGCAAGAACCCGCAGCTCTGCGTTCTGAAGCATGAGACGGGAGAAAAGGTTTTCCAGATTCCGCTTATCGACTACGTGCTCCTCGTAAAGGGCAAATACAACAGGGCGATGTCAAATCAGGAATATCTTGACCGCCAGGACGAATACAGCTTCATCTTCTTCCTGGACGCCAACAACAACTGGCTGTCATCACACATATTCATCAACTCCTGGAGAGTGGTGCTGAACGAAACAGAGCTTTAAGCGCCACGTCCCCGAAAGGGAGAGAGACTTAATAACACAAAAAACTAAACACCAAAAGAAACTGACTATGCTTAGAATAAACCGCAATACCTCCGCGCTGACAGTTTCGCTCCTGTTGGGTCTGCTGTCCATAACGTCGTGCGGCTTCGATGACGGCTACGACAAGGAGGACACGGGCGACGTGAAGGTGGCATTCAGAATGTCCTTCGTCAACGACAACACAAGAGCTGTAAACGACGGTTGGCAGGACTATGACCCGACTGACCCGGGCGATGCCTACGAAAACGCCATCAACGCTGACCAGCTGCAGATTAAGGTCTGCGACAAGGACGGAAACATCATTGGCGACGTGCAGGACGTGAGAGTGATTGAAGACCAGATCACCGGAACATGGGAAAAGGCTGGCGCGCTTCTGAAGAAGGCTAACAAGATTATGGTGTTCGCCAACTGCGGAACCGCCAACGTCACGCAGGACAACATCTCATCGCTTGCCTTCCGCGTGGACCAAACCAAGCAGTATATCCCGATGTGGGGCGTAACAACGCTGACCAAAGACCTCGTTGTCGGAAAGCAGAACAATCTCGGCACCATCGACCTGCTCCGCTCTCTCGCCAAGGTGAAGGTGAAGATGGCTGACGGCATGAAAACCAGAGGCTATGCCTTGGGCAGCATCACCTTCAACAACTACAACACCGAGGGCTATACGCTGCCGCTGACCTACAACACGTCAAAGAATACAAAGGAGATATTGTTCAGCAGTTCGCTCAACGCAAAGCCTTCGTGGAGCCAGTCCGTAACGATGACCAACACCACGACAGACGAAGAGAGCATCATGCTCTACATTCCTGAGTATGACAACAAGGCAGCCGCTGCTGACAAGAAGGCAAGCATAACCTTAAACCTCAAGTGCGACGGCACGGACGACGGAACTTACACATTGCAGTTCTGTAACTACGTGGACGGTGTGGCAGATCCTTCCACACTCTACAACATCCAGCGCAACCACTACTACGAATACACGGTGAACAAGGACGACAGACTGAACGTCACACTGAAGGTGCAGAAGTGGAACAAGCGCAACCACTCTGAGATTATAATGTAACAACATAGAGTATTTACACAAAAACTAAAATAGCGATGACTCACGCCAAGAACATTTTCACATACATGCTTGCGCTTTTCTCAACGCTCGCCATCGTAGGATGTAGCTTTGAGGAAGACCACGCCGATTGCCAAGGGAAGGGTGAGGGCGAGAAGATGCAGGTGGAGCTAAGGCTCACCGCTTCGGCTAACTCGCTGACACGTTCCTACAGCACCTCCGACGGCGTAACGAGAGCGTCATGGGTGGACACAAATGCTGCCCGAGAAGGAGAGATGATGCACAATTGCTTTGTTGTCATCGTCCAGAACGGCAAGATACAGAGCATAGTACAGCGCGACTTTACGGAGGAAGTAGAGCAGACCAGTCTTAAGGCGAAAGCCGAATTGGGCAACGCCACGTTCTATTCGTTTGCCAATATCACGCCCGCAGAACTCGGAATAACAATGACGACAACGCCCGACGAGATAGAAAGCAAATACTATAAGGTGGAGGGCAATACCACAACGCTCAGCGCCAAAGGCATTCCGATGAGCAACAAGCAGACCGTCTATATCACCAGCAAGAAACAGCAGGTTGACCTGGAGGTAATCCGTATGATGGCAAAGGTGGAGCTTAACTTCACCAACGACACAGGTTATGACCTGAGCATCAAGAGCGTCAAGCTGACCGACATCACCGACAACGCTGCAAACAACGTAAGCCTGCTGCCTATGAAGGACGCCTCGGGCAATGTGGTGCCGAAGATCAACCCTTCTGCCACATACAAGGATTACACAGTAAGCATCGGCAGCACGTCAGGCACTCAGGTGAAGAACGGCGGCACGCTCCGGACCACGTTCTACGTGAACGAGAGCGTCGCCAGAAATCCTAAGTACTTCGTTCTCAGCATCAACACCGACAAGGGAACAGTGACGCAGCGCATCGCCATGACAGAATGGAGCAAGATAGCGCGAAACGACTACTTGGTTATCCCCGTCAAGTTAGTGGACTATCGCATAGAACTGGAGCCGCAGGTATTCACCGGTATCGGTGTCATTCCAGAACTGAGCTACAAAGGCGACCGCATCACTGCCACATTCAAGTCGTACGGCGAGTTCCATCTGAAGCTGCATGTCTATAAGCGCAGCAACGACACGGAGCTGACCAACTGGACATGCAAGAGCATCAGGACGCTTGAGGCTGATCCGGCAGGAGGAGAAGGAACATCCATCTATGACGAAGAGCCTTACTTCGAGAAGCGCACCAAGACCTTCGAAGGATATATCAGCCCGCGTAAGGGATACGCCATCCACGAAATCAACGTCGAAATCAACGGCGTAACAATCCCATATCGCTTGCAGATAAACAAGGAATAACATTTAATAATAGGTGGGTATGGCATTCCTGCCATACCCACTTTTAGATTTAACAAGTACGAACATAACACCTTTTGAGATATGAAAAGTCGCAAAAACAACATAAACAGACCCGCACCGTCAAGAAGACTGCTACTGCAGCTCCTTGCGATGATGGCACTTACCGCAGCGCCAAGCAGTGTGTATGCGCAGAGCTTCCACCAAAAAGGCGCAAGTGGCATGCCGCTTGACAGCCGCGGCATGCAGCAGACTGCAGAATGGCATTACTATTATTATCTGCCGACAAATAGCACCTCAATGACGCTTGATCTTCCGATAATGGGGTGGACTGATGAAAAAGCCAACGACCTTGAGCCTTATGGATGGTATCGTTGGTATGACTATAATACAGATTTAGAGTCTGCGAATCTGACAGCTTACGACGTTACAACTTCTTCTTGGTTTGGCAGTACTAAACACTCTACTCAACTTAAAACTAACATTACGGACAATTCCGGAAAAAACATCGGTCTTGTTGCGTACAAGTTGTCTGATACTTATGTAACCAGAAAGCATGTTGGAGTCAATTATGAGTATACTAATTCAGATGCCATCAATCCAAACTGGAAGGGAGATATTGTTGCCTGTGACGTAAGCCGATATATTGACTATAGTATTTCGGGAACAAAGGTATCCAAGGAGCCGACACTTTCTGTCCGTTATATTTTCCATATCCAGTCTGCAGCATATCTGGCAAAGCAAATCAAGGATGCTTTATGTGATCACAGCAGGGCTGCTGACCTGACTCTTGAGGACAACAAGCGTATCGTGTTCGGTGCAAAGGACGCAAACGCAAAGATGACGCTGCGTACAAATATGAAGAATTCTGGTGGACAAAGCTATTGGTTCTATCCTTTGAGAACAACCAAAGGTAAGTCGGTTTATCCTACTACAGAGAGTCAGAAGATAACGGCAGCAGACTTCAATACCACTATGAAGCAGGCTAACAATATAGTGTGGAGGTTCTACAATGAGGACAAGACAAAATATTGCCAACTTCCACCCAGTACTCCCAGTAATCCCAGAACTCCCATTTCTCCGCAGTTCTGTGACTTGACCATTAGTGCTCTCAACAACGCGACTTGGTATAATGTCTCTAATGACGCTACAACTACAAAACCTACAGATATAGGCTTCGAACAGACTGTATATGTAGTGGCTTGGGCTGCAAATGGCGATTATATGTGTCCCGTTGCTAACTTTGAGGTGTTTATACATAAGGGATATCCTAAGACAAAGGACGAGCTGACTGCTGACGGCGACGTAGACCGTACGATCTCATATTTTGAGGAAAAGAAGTATGAGCAGCAGATGGACATCTCGTTCGATGACGACAATCCTCATCTGACATTGGATGCGCCGACAACGCCATTGAACAACATGAGTCCTAAGCCGTCCGACTTCAAATCACGTGCATACGGATTCACCTATGCGGAACTTGCAAGTTTTGATTATTATAATGGTAGCTCACCACACCACAGTAAGTCACCTATCCACGGTGATTATGGTCTCTATAAATCGGGTAACCTACATGGCATTTCGTATAATAATGAAAACGGATACCAATGGTGGGCAGAAGGTTCTCCTACTATCTACGATCGTACCTACGCAAAAACCAGCGGCAAGCAGTACGGACACTTCCTGTATGTGGACGCTTCGAACGAGAGCCGTCAGATTGCATCTGCCGACTTTAAGGCTAACCTCTGTACAGGTTCACAGCTGATTTTTAGTGGAGCCGTTGCCGAGTATACCGCAGCAAACAACTCAACTGCACCGCAGGTGATGTTCCGTCTCTATGGTATAGATAAGGACGAGAATGGCAACGTGACCGACCAGAAGCTTATCCAGTCGTTCTCATCTGGAGACTTTAAGACTAATACAAAATCCCACGAATACGGCAAGTGGTATCAGATTTACAGTAAGCAGGTGCTTCAGAAGTCTGCTGCTGCCGACAACTACACCGACTTCCGCATTGTGCTTGATAATATGTGTCAGGATACATGGGGTGCCGACTACTGTGTTGACGACCTTTGCCTCTACACCCAGACATCCAAGCTGGACGTGCTGCAGAACAAGCCGCTCTGTCCTAACGAGACAGGTTATGAGACAGCTCCCGATGATATTACACTGAAGCTACGCGGCATCTACGAGACTTTCCAGGCGATGGTGAATCAGAAGGAGTCGAAACTCTTCTATCGTATCTGCGATGCTACAGGAAAACCGGTGGACAACATCGACTATGACGGCGACGGAGACCCCGACGATTACGGCACTGCACGCATTCCTGCTTCTTACAATGCAGCATACGTACTTCCTCCGGAAGCTGCCGACGGCAAGAATAACGTAGCGATGTTTGAGAACGACAACAGCGGCAACCGATGCTTGGTTATCGCCAACCGCAACTTCAATATCGTACCGGGCAAGGACTATTACTTCTCCATCGCCTATCCGAGCGAGGACAATTCTAACGTACCGGGCGATTGGGGAAAGAGCACAGACGTCTGCTCTACGTATAGTGGACTATTCCAGGTGGTGGAGCAGAACATCAAGCTGACCGACAAGAACAGTAACGTGCTCACAGCTCTGAGAGTGGACTGTAACTCCAAAACTCCGACCGTGGAGGTGATAGCCAAGATAGAGACGGCTGACCCCGTGAACGGCGGTAAGGTGACCATCGACAAAGTCAAGTTCGACTGGTTCCTCTCAAAGCCTAACGCAGAGAACGAGCTTTACTCTACAACAGGTCTGTTGGAGGCATTACACGCTTATCGTGCCAAGTATCCGGAATACAATGGATTGAGTACTGATTTCCGTAATGATAACCGTACGCAGTACGATCTCTTGAAGCAGTACGTGGACAGCAAGCAGCTGATTCTGAACGCCAGCAACTCAATGGGCAACCGTAAGTTTGAAGCCAAAGAGACGGGTCTTTATAAGATTGCTGTAATCCCAGTGCAAGACAAAGCCACCATCAACGGTCAGGTATACGAAATCTGTGCTGCCCCGATGTTAGTGGATCTGCGCGTGGTGACCGACGGACCGAACATCAACTTCGGCTTCCCTGGCGTCATCTATCCGAACGACGCACGAACAGTACGTATCGGTCTGCCTCAGATAAATACAATAGCCGAAAAGAAAGGCGCTCTGAATCTGCCGATGACAGGCATCGAAGGAGCCACAAGCGTAAGGATGAGGGACTATGCTAAGGTATTTATCTCTAACACCAACGACCCGACCTTCAATTCCACAAAGCAGGAGATCGGCGTGGTGACATCAAACACCATCTATAATTCCAGCAAGACTGTAGGCATCCGTTTCAACAGCAATGCCGCTACAATCCTGAAGGAAGGCTACTGGTATGAGATAAACTTCAGCTATGACAACGCAGACGGTTCTATGGCAAGCTGTCCGGGCGAGACATTCATCAAGATGTGCATCGTGCCCGAGTATGCCACATGGAACTCGTCACCAAGAACTGCCAGCACAAACTGGAACGACGACAACAACTGGCTGCGCTCTACGAAGGCTGAGATCTTCAAGGACTCTTACGATGACTATAACACCACCACGGCATTCATGCCGATGAAGTTCACGAAGGTGACTGTGGCTAATCAGAATGACAAGGGTAAGGTTTATCCTAACCTCGACGAGATAAGCTACAGCAAGAACGGCATCGCTTCTTCCAAGAAGATGAAGAACTTTGCTTATGACTTCGTGGCGAAGTGGAGCGACACAGCGGACGGTTCGGACGCTGGCAACGGTACTTTCTCTTGCGAGAAATGGGCAGGCAACTTCTGCGACCAGATCTACTTCAAGCCTGAAGCAGAGCTTCTTTACGCCAACTACCTGACCTACAACAAGGCTTATGTGGAGAAGGAGCTGACGCCAAATACGTGGAGCATAATGTCTTCACCGCTGCAGCAGACCTACGCGGGCGACCTCTATGTTCCGAAGAACAACGGACAGGAGCAGTCGGAGGCATTCAAGCCGATGACATACGACGAGAATGTGAACGACCGCAGCGCTTATCCCGTTTATCAGCGCAGCTGGGACGGCAACGCTCAAGAGGTGATGGACAACGTCACCAATTACAGCGCCAACCACGACGGCACAGTGGACGTAACCACAGACAACGAACTGTCAATCAACTCTGGCTACTGGTCGCACGTATATAACAAGGTGGACGAGCAGTACACTAAGGGACAGGCGTTCGCTGTAAAGGCTGGCGACAAGTACACCGCAGGTGCGCAGGACGCCAACGCTAAGGCCGTAATCCGTCTGCCGAAGGCTGACACCCAGTTCAGCTACTACGACAGCGAGAGCCAGAAGCCGGTGAATGTAACTGTTAGCCGCGACGCTAATAGCTACCGAATGCTGCTCGGCGACGTTGCCGGCGACAAGACAATGGCAATGACTCAGTCGCTGAAGGAGAACCTGCACCGCGACAACCGCTACCATCTCGTAGGCAATCCTTACACCTCATCGTTGAGTATGTATCGCTTCCTCAAGGCTAACACAGCCTTCGAGAATAGCATCTGGACTCTCGACAACGGCGTTATGAAGACCCACAGCGTACCAGTGGATCAAGACTACGACAAGAAGACAGACGTAATAGTGAATCCCACTCAGGCGTTCTTTGTAAAGGTGAAGGAGGGCGAGACCGCTCCTGCCAACGTAACATTCAATGCAACGATGCTCATCAACAAGGATGTTACTCCAGGCGAGAAGGCTCTCATCATCCGTCCGACCGTATTGCTGACCACCGTCAACGGCGAGAGAAGCAGCCAGTCTGAGCTTATCGTCAACGACGAGGCAAGCCGCGACTACGTGGAGGGCGAGGACGTGGAGATGCTCGGTGAGGGCAACATTGCCGAGATAGCCCAGGTCTACTCTGTAGCCGGTTCGCAGGCTGTGGCGCTCAACGCTTCCGACGACATCAACTGGATGCCGGTGGGCGTAGTGGCACCAAAGAGCAAGGACATCGACGTGAACGTCAGCCTCAACAGCAAGATGCTGCGCAAGATGAACAACGAAGGCTCGCAGCTCTTCCTCTTCGACGCTACAACAAAGACGTTCTCAGAGATTAAGGACGGCATGACGGTGAAGATGATGGCCAACGACCACGGTCGCTACTACATCACCAACCAGTCGTCACTCAACACTACGGATATCAACACCATCGAATGCTTCTCACCGACGGAGAACACCATCGTGGTGGCAACGCTGAAGGGCGACATGAAGCGAGTGGTGGTATACGACATCTCGGGTGCTCTGGTAACAAGCAACCACAGTGTAAACGGCGGTCGCTGCCAACTCAACGTACCGAAGGCTGGCATCTACGTCGTGAAAGCCACGACAAAGGAGGACCGTACGGAGACATTCAAGATTGTGGTGAGATAACAAGTCGCACGCACAAGAACTAAACAATAAAAGAAATCTTATCGTATTATTAAAAAAGGAGCGCTGTGATAGGAGGGCACTGAAAAACCTCTCAAATTCTTTTATGTCTAAAAATAATGCTCATA
>OOCI01002102.1_pt1 | contig 12999 bp, 13 predicted proteins | sample 1671761 | NCBI WGS metagenome assembly OOCI01 (sample SAMN06348190, study PRJEB24527) | human gut metagenome | biome: human gut; feature: ankylosing spondylitis patient; material: feces | host: Homo sapiens | place: China | collected 2015-10
TTCGTCGCCGCGTTCCAGACGGGATGGTTCGTCGTGTCGATGTGGACCCAGATCACGGCACTGCACATGCTGCGCACCGAACGCGTCCCGTTCATCGGGAGCCGCGCGTCGGTGCCGCTGGTCTGCACGTCGCTCGCGGCGCTGACTATCGCCACGGCGCTGCCGTTCACGCCGGTCGGCGCATGGATGGGTTTCCACGTACCTCCGGTGTCGCTGTTCGCGCTGCTCGCCATCGTCATCGCCGGTTATGCCGTGACGGTACTTGCCGTCAGAACCCTGTATCTGCACCGTCAGCAGCCGCTGCTGTGACTTCTGACCGCCCGGCGCTCCTGCGGAACCGATGGAATCCGCAGGAGCGCCGGGCGGGCACCCCCGCGTTATCATCCTCTCCCCGTACCACCACCGTCTCCCGCATCCATTCAAACGAAGGAACTGATCATGACAGTCTGGACCGCAATCGTCACATCACAGGTGTTCGCCATAACCCTGCGCATCCTGCTCAGCATCGGGCTCGGCGCGCTCATCGGATTGGAACGGCAGCTGCGCGCACGCAGCGCGGGCATCCGCACGAACGCGCTGGTGTCGTTGGGTTCCTGCCTGTTCACCACTGTTGGCGTCTATACGCTCGCGGCCGGCACCGGAGACCCCACGCGCGTGGCCGCGCAGGTGGCGTCCGGCATCGGCTTCCTCGGCGCGGGCGTAATCCTCAAGCAGGGTGTGTCCGTGTCCGGGCTCAACACCGCGGCCACGCTATGGGCGTCGGCGGCGGTCGGCACGTTGTGCGGCTCCGGCATGGAAGCGGCCGCCGCAATCGGGGCCACCGCCATCATGCTCGCCAACATGATGCTCCGGCCGATCGGCGCGGCCATCGACGCCCGGCGCACCGCGCAATCGCATGAGGCCGAGGGCATCCGTTACACCCTTGAGGTCAAATGCCTGCGTAAGGACGAGCAGGCCATCCGCGCGCTGGTGTTCAACGCCCTGCATCAGCCCGGTTTCATCGTCCAGTCCATCGCGGCTTCGGATCTTCCCGATGATCTGGTGGTCATCACCACCGTCGTCGCCACCCACATGAGCAGCAACATCGACATCGAAAGCAGCATCGAAACAGTCACCACGCCCGAGGTCCTCGGCGTCAAATGGGATGCCGAGCAAATCACCGCCGTGGATTAAACGTGACCGTCATGAATCCGCGTCATGAATCTGCCCGCCGCGAATGATCAGCCGCGTGGCTCGCCAGTGGGAAAGCCCGCCTGCGTTGGTCGGAATACTCGTGAAGTAGGTCACGTTGTCCACCTTGACGCTCTGGTCGGCGGCACGGACCCAGCTGCCGTTAGCGGAGCCCTTCTCGAAGACGACGGCGTTGCCGCCGCTGTCGCTGACAGAGAACAGGGCGCCGCCGATGCCGTTGTGCTGCTTGTCGATCTTCTTCATGGTGAAGAATCCCAGCTTGACGACCGTGGTGGCGGCCTCGGAATCGGCGCCGCCATTGTAATTGGCGGTCGCGGAGTTCGTCACCTGATCGTCGACGGCGGCTTTGGCGACGACGGCGTTGTACAGCAGGACGAGCTTCTGCCCATCCTTGCCGGCCACGGCGATGGCCTCGCGAATGTTGCCGTCCCACTTGTCGCTGTCCACGGCCTTCAGGCCAAAGGAAGTCAGCTTGCCCGTCGGCATTCGCGACCGGGTCGATGTACGCGGCGATACGATATGCCGTATACGTGCTTTTCGATGTATCGGCATCATCGGCCTTGTTCAGGGTAATGGTTGACGGCGTGGCCGTTTCGGGCACTGTGAGCGTATCGGTATCGGCATTGACCGTCATGGTCCCCAAGGCCATGCCGCCCAAGGCAGCCGCAACCGCCGCGACGCCGGCGATGAGTTTCTTGAATTGCATAGGAACCTTCCTGCTCCTTCATCGGCTATTTGAATCCCCGGCATGACGAGAATGAGTCATGGACCGGCGATTCCTGTGTTCCTGTCATAGCGGACGAGTCCGCCATGTTGTGGAGCCTGTATCCTTCACCACAAATTCGCTCGCGGGCTTCTGGCCCCGGCGTCTACCGCAATGTGAACGTACCCATCACCTTGTCCGGGGCGTATTCGGCGAAGTCGTCGCTGGCCGCCGCAATATGGCTTTCTCCGCGCCAATCGGTCAACGACCAGCTGTCCCAGCTCATGGTGGCGCCGGCAATCCCGCCGTCGTCCCCGCCGATATCGACGGGGACCGGAACCACGATGGATTGCCCTTCGGCGAGCGCGATGTCGTCCATGATTCCGCTGATGCGTCCGAGCGTCGTCTTGCCCTTCTTGAGATCGAACGTCAGGTTCAGCCCGCTGAGCGTGCCGGGCACGTGGCTGCGCACGGCCACGGCGATGATGCGCTTTCCGGTGTCCACGGTCGACCCGCCGGCATCCGCCCCCTGCTGGATGCCCCGGTCCTCGATGCCCGTGATCTCCAGCGGCGCGGACGGCGCCTCGGCGGCGGGCAGCCCGAGCTTGCCGCGCAGGTAGACATCCGCTTCGCTGACGCCGTAGGCATCGAGCGAGATCAGCTCGTCGCTGGCGGACGGCGTGACCGAGTCGGCGACATACGAGGCCTGCCGGGCCTTGGCGTCGTATTCGTTGGCGACGACGGCCGCCGCATTGGCGACCTCATCGGGCCAGGTGCGTGACCGCAGCGCCTTGGCGGTGGCGCGCAGCACGGTGGCGGCCTTTCCCGCGGCGGCCCTCGTGGCCTTCAGATCACCGCCGTACAAGGTGTTCATCGCGTCGCGCAACGGCTGGATCGACGGCTTGACGGCTTCCAGATAGTACTGCCCCGCGTCCTTCTCGCTGAGCCTGGCCCCCTTGGCGGGATGCTCCGAGGTGTCGGACGTGTTGACAAACGGCGCGTCGCCGTCCAAGGCGTATTTGGCGTCCTGCGGGCACACCACGCCCGTGATCGCGGTCACGATGCCGCCCGGATCGCCGCCGAACATATACCCGACACCCAGCGACGCGCCTATGGCGACGCCCATCGCCACGACGATGCCCACCGCCTTGCGCACCGGGTGGTAAGTCATACGCCGGAGTTCGGCGTCGGCTTCGACGACGGCCTGCTCATGGGTGAGCGGCATATCGTCGTCATCGATGCCGTCCGCATCGGAACCGTGCCGACTGTCGTGTAACCTTGCCATGCATAACCTCGCTAGTTGTACAGTGAACTGGAGATGCTGATCAGGTCACCATCGCCCAGCCCTTCCCATGTCGCGCTGTTGGCGAACTCGAATTCCAGGTTGAAGCTCTGCCGGTTCGGCGCCAACATCGTGCCGTACCGGCCACCGATACGCCAATGCCGTTCCTGGGTGGAGTCGAGATAGCCTCCCCACTGGTCGGCCTCGGTGTACAGCACGGTCGTGTCGTAGAGCACCGCCCGGAACCTGACGGTCAGCCGGTTCCGGGACAGGTCGACCTTGCCGGTCTGTATATAGTCACGGTCGAAATCGTCTATGGTAATCCCGTGTTGCTCGCGCAGGTCGGACGCCGCGGCCTGGTCCTCATCGGACATGTACGAATCGTCCCGGCCACTCTCGTTGTCGTCGACCGTTATCTCGTACGCGGTCACGTCGCCGTATCGCTTCACGAAGTCGCCCCAGCTGTCGCCCGGCTGGACGCCGCGGGACGTGACCAGCGCATGATCGCAATCCCTCTTGTCGATACGGCACCGTGCGCCGCGCTTGACGCCGCTGCTGGTGGCGTCGTCGCTGAGAATCGTGTACTGGCTGGGGTAATGCCATGTGCGCGCCGAGCTGATCGGCTTGCCTGTGGACGGCTGTCGCAGCGAATATTCACTGACCGGCAGGTAGCCGATCGGCGGGTTGTCATGGAATATCAGCAGCGTGGTTTTGTCGCGGATCTGGAGCCCGAAGAAGATCAACGCCACCACGGCCGCGATGGCCGCGAACACGACGGCCACCGTGCGATGCGATTCGCGGTCGATCGCGGCGAACTCGTGCTCCAGATGGCGCATCGCCTCCGCGTCGCCTTCGCCGGCCGAAGATGCGGTGGAGTCCTTGGGCTTCCCCGCATTGCCGGATTTCCCGAAGCCGCCTGGTTTGGCGGGGTCCTTGCGTTTCTCGGCGTTCCCGCCGAACCGGCCGGACTTGCTGAAGATGTCATCGTCGCCGTCGAAATCATGTTCTGACATTGCCGTCACCTGACCTTGAACGCGTTCAGCACGTCATAGCCGCCTGATTGGACCGCAGTGAACGATGCGAGGTGCTGCTCCCCCGCCTTGTCCTCCACATACCATGCCGACGGCACGAAACGGTCGCCGCCGCGCAGCAGTTTCGGGTCGATTTCCATGGTGAGCTTCACCGTGTCCCCCTTATGGATGCCGCCGTGCTCGATGATGTCGCCATCGTCATCGAACTGGATGTCGGAGCTGGCCCTCACGCCGGTCTCGCGGATGGTGCCGTCTTCGCTCAGAAGATTGAATTTGATGGACAGCCCCGTTATCTCGGCCGGGACCTGGTCGGTCACGGTGACGGTGAAACAGTGCCGGTCGACTTCCTGCTGACCGCCGTCCTTGGTGGTCTCCAGTCCCTTGCAGGCTCCGCCGTCGGCAATGTCCCGTATGTCGAACGGGACGGCCGTCTCCGGCTCGTCGGGCAGTTTCAGCGCGCTGCGGATTACCTGCTGCGCTCCGGATGGCCTGAATTCGCCGAACACCATCCAGTCGATCGCCTCGCCGTTGCGGTTGCCGGCGAGGTTGGTATAGATCGCCGCGCGCTCCTGATATTCGATGATGACCATGCGGATCTGCTTGGTCAGTGATTTCGGCCAGGTGCGGGCGGCGAGGGTCTCCGCCGCCTGTTGCGAGAGGTCACGGGCCTTGGCGGCGGACTTGTTCACCGCATCCTTGTCGCCGCCGACCGCGGCGAGGCGCACGGCGTCGTATGCCGCGGCCGTGCCTTTCACCGCCTTTGCGAAATACGGGCCGGCCTGGGATCGGCCCAGCTGAGGGCCGGACGGCTGCAACGGCTTGAACCCGCCATAACAGTAGTCCTTCTCGTCCGCGACTCCGGTCTGGTGCGAACAGTTGACAGGGGAGCCGGTCTGGAGGCTGCGCCGCCAGCAGAATCCACTCACCAGCGATGCGACGATGACCACGACGACCAGCAGCGTCATCCGGCGGTGCCGTTTGCGCAGCAGTGTGACGGCCTCGGCATCGACCTCGGCGGATTCGGCGTCGTCGGTGATGTCATCGGTGATGCCGTGAATGTCCTCGGAGGCATCGCTCACATCGCGGGTCTCATCGGCGACCGGCGTATCCCAACTCTTCTGCGCCTTCATCACCACCATCCCCCATTGCCCGAATCCCAATCCGACATAATCGACGCCATCTTATCAGCCACAACACAACCCCGCTAGGCCAATCCCACGATGTTAAGCCCGGGGACTGTCGAGCGAAGCGAGACTGGGGGGGGGTGGTCAATCACAGATATCCCGACACCCCAAATACAAGGTCCTCATGAAAATGTATCGATTACCCCAAAGAGTGCGCATGAAAATGCAAGGAACACTGCAATGAAGCGGTTTCCCACGGCTGATCTCATTGACCCGGAACACCACCCCAGTTCACAGGTCATAGATATAACGTCGCACGGAATATATAGCAATGTGCCCCAGCATCCGAAGATGCCGGGGCACATGCGTATCAGAGTTCAGCTGCTAGAGCCGAACCGACGAATCAGAACTCGCGCCATGGACGGTCGCCAGACCGACCATCAAACAACACAGCGCGGCGCGCCAACCGCGAGTTCTGATTGAAGCGACACAGGAGCGGAGATCAGAACTCGCGGTTGGCGCGGTAGAACTTGATCAGGGACTGGGTGGAGGCGTCCTGGGCGGCGAGGGCGTCGTCGTCCTGGGAGATGGCCGGGGTGATCTGCTTGGCGAGCTGCTTGCCGAGCTCGACGCCCCACTGGTCGTAGGAGTCGAGGCCCCACACGGTACCCTCAACGAAGGTGATGTGCTCGTACAGGGCGATGAGCTCGCCAAGCGCGAACGGGGTCAGAGCCACGCCGAAGATGGAGGTGGTCGGACGGTTGCCGGTGAACACGCGGGCCGGGACGATCTCTTCCGGGGTGCCTTCGGCGCGGACCTCGTCAGCGGTCTTGCCGAATGCCAGCGCCTTGGTCTGCGCGAGGTAGTTGCCGAGGAACAGCTCGTGCACGTCCTGGTCGCCGTCCTTGGTCGGGTTCGGGGTGTTGACGAACGCGATGAAGTCGGCCGGGATGAGCTGGGTGCCCTGGTGGATCAGCTGGTAGAAGGCGTGCTGGCCGTTGGTGCCCGGCTCGCCCCAGAAGATCTCGCCGGTCTCGGAGGTGACGGGGGTGCCGTCCCAGCGCACGGACTTGCCGTTGGATTCCATGGTCAGCTGCTGCAGGTAGGCCGGGAAGCGGTGCAGGTACTGGTCGTACGGCAGCACGGCGTGGGAGGCGACCTTGAAGAAGTTGCGGTACCACACGTTCAGCATGCCGAGCAGCACGACGACGTTCTTCTCGAACGGGGTGTTGGCGAAGTATTCGTCGATCTCGTGGAAGCCGTGCAGGAACTCCTCGAAGCGGGCCGGGCCGAAGACCACGGCGAGGGAGGTGCCGACGGCGGAATCGACGGAGTAACGGCCGCCGACCCAGTTCCAGAAGCCGAACGCGTTGTTCGGGTCGATGCCGAACTCGGCGACCTTCTCCAGGTTGGTGGAGACGGCGACGAAGTGCTTCTTGATGGCTTCGGCGTTCTTCTCGTCGGAGCCGTCGATGGCGCCCTTGGCCTTGAGCTCTTCGAGCAGCCAGGTGCGGGCCTCACGGGCGTTGGTCAGGGTCTCCAGCGTGGTGAAGGTCTTGGAGACGATGATGAACAGGGTGGTCTCCGGATCGAGGCCCTTGGTCTTCTCGGCCAGGTCGTTCGGGTCGATGTTGGAGATGTAACGGGCGGAGATGCCGGCGTCCGCGTAGGGCTTGAGCGCCTCGTACACCATGACGGGGCCCAGGTCGGAGCCGCCGATGCCGATGTTGACGACGGTCTCGATCTTCTTGCCGGTCACGCCGGTCCACTTGCCGGAACGCACTTCGTCGGCGAAGGCGTAGATGCGGTCAAGCACCTCGCGCACGTCCTTGACGGTGTCCTGACCGTCGACGATGTACTTGCCCTCGTCCTCGACCGGGCGGCGCAGCGCGGTGTGCAGCACGGCGCGGTCCTCGGTGTTGTTGATGTGCACGCCGGTGTACATCGCCTTGGTGCGCTCGTCGAGCTTGACGGCCTTGGCGAGGTCGGCGAACAGCTGGAGGGTCTCCGGCTTGATCAGGTTCTTGGACAGGTCGAAGTGCAGGTCGCCGGCGTCGAACGACAGCTTGTCGACACGCTCGGCGTCATCGGCGAACCACTGCTTGAGGCTGACGCCCTCGGCCTGCAGCTCGTCATAGTGCTTCTGCAGCGCGGCCCACTCGGGGGTCTTGGTGGCGTCAACTGGCGGATTGATGGCCATGGTATTGGTCCTTTCATCATCACTGTACGCCGGAGTCGGCTCTCCAATGCTGGCGGGCCACACCGGTTACTTCGCTTACCAAGATACTCACAAAAGCGGACAGAAACAAACAAAAAATACCCAAGATGAACAACCGTGACCGACACGACATGCCCGCGCACGACATGCCAGCCGAACTTGCATAAATCCACGGCATACAGTAAAGTCTCATTCTTGTGCGCAGGTTCATCAACGAATCGGCAGCATGCCACTTTAGCTCAGTCGGTAGAGCGGCTCACTCGTAATGAGCAGGTCGACAGTTCGATTCTGTCAAGTGGCTCCATACCCCTAGGCTCCGCGCCTAGGGTTTTGTATATCCAGCCGTTTCGACGGGTGGCACGCGCGAGTGGCGAAATCGGTAGACGCGCAGGATTTAGGTTCCTGTGTCTTTGACGTGAGGGTTCAAGTCCCTTCTCGCGCACGCGGAACCATACCTCCGCAATCGCCACAGGGAATAGAGAAGCATGACCGCGATACTGAAACCCATAGCGTTTCTGCTCATCATCGTCGCTGCGTATCTGGTCAAGCGGGCGGGACTGTTCAAGCCACGCGACTATCGCGTCATGCAGGTGGTGGTGTTCGATTTCACGCTTCCCGCCTCCATCATCGTCTGTTCGCCATCGTCTTCGGCCTGCTGCCGCTGCTGCTGGTGTATGCGGCGACCCGGCACAAGCCCGTCGCGGACCGCGCGTTCCTGATGCTCAACTGCTCCGGATTCAACATCGGCAATTTCTGCTTCCCCGTAATCCAGACGTTCATGGGGCCTTCGGCGCTGGTCACCGCCTCGATGTTCGACATCGGCAATTCCGTGATCGTGACCGCCGGCTCAAACGTGATGACGACGTCGCTGCTGCACATCGACATGGACCGGCCGCTCACCGAACAGCATGCGGGAGCCGCGCCGACACTTCCCTATTCGAAGCCACGGGACAAAGACGCCCGCAGGCTCGCCCGCCGCGCGAAGGCCAAGCAGATCCTCAAGGGATTCCTTACTTCGGTGCCGTTCAACGTGTATCTGCTGATGATCGTGGTCATGCTCTTCAGCATTCACATCCCGGCGTTCGTGCCGACGCTGCTGCAGCCGGTGGCGGATGCGAACTCGTTCTGCTCGGTGTTCATGGTGGGCATGCTGATGGATTTGCCGCGCACCGGCAAGGATGTCGGCAGCGTGCTGCGGGTGCTCGGTTGGCGCTTGCCGCTCGGCGTGCTGTTCGCGGCCGCTTGCTGGTTCCTTCTGCCGTTCGATGCGTCCGTGCGAAAGACGGCGGTGATGCTGTCGCTCGCGCCCACGGCCGTGTTCTCGACACTGTTCACCGACCGCGTACTCGGTAACGCGAAGCTCGCCGGGTTCACGCTGTCCGTCACCGCGGTCATCTCAATCGTGCTGATGACCATCGTGAATTTCGTGATTCCCGCGTGAGTGCCGAACATGCGCTCTCAAAACTCGCAGATACGATTTCACCGATTTCGCGGAAACGGCGGAAAATAGCGGAAAACCGCAAAAACCCGTTTTTGTATCTGCGAGTTTTGAGAGCGTGATTCTACCGCAACAGCGCCTCGACCGCCGGCACGAGAGCCCTGATGGCTTTGCCGCGGTGCGAAATCGCGTTCTTTTCCGCCGCGTCCATCTCCGCGCTGGTCAGCGGATGGTCCGCAGCGGCCCGCTCCGGCTGGTCGTCCGGCACGAACAGCGGGTCGTAGCCGAAACCATGCTCGCCGCGCGCCGCGCGCAGGATGCGCCCCGGCATTTCGCCGATTTCGACGGTTTCGGAGACGATGGCGTGCCTCCCGCCCGCCACAGGGGCCGCGGAATCCGGCACGGCCAGTGCGGCGGCGCAGCGGAAACGGGCCGTGCGCGCCGCGTCCGGGATGTCGGAGAGCTGGGCGAGTAGCAACGCGTTGTTCGCCGGATCATTGCCATGCTCCCCCGCCCAGCGCGCGGACAGGACGCCAGGCGCGTTGCCCATCACGTCCACAATCAGTCCGGAGTCGTCGGCGATGGCCGGCAGGCCGGTGAGACCGGCCACAAACCGCGCTTTGAGCAGTGCGTTCTCCTGGAAGGTGACGCCCGTCTCGACCGGGTCGGGCAGGCCGAGGCTGCCGGCGGAGACAAGCTCCACCTGAGCGGCGTCCGCGCCCAGATCCTCTTCGAGAATGCGGCGGATTTCAACGAGTTTGCCTTCGTTGTGCGTAGCGACGACGAGTTTCATGGGGGTCCTTTATTCCTTACCTATGGTTGTGCATGACGGGGTGAGGCCGATCGCCCGCCGGCGGCGTGCCCGACTCGTTTCAATCGAGCGAGAGGGCGGCACGCTGGGCGGCCTGAAGCTCCTTGTTGCCCTTTTCGGCGAGGTCGAGCAATGTGTTGAGTTCGGCGCGGTTGAACGGGCGGTGTTCGGCGGTGCCCTGGATCTCGATGAAGTCACCGGATCCGGTCATCGCCACGTTCATGTCGGTCATCGCCTGACTGTCCTCGATGTAGGGCAGGTCAAGCATCGGCGTGCCGTTGATAACGCCGACCGACACCGCGGAAACGGCGTCTTTGAGCACGCGGTCGGCCGAACGAATGTGGCGCTTCTGCTCAGCCCAGCGCATCGCGTCGACCAGCGCCACATACGCGCCGGTGATCGAGGCGGTGCGGGTGCCGCCATCGGCCTGCAGCACATCGCAGTCGATCTGGATCTGGTTCTCGCCAAGCGCCTTCATGTCGACGACGCCGCGCAGGCAGCGGCCGATCAGACGGCTGATCTCATGGGTGCGGCCGCCGACCTTGCCGCGCACTGACTCGCGGTCGGTGCGCTCGGCGGTGGCTCGCGGCAGCATCGAATATTCGGCGGTCACCCAGCCGAGTCCGGAATCCTTGCGCCAGCGCGGCACGCCGGCCGTGCACGTGGCGGTACACATCACGCGCGTGTTGCCGCATTCGATGAGTACCGATCCTTCGGGCACGTCCGTGAAGTGCCGCGTGATGCGCACCGGGCGCAGTTCGTCCACTACGCGGCCGTCTGCGCGAATCACCATTGCCTTGTCCAACATGTCTTTGATTTCAGCCATGCCTTCAACGTAGCACCATGCGGCGAACGTGCCCGCAGCGCGGCACGTCTCCCGCCGCCGCTGCGGCAGCCATCGTGACCGCCGTCACGCCGAATGGCTCTTGCGCGAGTCGCCGCGCGACACTAGGGTTTTGGATAACACACGATTCTTGTCTTGCGGGAGGGCGGTCATGGTCGATTATTCACCGGCACTGATGACGGATATGTATGAGTACACGATGCTGGACGCCAGCCTGAAGGATGGCACGGCGAACCGCAAATGCGTGTTCGAGGTGTATACGCGACACCTGCCCGAAGGCCGCCGTTACGGCGTCGTGGCGGGCATCGGCCGCATTCTGGATGAGCTGGGTCGGTTCCTCCTCAGCGACGAGGACCTGCGTTTCCTGTCCGACCGCAAGGTGGTTAGCAAGGAGACGATTTCGTGGCTGGAGAACCTGCATTTCTCCGGTTCGATCAAGGGTTACCGCGAGGGCGAGATGTTCTTCCCGAATTCGCCGATTCTGCAGGTCGAGGGCACGTTCGGCGAGTGCACGCTGCTGGAGACGCTGGTGCTGAGCGTGCTGAACTATGATTCGGCGGTCGCATCCGCCGCCTCGCGCATGGTGAGCGCAGCGAAGGACCGCCCCTGCATGGACATGGGCGGGCGCCGCACCAACGAGTGGGCCGCGGTGGCAGCCGCACGAGCCGCGGTCATCGGCGGTTTCCAGGGCACAGCGAACCTGCTTGCGGCGCAGCTGTATGGGCTGAAGGCCATCGGCACCGCCGCGCACTGCTTCACGCTCGTACATGATGACGAGCGCAGCGCCTTCGCCTCGCAGGTCGAGGCGCTTGGCCGCAACACCACGCTTCTGGTGGACACGTACAACGTCGAAGAGGCGGTGAAGACCGCCGTGGAGGTCGCCGGTCCTCAGCTGGGCGGCGTGCGCATCGATTCGGGTGATCTGGCCGCCATGGCGCAGCGCGTGCGCAACCAGCTGGACGCCCTGGGCGCGACGAACACGAAGATCACTGTCACCAACGATCTGGACGAGTACGCGCTGGCCGCCCTGCAGAGCGCGCCGGTGGACTCGTACGGCGTGGGCACGATGCTGGTCACCGGCTCCGGCGCCCCGACCTGCGCGAAGAAGTCGAAGGACAAGGCCAGTGTTCCCGGCCGCAAGCTCGCCTACCGTTCATATGAGTATGGTCTGGCCGAGACGGAACATGTGATCTCCGGATCGGAAACCCAGCTGGCCGAGTATCGTCCGGCTGAGGGATGGAAGGACCTGCTGGTCGACTACGTCGACCACGGTGACATCGATTCGCGTTATCAGGGTCACGCCGCCATCGCCGACGCGCACGAATACCGGTCCAAGGCCCTGCGCGAACTGCCGATCACCGCGCAAAGCCTGATGAAAGGCGAGCCGGTAATCCCCACCGAAATCACCGTACTGTAATCCTTCTCGCCCCGCGAGCTCGATGTCAAGCCCGGTCAGCACCTCGACCATCACGGCCACCACCTTGCTGACGCTGATGTGTGTGGATGCCAGCATGTCGAAGAACCAGTCGGAATACGCCCATGTCCTCGGCAGCGCATGGCTTTTCTTCTCTTCCGGACCGAACCGCGTGGCCCATTCGCGGCGGACCAGCATGTCCATCTGCTCGCGCTCGAACCGCTTGCCCTCCGCCTTGTCGGCGAACAGCGGCAGCGGCGACTTGTAGTACTGGCGTCCGTCGCTGTACGAGTTCTCGCGCTGCTTCTGCATCATCTTCTGCTTCATGCTCTCCAACCTGTCGTTGGAGACCTTCAGGCCTTCGCGAAGATGCCGCGCCTCGCCCTGCAGCTGGGTGAGGTACTGGAACACCTCGTCGGCGGCGGACTCGTCGATATGGCCGTCGTCGTCGGTGATAAATTCGACGAGCTCCTGCATCGAGTCGAATTGCGTGCGCGTCATGGCGGCGCCTTCCGGCAGGGCTGCCGACAGCCCCCACGTCGCTTTCGGGGTGACGAGGTCGAATACGGCGGCGACATCATGCAGATTCGAGGCGAAGCTCTTCGCGTCGAACAGGGGCTTGCCGAAGCGACGGGTCACCACTACCGCGGGATGCTGGCGGTCGGGGGACGTCAGGTATTCGGATAGGGCTTCGGCCTCGTCGGCATCGCTGATGGCAATCGCAGTGCCCGTCATCGTATCGTAAGGTTCCAGTGGCTCATATTGCGATGAATTGGATTGCGCTGTCATGGCGAACGGTGATGTGCCGGTCTGTAGCGAACCTGATTGTGCGGAACCAGACTGTGCGATGGCATCGATCCCCTGCAACGGTTCCCCACCATTATTTCATATTTCGCACGGCATGTTCCACAATGTCCGCTTTCGCGATAGACGCCGTTTCTTC
>OOCI01002105.1_pt1 | contig 12969 bp, 7 predicted proteins | sample 1671761 | NCBI WGS metagenome assembly OOCI01 (sample SAMN06348190, study PRJEB24527) | human gut metagenome | biome: human gut; feature: ankylosing spondylitis patient; material: feces | host: Homo sapiens | place: China | collected 2015-10
CTAACAATATAATACATAAATGGATGGAGATACAACTGAACGATTATCACAAGAAAGTCAATGCCCAAAAGAAAAAGAGCATGGCTTATTGGCGAGAGCATCCGCTTTCGCTGGAGGAGTGCTTAGCTCAATTCAAGCGCTTGCGGGAACAACGGCTTGCAAGGGAGTCCAAATTGCAAGGTTAAAAGACTGGGCTAAGGAGAATGATTGCTGGATTGAAAATCCGGAATCATTAGGTGTGTTCTCTGAGCGAGGTTCAGAGAACGAGGTTTATATGGCCATTTTGAATTCGACTTTTTTGTGAATCTCCACACTTTTAAGAACAACTTTTTGCGCTTTTTCAAAAGAAACCGGTATCTTTGCTGCGCCATATTCATCAAAATATCAAATAATTATGAATAAAAGACTATTTATTATATTTAGCCTATTGTTTGGAATCTTAGCAAATGTAAAAGGTTCTAATCTGTTGTTTAAAAACGACATAAGCAATACTTGGAATAACTTTCACAATATAAAGTTACCTTTTGACGCTAATGTCGTCAATGCAATATTCCAAGATTCTAATGGTTTGATTTGGATTGGAACGAAAAGAGGACTAGTCAATTACAATGGTTATAACTATCACCTTTGTTATTTTGGCAAGAATATGCCTGATGAGAATACAGTACAAGCTATTGTACAATATGGTCATTATTTGTATATTGGAACTGATAATGGTATTCATAAATTGAATCTCCTTACTTGGAATTTTGAAGACACAGATCAAGATTTTTATAAGGTCAGTGCAGTAAGAGCATTGGCGGTTTTTAATGGTAAGTTATGGATTGGTACCCGTGACGACGGCTTGCTGTATTTTGACATACAGAAGGGTAAGCTTCACAAAATAGCTTCTAAAAACTTTCAGCATAAGATGGTTTATGCCTTATTGCCTGTTGCCGACAAGCTGTTTATTGGTTCGTATGGAGGACTCAACATTTATGACAAGACAAATCATCATCTCTATTCCGTAAACTTACCAGGAATGAAGGATCCGATAATAAACAGTCTTGCATGTGATAGAAGAAACAATTGTGTATGGATGGGAACAGACGGTAAACTGCTTAGCTATAAAATAAACAATCGCCATATAGAAACTGTTTGTGAACTGTCAGGTAGTTATTTAAAGAGCATTGTTTCAGATGTTGCTAACAATCGTTTATTAATAGGTACAGAAGCTGGAATGTTAGTGTATCAGATATCCACAAAGTCTCTTCAAGAAATAGAGCACGACGTCCATAATCCTCAATCTCTATGTAATAATTTTATTTCTCAACTCTATCAAGACAAGAATAACAACCTTTGGGTAGCTACTGACAATGGAATATCTATGGTTCAACAGAATCCATTAATGCAAGACGTAAAGTTGACTGACCTTGTAGATTCTAGAAATGGCAATCTCTTTACTTGTATATTGCAATGTTCCGACAAAGAATATTGGCTTGGTGGAGAGAATGGTTTACTCTATGTGTCTGAAGAACAAGCCATTTGGTATAGTACAAATAATGTATTATATAAATTGAACAATAATTATATACGAGCCATTTATCGTGACAGAAGTAGCCAAATCTGGATAGCCACAGATGGCGGTATAGCCAAGTTGAACAAACAGACTATGCAATTTGAGTATTATCAGTTAGGCAACAAACGTAATAATACCAATTGGATTTATGGCATTTATGAGGATACAAAACATAGGCTGTGGATAGCCACATATCTAAGCGGTCTTATCGTTGTGGATAAAACTAGTCTAGAAAACAGTCAATCACATTCTTACGCTTTGACGAACAAGAACTTTTTGGGATATGGACATATCAAATCTGTATATCAAATGATACCAGACCATGCTGGCAATATATGGGCTAACACCAATCTGGGGCTGATATGTGTAAACCCTTTAAAGAATGATTACAAATTGGCAAACATATACTTAGATAACTTTGCATGTGACGGAAACTATATTTGGTTTTCTGACCAAGGAGCTATCTATCAATATGATATAAAACGAAATAATAAGTATAAGATACCATATCAAGTATCTTATGGAAGTGCATATTCTTTTGTTTGCTCCTCTAAGTACATATGGGTGTCTTCTGTAGATGGCATTTTGTGCATAGACAAGAAAAATAAGAGTGTCACACCTTACCACGTAAATAACCCACATTTTAAGTGCGCCTTTTTTGATGGATACAACAATAGAATTATATTTGGAGGAGAAGACTTCCTTACATTATTGAGCATAAGTAGGTTTGGTGGTAAGCATCATACCAGAAGGACCTTTATCTCTGCCATTTCATGCGATTCTTTGTTTATTCCAGTATCAAACCTTTCACAACAAAAGGTTATAAAACTGAGTTCTTTCAAGAATATTTCCATCGAATTGGCTTCTTATGCTTATTCTGCACAGGGAGAAACCTTCTACTACAAATGGAATGATGAGGAATGGAAAAAAATGAAAACAGGCAATAATCTGCTTGAATATCCAGTTATGCTCAGTGGCAAAAACACCTTGCAACTGAGTATTACGGACCCCATGACAGATAAATATGCTACCATTTCAACTTACACATTAGATGTCCCTTACCCATGGTATTTTTCCACTTGGGCTTGGGGGATATATGTAATATTTCTATTGATGGTAGCATTCTGTCTTTTAAGAATTCAAAAGAAAAAGAGCGAAAAATTATTTGAGCGAAAAGCCAAGGAAAAGACCTTAGAATTGGCAAGGATGAAAATGGAGTTCTTTGTCAATGTTTCGCATGAACTGAAAACTCCTTTAAGTTTAGTTATTGCCCCTTTAGGAAAACTCTTGTCTGAGTGTACGAATGCTAAAATGCGAGATACCTTAAAAGGGATACAGCGCAATGCCCTAAAATTGAACAGTTTGATATATAAGATTATAGATGACAAGCAAACAGAATATGATACAGAGAATTCTGTTATTTGCTCTCATGTAGAACTAGTATCCTTATTAAATAACGGTATCTCAGCTTTTGCGCCAATAGCTAACGAGCGTAAGATAAAAATTGACTTTATTCATGACATACAAGAACTTTGGTTGAACGTAGATGTTGTGAAAATAGAATCCATATTTACAAACTTACTATCAAATGCCATTAAGCATGTGAATGATAATACTGGACATGTACGGGTCGAACTACAAGTAAAACAAGGCGAAATCTCTGTTTCTGTCATAGACAATGGTTGTGGTATCCCTGAAGCAGAACTACCTTTTATATTTATTAGACATTACCAAGGTAAAGAAGAAGATAAAAGTAAACATGGCACAGGGATTGGATTATTCCTGGTCAAGAAGTTTGTAGAATTACATCATGGGAAAGTGGTAGCAACAAACAGCAACAAGGGAGGTGCTGTTTTTACTGTAACTTTACCTTTAAAGGAAAATGCTATAAGAAAAGAGACTGTTCCCACGACTTCAGAACTAGAATTAGCAGAGAATGCACTGCCTAAGATTTTAATCATTGATGACAATAAAGAAGTCGTAGAATTCTTATGTTCTGCTTTTGAGGAAAAATACTTTTGTTTGAAAGCTTTCAATGGCAAAGAAGGGCTTGACATACTGAAAACTCAAAACGTAAACTTGATAGTTGTTGATCAAATGATGCCAATCATGAATGGCTTGGAATTTGTTCGGAATCTAAAGCATACTGCACAAATGGAAAACCTTCCTGTGATTATGCTAACAGCAAAAGATGACTTTGAAACAGAATTACAGAGCATCAAAGCAGGTGTAGATGTTTTCATTTCAAAGCCTTTCGACTTTAACAAATTAGTGCTTCAGGTGGCAAGATTATTGAAACAAGCTCAAAATGTTCGTAAAGCACAACATATCGAAACTATGTTAAAAGAACAGAGGTCTACAAAAGAGGAAACTTCCATAGAATCTTCAGACGAGTTGTTCATAAAAGAGTTATTGCAGATTATTGAAACGAATATGCAGAAGGAAGGTTTTAATGTTTCTATGCTTTCGGATATGATGAAGGTCGATCAAAAGCAGCTATATAGAAAAATCAAGCAATTGACAGGTAAGACACCTGTTGCATTCTTGCGTTCCACACGTTTAAAACGAGCTGCAGAACTGCTGAAACAAGACAGATTTTCAGTATCTGAAGTAATGTACATGGTGGGAATGTCCAATGCTTCTTACTTCACGAAATGTTTCACAAACGAATTTGGCATCGCTCCAAAACAGTTTGTGCAGGAACACAACGGACATGTTTAGGACAGATATGCGACATGTCCTTTTTGCATTAGTCTTTGTCTGATTTGGATTTGGTTTAATTTTCCCAATATGCTAATTTTGCAGCAGACTTCAATTTTAAACATAAAAATCGTATGAAACAGATTAAACTAATTGCGAATGCATTGCTAGGCATTGCATTCTGCTTGGCAGGAACATCTTGTCAAACGGATGCCATTTCGACACCAACCGTAACTTCTTTGAATGAAGCCTTACCAGTAGGAAGCACCAGAACGACAGAATCTCTACCTTTCATAAAAGGAGCAGACTTGTCATACACCAATGAATTGGAGGATTGTGGTGTCCAGTTCACCGAAAATGGTGTTGCTAAGACTTCTTATGAGTTAATGAATTCTTATGGTGCAAATCTTGTACGTCTGAGATTATGGCATAACCCAACTTGGACTAAGTATTCAACATTGTCTGATGTAAAAAAGAGTATAAAAAGAGCAAAGGATTTAGGCATGTATGTCTTATTGGATTTCCATTATTCAGACACATGGACTGATCCTGAACAGAATGTTGTTCCTGCAGCTTGGGCTTCAGTTGTAAATAATACCACAGTTTTGTCAGACTCCGTATATAATTATACACTGTCAACATTGCAGACTCTTTTATCTGAAAATTTGTTGCCAAACATGGTGCAGATAGGCAATGAAACAAACAAAAACATCATGGTAGCAGACAACTCTTTGTTAGAGCCTGTGGATTATGAAAGAAATGTTCAACTGTTCAATGCAGGCTTAAAAGCAGTAGAAGATTTTAACAATGCAACTGGGAAATCTATAAAAACAGTTCTTCATGTTGCCATGAATCCAGGAGACGCCAACAATTGGGTTGCAAACTTAAAGGCTTTAGGTATTCACAGTTTTGATATGTTAGGCTTATCCTACTATCCTCAATGGCAATCTTATACTCCATCCGAACTGGGCGAGTTCACTTCTAAATTATATCAAACATATGGCATAAAACTTTTGGTGGCAGAGACTGGTCATATTTGGACCCGTGAATGGAATGATAATTGCCATAACTTAATGAGTAAAATGGCAACAGGGTATCCAGAAAAGCCTTGCCCTCAACTTCAAAAGGACTTTCTTGTTGAAGTAAAAGAAGCCGTACGCAATAATGGAGGAGCAGGCGTGATTGCTTGGGCACCAGAATGGGTTTCATCAACAAATGTTACCCTTTGGGGAGTTGGATCTAATTGGGAGAATGTCGCTTTCTTTGATTTCAATAATCAGCTACTTAACCATGGTGGCATAGAATTCTATTCTGAAAATAATGTTGCAGTAACGTTCAATGTTGACATGTCGAATGCAGGCAGTTCTGCCAAAGGCTATATCACAGGAGAGTTTACTGCAGATGCCAATGGAAACTGGCAGATTTTCCCTATGAAGCAAGTTGGCAGTAGTTCAACCTATACTTTTACAACCCATTTATCGCAAGGACAAACTGGAGCTTATTATTATTTAAGTGATAGTGTTTGGACAGCTCGCGAGACTGTACCAGAGAATTTACAAGGGAAATGGAATGATAGATTATATCAGGCATCTTCAACAGAAAAAGAACAGATAATATCAAATACATGGTCTAACTAATTCAATATATAATTATGAAGTTTAATGTGAATAATATGAGTAAGCAATTGGGATTTTGCGCATTTCTTTTACTAGGAACTTCCCAAATGGCTTTTGCTCAAAGTAAGGTTAGTTATAAAGGTAAAATCGTCGATGCTTCAGGCGAACCTATCATTGGTGCTACTATTAAAGAAAAAGGTACCAATAATGGCGTGGCTACAGACTTGGATGGTAACTTTACCATTGAGACGAAGTCTGGCGCAACTCTCGTGGCTAGCTATGTCGGCATGAAGACTTTGGAACTGAAGCCTGCCGATGGCAAGTCTATGACTGTAACAATGAAGGACGATTCAAAAGTAGTTGATGAAGTAGTAGTTGTAGGTTATGGAACTCAGAAGAAGGCAAACTTGACTGGTTCTGTAGCATCAGTAACGAGCAAAGATTTGACAGATATTCCTACGGCTAATGCCACAAACTTGTTACAAGGCCGTTTGCCTGGTGTAACTTTGACTAGTAATGGTGGATTGGCTGGCGGCGATACTCCAGAGATTCGTATTCGTGGTATTGGCACATTTGGCAACAATGACCCTATGGTGCTGATAGATGGAGTAGAGGCTTCTGTGGCCCAAATCCAGCAAATTGCAGCTACGGATATTGATAATGTATCTGTGTTGAAGGATGCAGCCTCTGCTGCCATCTATGGTGTACGTGCTGCCAATGGTGTTATCTTGATCACTACCAAACGTGGTTCTGCATCAAAGCCTACAATCAATTATTCTGGAAGCTATACAATTCAAAAAGCAGCTATTTTGCCAGACTATGTAGACGCTTACAACTGGGCAAAAATGTATAATGAAAGCAATAACAGAGAGGCTTATACAGCCGATATGTTGCAAAAGATACAGAATGGCTCTGACCCAGATCATTTTGCCAATACCAATTGGAACGATGCCATCTTCCGCACGGCACCTATGACACAGCACAATCTGTCTGTAAGTGGTGGAACAAAGGATGTTCATTACATGACTTCTGTTGGCTACCTAAATCAAGATGGAGTGTTGAAGAATACAGGGTATGAACGATTTAATTTCCGTTCTAATGTAGATGCTAAGTTAGGTATCTTTAAGTTTGGATTGAATCTTTCTGGTTCTAAGGAAAACTTCACATCAGGTGCATCAGTCTCTGATTTGATGCGTACCTTGTCATGGTTTACACGTCCTACAGTTCCTGTAACCTATTCTAACGGGGAATATGGATGTGTAGATGGTAGTGACATTAGTTTCAGCACCTTTAAGAACCCAGTGCAGATGATGAATCTTGGTCATAATGAGAACAATGGCTACAGATTTGATGGTAATGTGTTTGCTGAGGTGGATTTGCTCAAGGGATTGAAGTTTAGAACCAGTTTGGCTTACAAGTATTATATGAACGATACTAAATACTATAGCCAGAAATCTTCTAAGTATGACGCAGAGGGCAATGTCTTATATACAGACGATAACAATAGCTTGTACCAGTACCATTGGCTGAATCAAAGCTACCTGAACGAGAATATCTTGACATACAACATTGCGATTAAGGACCATAAGGTCAATCTCCTTGCAGGCCATTCCATTCAGGATTACAAGGAAGGCAATTTCCATGGTTACAAGGAAGGTTTTGCCACAGATAATTTGTATGAGTTGGATTCCGCTACCAAGAATGATTATGTAGGTGGCAATGGCGCTGAATACTCTATGCAGTCCTTCTTTGGTCGCATAAATTACAATTATGCAGATAAGTATCTGTTTGAATTCAATATTCGTCATGATGGTTCTTCACGTATGCCTAAGGCACATAGATATGCCACATTCCCATCATTCTCAGGTGCATGGGTTATGACCAACGAGAAGTTTATGCAGAATATTGAGCCTCTATCATATTTGAAGATTCGTGCCAGCTGGGGTAAGTTGGGTAACCAAGAGATTGGTAACTATGCCTACACTCCAACCATGGGTGCTTATTACAATTATTATTTCGGAAACGAGAAGATGATTGGTATGGCAGAGGATATTGTTGCCAATGATGACATCAAGTGGGAGACTACCACCATCACAGACTTAGGCCTTGATGCTGCATTCTGGAATCAGAAAATCAATGTAACATTCGATTATTTCAACAAAGTTACTTCTGATATTCTCTTGCAGCTGTCTATGCCAACAACATTCTTGGGTAATTTGTCGGCTCCATATCAAAATGCAGGTAAGGTAAGAAATCGTGGTTGGGAACTTTCGGCTAATTATCAAGACCATGCCGGTGATTGGGCTTGGCATGCTGGCTTCAACCTTTCTTCTGTAAGAAACAAAATTATAGATAACAAGGGTATTGACACCTATAGCGGACAGTCTATCAACCGTGAGGGAAACCCTATTGGGTCTTACTTTGGCTTGAAAGCTATCGGCTTGTATCGTACAGAAGCAGATTTGAACAGAACCAATAGCAAGGGGGACATTATCAAACAAAATGGATTGGCTCCATCTTTGGGCGACATCATGTATGAGGACTTGAATGATGATGGAAACATTGATGATTCTGACCGTCAGATTATCGGAAATCCATTCCCAAAGACAACCTATTCCTTTACATTGGGCTTTAGCTGGAAGAACATTGACCTCAATACATTCTGGCAGGGTGTAAGTGGCATTTATCGTTATTATTGGGAGCAGGCGACTATCACCAATGGTGGTAACATGACCACTCGATGGCTTGACCGTTGGAGCGAAAGTAATCCAAATGGTTCTATGCCTAAGTTGGGAAATGCGTTTAATGAGAAATATTCTTCATTCTGGTTGAATAAAGCTGATTATTTAAGATTGAAAAATATAGAATTGGGATATACGTTTGACAAGAAACTGATTCACCATATTGGTGCATCTAGTTTGAGAGTTTATGTACAAGCTTCAAATCTTCTGACGATTACCTCGTTGAAAAACTACGACCCAGAGAAGAGTAGTGGCGACACAAGAGGTGATGTACACCCTAATGTAAAGTCGTTCTCATTCGGTGTAAATGTAAACTTTTAAATAATTGACAATTATGAAAGTAAGAACAAATAAATATATCATAGGAATGCTCTTTTGTGGAGCATTATTGACGGCAACATCATGTTCTGATGACTTCCTGCAGAAAGATTCACTTACCTCTGTATCTAAGAATACTTTCTGGAAGACTGCAGCCGATGCAAAGGAGGGATTGGCAGCATGTTATGATGCTTTGCAGAATGGTTTTTTGTATAATGATGCCTCAAACCAGAACAAATGGGACGGTTGTGGTCCTCTCAACATGGATGCCATGACTGACAATGGCGGTCGATTCAACTGGAGTGGTTGGATGCCTGGTTACGACATCTGCAATGGTACCCAGTCTAGCAGTTCTCGATTGATTGAGACATATTGGTCGGCAAACTACGAGGCTATCAAGCGTTGCAACAGCTTGATAAGCAATGTGGATAAGGTTGATATGGATGAAAGTACCAAGGAACAGTATAAGGCTGAGGCTACTGTGATTCGTGCCTTGATGTACCTGAACCTCACTATGACTTATCAAGATGTGCCTTACATCACTTCTACCCAAAGCTTGACAGATGCCAACTGCGAGAAGACAGACAGATCAACTATCGTAAACAACATCATGCAGGATGTGCAAAATGCAGCCAATATCTTACCAAAGGAAACTTCTGAAAGAGGTAGAATTACCAAAGGCGCTGCTTTGAGTTTGCTAGGTAGAATTGCCCTTTACAATGAGAAATGGGATGCTGCTATCAAGGCGTATGAAGAAGTGACAACTTTAGGCTACTCTTTGTTCCCTGATTATACAACTTTGTTTACAGAAGACAACGAAGCTTGTGATGAGATTATCTGGGGAGTAAGATATGAAGGTCCTGGTAAAGGTGAAGGTAATGCTATCGGTGGTCATTGGGGCTCTCCTTTGGAAGCTATCAATGGTACGATAGATTTGGCAGACGCTTTCTATACCTTAGATGGCAAGCCTTATACAAAGAAAGACGATGTTTGTAACATTGTCGATGGAACACCAGACTTATGGTCTGCCACAGGTACACGTTATGAGAATCGTGATCCTCGTCTGAAGACAACCTTATTCTTGCCAGGCATGACATGGGGTTCTGCGGATTGGAACTATGGCGGCTCTGCTGCTTCCTTCTCTACGGTATATGTCATGAAGTACTTCAACCCTGCATTGACTTGGTCAACATCTTGGGATTCTGGCCAGGATTTCTATTTGATTAGATATTCTGAGGTTTTGCTGTCCTTGGCAGAAGCTTATATTGAGAACAATCAGAATCTAGATAAAGCTGTGAGTTTGATAGATGAGGTACGACAGAGAGCAGGTATGCCAACTGTAGAAAATGTAGAAGGAACGGGACTCTCACAAGAAAAATTGAGAGAGATTGTCCGTCATGAACGCAGAGTAGAGTTGGCGTTTGAAGGCTTACGATTGTTTGATTTGTATCGTTGGCATACTTTGAAAGATGCCGTTGACAGAATCAACAATGAAGCTTCAACTTATAAGTTTGCTTATGAGTATCGAAACTATAAGGGCGAGCAAGAATATGTATGGCCAATTCCTCAAACCGAATTGGATAGTAACCCTATGTTGACACAAAACGATTTGTGGAAATAATATTAGAGGACACCTTACATTATTATTTAATTTAAGGTGTCCTTCTTTTTAATAGGACAGATTTATATGAAAAAGAAAAGAATAACAATGAATATATTATCAATCATGGCAATGGCTGCTCTCTTTTCTTGTAGCAGCACTTCAGACTCAGTTGAGAAAGAAAATTCTGGTGGAAATAGTACAACGACAACAGTGGATTCTACCAGTTACAAACCTACTGTTAAGTTTGCCACAATTCCATCTTATGATGGCTATGCCTTGGTATGGCATGATGAGTTTGACAATGATGGTTTGCCAAGCAAGGAGTGGAGTTATGAACAAGGCTTTGTTAGAAACAACGAACTTCAATGGTATCAGGACAAGAATGCAACAGTTGCTGATGGATGTCTCGTTATTGAGGGGCGACAAGAAAGGGTAAAGAATCCTGACTATGTAGAAGGTAGTGGGGATTGGAAGTTGCAACGTAAATATGCAGAATATACCTCCAGTAGCCTTACCACCCAAAATAGCTTTGCTTTTCATTTCGGACGAATAGAAGTGAGAGCGAAGATTCCGACTGCAACAGGAAGTTGGCCGGCGATATGGCTCTTGGGTGATAAATGGGAATGGCCTAACAATGGTGAAATCGACATCCTGGAATATTATATCAAGAATGGTCGTCCTTCCATCCTTGCCAATGCGTGCTGGGGTGACAAGGGTTTGTGGCAGGCGGTATGGAATGAATCTGTAACACCATTTTCTCATTTTACGACCAAAGACAAGGATTGGAGCAAGAAGTATCATATTTGGAAAATGGATTGGGATGAGAATTACATGTCTATTTATGTGGATGATGAGCTTCTCAATAAGATAGACTTAAAGACCACCTATAACAAAGGCAATGATGATAACTTCGAAAATCCATTTGTTTCTAATGAGATGAAGCATTATATCCTCTTGAATCTTGCCATTGGTGGAAATGGTGGAACTCCTGATATTTCCGCTTTTCCTCTGAAGTATCAGGTAGATTATGTACGTGTGTATCAGAAGAAATAATTAGCGGATTCAACAAGCAAGTGCAAAAATACTAAATGTTTTGTAAAAGCACTCCTTTGGTATTGAGAAATTCAATTCAAGAAAAAGACAATGCAGAAAAAAGTCCTTTCACAAAGCTCTACTTGTTGCTGACAAACAGAGAGTTAAGTGTGAAAGGACTTTTTTTCTGTTGAAGGTTTTCTTTCAGCAGATCATTCTGCTTTTCGAGTGCTGCGACATACTGGGTATCGTCGATCAGTCTCTTCAGTGTTCTTTTGATATTCATATATATAATCGGTTAAATTCGTTTATTGAGTAATATCACTGCAAAGATGCACCAATAAAGAGGCGCTTGAAATACTATCGGCGATTAATGTTGCAATTAATTTAGAGGGGAGAAGGAACGCTTGCCAGAGGGAGAAAGAACCTATAGAAGAAGGATAAATGATACGCTCTTCGTATCGGTTGACTCTAGTCATCCATATAGATGACCCGGGTCATCTATATGGATGACGGTAGTGGTCTATATGGATGACGGTAGTCATCCGATTGTAAGAAGGTATATTTCCTCCTTCTCTTCCACATTCTTTCTCCCTCTATCAAACGTACTTTCTCCCCTTCGTGTTGATTCCGTCGGTCTCAGCTTTCAGTTCCATCGTTTACTGCTTATAGTTCCATCGTTTACTCTTGTTGCAAGTGATGTGAAGCGACATCGATAAAAATGCCTTCACACTTAAGTGCGTGAATGTCAACATATTGCAGCTGCCGTGAAAGGGGAAATAATTTTGTGATGTAAATAAGAGTTTTCCATAGATATTCGATTACTTACGAGGAAATAATCACTCGGAATCTTCTGTATGTAGATAAAACGGCTTGTTAGCCCTTATAGGCTCTTCTGCTCTGTTTTTCTATTCCGTCGGTCAAATGTCTTTTATTAGTTCGGAAGAACGAATAGATAACACGATTTAGCCTGCCCCCTCAGATTTTTGCACTTCTATTGAGAACTAGCCCTTGTTTTTAAGAACATAAACATAGAACTGGACACCCTACTAAATTTATGAAAGAAAATCGTTCTGTATTCTTGTTTATTTCCACATAAAAGTGTATCTTTGCAGCGAAATTCCCTCATAAAAAACATAGAAGTATGAGAAAGAAAGCGAATAAGAGAATGAGCATGGACGACATCTATGAGATTTGCATTCTCTGCCATGGCAATAGCCGCAAGAAAGCTGAGCTTTATCAGCTCACCCTTGATGAGAACGACTGCGTGGCGTTTAATGCCCTATGGGTATTCACCCATTTCGACTTGCAGAATAACGAGTGGCTTTTTCAGAAGCATGACGAACTGATAGATAGGGTTCTCGTAGAGAAGAATGAGACCAAGCGCCGCCTGATGCTCCA
>OOCI01002107.1_pt1 | contig 12954 bp, 7 predicted proteins | sample 1671761 | NCBI WGS metagenome assembly OOCI01 (sample SAMN06348190, study PRJEB24527) | human gut metagenome | biome: human gut; feature: ankylosing spondylitis patient; material: feces | host: Homo sapiens | place: China | collected 2015-10
CCAGTGCCCAACGGATACAATACTTGATGAAGTCTTCCTCCAACTCCATCAAACCATCCATATCCAGGAAAGCAACCTCTGGCTCAACCATCCAGAACTCAGCCAGGTGGCGAGGTGTGTTACTGTTCTCTGCACGGAAGGTAGGACCGAAGGTATAGATGGCACCGAGTGCTGTAGCACCCAGCTCACCCTCCAACTGACCAGAAACAGTCAATGAAGTCTGCTTACCGAAGAAATCATCAGAATAATCGATCTTGCCATCCTCTGTCTTCTTCAGGTTGTAGAGGTTCTTGGTTGTTACCTGGAACATCTGACCTGCACCCTCACAGTCGCTGGCAGTGATGAGAGGAGTGTTGAAGTAGAAATATCCATGCTCGTGGAAGTAAGTGTGGATAGCCATCGCCATGTTGTGGCGGATACGCATCACAGCACCAAAGGTATTGGTACGGAGACGGAGGTGAGCATACTGACGCATGTACTCGAAGCTCTGTCCCTTCTTCTGCATGGGATAGTCGTTGCCGCAAAGACCGTAGATTTCGATGCTTTCGCACTGAATCTCAACGCTCTGACCGGCACCCTGGCTCTCTACCAAGGTACCTACTACGCTGATGCAGGCACCAGTGGTAATCTGGCGGAGCTGATTCTCATCGACCTTTGATGGGTCGACTACTATCTGAATATTATTAATAGTAGAACCATCGTTAAGAGCGATAAAATCGACTGCTTTGCTACTACGATGGGTACGAACCCATCCCTTAACATTCACGATTGAGTCGTAGGCTGTGCTCTTGAGCAAGTCAACGACTTTAGTTCTTTTTACTTTTTCCATTGTTAATTAATAGGTTAAAAAGGAGACTAAACAGATAGTCTCCTTTCTTATTATATCTTATTATCCTTATTCAAAAGCACCCATGCGGAGCATATCTACTTCCTTCTCAGTAAGGAAGCGCCAGTCACCGCGACGGAGATTCTTCTTGGTCAAACCTGCAAACTGTACACGGTCGAGCTTGGTTACACGATAGCCGAGGCTCTCGAAGATACGGCGAACGATACGGTTCTTACCGCTGTGAATCTCGATACCTACCTGTGACTTGTCACGCTCGTCAGCATAAGCTACTGCATCTGCCTTGATCTCGCCATCTTCCAAAGTGATACCCTCGCTGATCTGCTGCATATCGTGAGCAGTGAGGTTCTTGTCGAGGTGTACGTGATATACCTTCTTTTTCAAGAACTTAGGGTGAGTCAGCTTAGAAGCCAGGTCACCATCGTTGGTCAATAGGAGTACACCTGTTGTGTTACGGTCGAGACGACCTACAGGATAGATACGCTCAGGGCATACATCCTTTACGAGGTCCATCACTGTCTTGCGCTGCTGAGGATCATCGCTGGTTGTCACGTAATCCTTTGGCTTGTTGAGCAATACATATACCTTCTTCTCCAAAGATACTACTGCATCATGGAACTTCACCTCGTCGGTGCGAAGAATCTTGGTACCCAACTCGGTAACTACCTGACCATTGACAGTTACCAGACCAGCCTGGATGAACTCATCAGCCTCACGGCGAGAGCAGACACCAGCATTGGCAAGGAACTTATTCAAGCGCAATGGCTCTGTTGGGTCGATATTCTCCTCCTTGTATTCGATACGCTTCTTCATGCTATACTTAGCATTTGGATCGTATCCTGGAGTGTGCTGACGGAAGCCACCACCACGGTTGTTGCCATAGCCACCACCCTGTGGACGACCATAGCCGCCACCACGGTTGCTATTGTAACCACCCTGCTGAGGACGGCCATAACCACCACCACGGTTGCTGTTGTAGCCACCATGCTGAGGACGGCTGTTGTAACCGCCATGCTGAGGACGGCTGTTGTAGCCACCCTGCTGTGGACGGCTGCCATAGCCACCCTGCTGAGGACGACCATAACCGCCACCACGGTTGCTGTTATAGCCACCACGGCTGTTGTAGCCACCCTGCTGTGGACGGCTGCCATAGCTGCCACGGCTGCTACCATAGCTGCGCTGTGGACGCTCGCTGCTAGAGCTGGTAGAACTGCTCTGCAAGCCAGCACCGAAGCCTTCCGGACGGAAGCCACCCTCGCTACTGCTGCTACTTCTATCGCTGTTGAATGATGGGCGATGACTGTTAATACGTGGACGCTGTGTGCGACCTACACTACGATAACTCTTCTGATAACCGCCTGCGTTGAAGCCCTCTCGGGTGTTCTCGCTCTCAGACGATTGACTCTGTGGTTTGTTTTCGAACTCTGAATCCATAATTTATTCAATATAAAAGCCTCACGGCCGGGTTAATAAATCTATTATTATTAATTATGTTATATATGATATGTCTTGATATATCCTTGGCTGCCCGTTAGGGAAACTGCTTTTTGATTAAATACCGGTATAATTGCTAGGAGTGATAGCCATCAGTTCGGCCTTCACGCTATCGTTTACATTCAATCCCTTGATAAACTCATGAATGGTCTCCTCTGTCATATGGGTATTGGTGCGGGTGAGCGCCTTCAAAGCCTCGTATGGATGTGGATAAGCCTCACGACGAAGGATGGTCTGGATAGCCTCAGCTACTACAGCCCAGGTATTATTCAAATCTTCCTGCAACTTCTCCTCATGGAGGATGAGCTTACGCAAGCCCTTCAATGTGCTCTGGATGGCGATGACGCTATGACCGAGAGGCACACCGATGTTACGGAGTACGGTACTGTCGGTAAGGTCACGCTGCAGACGGCTAACCGGGAGCTTCTGTGCCAGGAACTGGAGGATGGCATTGGCAATACCGAGGTTACCCTCACTGTTCTCGTAATCGATAGGATTCACCTTGTGTGGCATAGCGCTGGAACCTACCTCACCAGCCTTGATCTTCTGCTTGAAGTAATCCATAGAGATGTACATCCAGAAGTCACGGTCCAAGTCGATGATGATGGTGTTGATTCTGCGGATGGCATCAAAGATGGAACCCAGATGATCATAGTTGCTGATCTGAGTAGTATATTGCTCACGCTCCAAGCCCAGCTTCTCGCTGACGAACTTGTTGCCGAAAGCCTTCCAGTCATACTCTGGATAAGCTACATGATGAGCATTGTAGTTACCGGTAGCACCACCAAACTTAGCTGTAAACTTGCAAGCCTTCAAAGAATCGAGCTGCTCGGTAAGACGATATACATAAACCATGATTTCCTTGCCCAAACGGGTAGGAGAAGCAGGCTGACCATGAGTCTTAGCCAGCATAGGTACATCCTTCCACTCATCAGCATAAGTCTGAAGCTGGGCAATCAGCTCTTCAACCTGAGGGTAGAAGCACTCCTCCAGAGCTTCCTTCACTGAAAGAGGCACACTTGTGTTGTTGATGTCCTGAGATGTCAAACCGAAGTGGATAAACTCCTTGTAGGCATCCAAGCCACCAATCTTGTCAAACTCTTCCTTGATAAAATACTCAACAGCTTTCACATCGTGGTTGGTAACCTTCTCAATGTCTTTCACACGCTGAGCATCGTTTTCGTTGAAATGACGATAGATGTCACGCAAACGCTCAAACAGCGACTGATCGAAAGAAGCCAGCTGCGGCAATGGTAACTCACATAAAGTAATGAAATACTCTATCTCTACTCGAACACGATAACGAATGAGAGCATACTCAGAAAAGTAGTTAGCGAGTTGCTCTGTTTTTCCCCTGTAACGACCATCTATAGGTGATATGGCAGTCAATAAATCTAAATTCATAACAATACGTATTATTTATATAGGGTGCAAAGGTAATGAATTCCTGCGAGAAAACAGAAAAACTGAGAATTATTTAGCTTTAATTAAAACAAAAAAGGTCTTCCAACGATTGTTGAAAGACCTTTTAACTTGGTGGGCGCTGACGGATTCGAACCGCCGACCCTCTGCTTGTAAGGCAGATGCTCTAAACCAGCTGAGCTAAGCGCCCTTACTTTTCGTAAGCGGTTGCAAAGGTACTACAAATATTTGATTCCACCAAACTTTTTCCGACTTTTTTTTCATTTTCGTTGAAAAAACATGAAAAAAGGCATTTTCCACGGGGGAAAATGCCCTTTATATAGGATGATTTAGCGCTTTTTGCCAAAACTTACTGTTCCACAGAATCTGCAGGAGCATCTCCAGAATCTGCTGGAATATCTACGGAATCTGCTGGATCCTCGTCGATAGCATGCTCAGAATCCTTCTCTCCAGCCTGCTTTTTCTCCAAGAGTCCTCTCAAGCGCTCAGTTTCTGCATTGGCATCTTCCAAAGCAGCATTCAAGGCATCCAGTTCCGACTGGTGAAGTGCATCTACAATATCCATATCCGGAGCCTTTCTCCAACGGGAAGAGCCCAGATTGTAGGTAACACCTAGTTCTAAATAGTAATTCTTGCATCGGCGGGTCCAAGACTGGGAGGCACTTCCTGCACAATTATCAATGTTATGATCGAAGGTATTCAGACCAGCCTCAGCAAAAAGCTGCACCTTATCTGCCACCTTCCATGCCGAATGAAGCCCCAGACTGTAATTCATGGCATAGTTGTTGTGAGTCATCGAGCGGCCCACACCGGCACCGGCAAACGCCATTATGTTCCAGACGCGTTCTTCCTTATAACCCTTGAAAAGGTTGGTCAGGTTGAACATCACCTGCTCATTGGCTACCCAATACTTGTTGCCATTGCCCTCGTTGGTATCCTCGTTCCAGTCGGCATCCACCTTCTTTCCCCAGAATCCCTGAATCTTGGTACGAAGACCGATACCTGGCGTAAACCACTTGCCGAAAGCCAGGGAGATGCCCGGATTGCTGCGGAACTTCTTGAAAGGACTCTTCGACAGATCATGTCCTCTCTCTTCGGCAGAATACCATGCATTCCAATCCAAGCCAGCCTGCACAAACCAATTACTGAAAAAAGAATTGGTGGCAATACTATATTTTTCTTCAGGAACCACATCCTGAGCAAAACTACCCATAGAAACACTAGCCAAAGCCAGCAAAGCTAATATCTTTTTCATACCTTTCTATTTTTAACTTTCAGTTTAACTACACCTTATTATATATAGCAGTCTTCGATATTATATATAGCATTCCTTGATGATGGAAGCCTCTACCCCAGAAGATGCTCTATCTCCTGCTGCTGAAGGATGCAGAGCACCGACTTGCCATCAGGAGTATAGTTCACATTCTCGCAGGCGAAAAGTCCATTGACCAATCCTTCCATCTCCTCATTGCTCAACACCTGTCCGTGCGGTATCGCTGCATGACGGGCAAGCGAAAGAGCCAGGGCATGGTTGATTTCATCCATGGCAGAGTCTCCTTTCTCCACCGCACTGGATACCATATCCTGCACCAGTCTTACCGGATTCATACCTTCCAGACCGGCAGGTACGGAGTTGACGGCATAGCTGCCACCTCCCAGATCTTCCAACTCAAATCCCATCCCGTTCATTTCCGGCAAGATCTTTTCGAAGATCACCTTTTCCGACATCGGGAACTGCACTACTTCCGGGAAGAGAACCTTCTGGGAATGGAAGGTGCGCTCGGCAAGCTGCTTGAGATACTGTTCGAAAAGGATACGCACATGGGCACGATGCTGGTCGATGATCATCAATCCCGATTTCACGGCGGTCATGATATACTTGCCTTTATACTGATAATGGGATGGCGACTTCTCTGCAATGATACTGCTGGCCGTAGTACCTGCAGCAGTAGCCTGCTCGGGCTCATCAAAGAGTTCCATCGTATGCTGCTGTTCATCCTGGTCTTTCAACCCCTCGTAAAGCTGTTCCCAGTTCTGGTCTATCTCCGGTTTGGTACTGGAAGGTCCAGGGAAACCGGCTCCAACAGGCTTCGCCGTAGTGGCAGGACGGGTCTTGAAAGGATTATATCCCGGATTGACGCTGATCTTCGGAGCCGATGCCGAAGGAATCTCTTCCGGATTGAACATCGGGATTTCCGGCTTATCCTCGGTATCGAAGTCGATGGTAGGTACATCATTAAACATACCGATGCTCTCCTTCACGGCAGCCGAGAGAATCTGCCAGATAGCCTGCTCATTCTCAAACTTGATTTCGGTCTTGGTAGGATGGATGTTCACATCGATATCCTTAGGATCCACCTCGAAATAGAGGAAGTAAGGCACCTGCTCTCCTACTGGAATCAGGCGGTCGTAAGCCGCCATCACCGCCTTATTGAAATAAGGATGCTTCATGTATCTGCCGTTCACAAAGAAGAACTGATGCACTCCCTTCTTGCGGGCAGCCTCCGGTTTGCCGGCAAATCCGGAAATCTTGCACATGGTTGTCTCTACATTGACAGGCAAGAGATCATGATTGAACTTCTTGCCAAACACATCCAGGATACGCTGGCGCAGATTGGCAGCCCGAAGATTGAACACTTCTGTGCCATTGCTGTGCAGAGTAAACGAAATCTGTGGATTCACCAAGGCAATGCGCTCAAAAGCGGTAAGGATGTTATTGAGCTCGGTAGAATTCGATTTCAGGAATTTACGGCGGGCAGGAACATTGTAGAAGATATTGCTCACAGAAAAGTTGGTTCCCACAGGACAGGCACAAGGTTCCTGACGCTCATACCGGGAACCCGATATGGCTACGAGGGTACCTATCTCGTCAGATTCCTGACGGGTCTTGAGTTCCACCTGTGCCACGGCAGCGATAGAAGCCAAAGCCTCTCCTCGGAATCCCATCGTACGGAGGGCAAAGAGATCGTCTGCCTTACGGATCTTAGAGGTGGAATGGCGCTCAAAGGCAAGGCGGGCATCCGTCTCCGACATTCCCTTGCCATCATCAATGACCTGGATGTTGGTGCGACCCGCATCCACCACGACCACCTGAATATTCCTGGCGCCGGCATCAACAGCATTCTCCACCAGCTCCTTGATGACAGAAGCTGGTCGCTGTATCACTTCTCCTGCTGCTATCTGATTGGCAACAGAATCTGGTAAAAGTTGGATGACATCACTCATCGTCGTTTCTTTTTTTATTTACGTTTGTTTTTCTTGGTAACTTTTGGCGCAACCTTTGAGGTTTTCCTGGAAGCTGCACGAACTGCTTTCTTTGGGGCTGTCTTGGATGCACTCTTGGATGCCTCCTTGTCAGTTTTCCCAGATGCAGTCTCAGCTTCAGCCTTCTCCTTATCCTCCTTGAGCGGTTCCTTCTTCAGGGACTGCAAAGGTGCCTCATGGCGCTTGATGGATTTCAACTCCGTGCCACTCGACTTGCCACGCCATACAAAAATATCATTCTTATCCTTTGGTCGGAGGTCCTCAAACCATGCAAAGTTGGGTAGCTTATACTTGGCAGGCGGAACCTGGGTAATCGGATACATGGTACTGGTGAACTTATTGGTCCAGATCTTATCCAACTTTCTGGCTGCTCCCAGATACATACGCATGGTATCGGTCTCCAGATAGTTGAGTCCCACCAGGGAACTGTCCTTGTCGTTGGTCATATAATAGACCGTCTGCACATTGCCGATTGCTTCCGTCATCTTCATTTCTCCTTTTTCGAAATAGGATTTCATTTCAGAAGAAGTAATCTGATTATAATGTACGCTGTCCGGCATCTGTTCGATAGAGAGAGCCTGACCGATAACATGGGCAAAGCGGATGGTGGAGTCTGCCATATAAGCTTTGATTTCCTCACCGAGCATCTGCCGGTTGGCATTCCAGATAACAGGATCCTTATACATCGTCATACAGGAATCCTTGGAATTGAAAACCAGGGAATCGCAGATAGCCTGCATATCGTTGCGGAAAGCACGGACATGCGGATAGGCATGCACCTTGCGATATACCGAATCGGTATTGATATGATAGGTATAGATGCGCATGGTATCTGAATGCATCCACAACGTATCTTTCTGAGAATAGTCGATGGCTACAGGTCGCTTGGTAGCGAATCCCATTCCCGTCTTCTCATTATAACGGAGATAGTTGCAGGTAAGAGAATTCTTATTCTTCTTATCCACATACACAACATTGCCATAACCCGTGCTCTCGCCATTCTTCACATAGTAGAGACTGTCACCGGTAATCGACTTATCCTTATCCACCAAGGTAGAACGGCCGAAGAGCTTAGCCTTATCGGTCTTGGTATCATAATAACCATCTGCCGTATGCACCACGCTGGAACCGGAAACAATCTTGGAAGGTCCCACCATGTGGGCGGTAGAGGTTGGAACGTCATAATACAAGGTATCGGTGGTAACCACATCCTTACCACTGCGCAACTTCACATTGAAGACGAACTTTGCCTCTCGGGTCTCGGTATGATATTCTCCCCAGTCGGAAACCAGTCGGTCCTTACCGTCGATGAGCGTACCTCCGTCAAAGAAGTTCGCCATGTTATACAGACGGTCAAAATCCAGACTGTCTGTCTTCAGGGTCTGTCTGCGATGGTGCAGTACCACATTTCTGCGGGCATGCATCATCTGCATCATACCATCATATTCAGCCCTCTCGCAGGTAAGCGACAAGGTGTCACCCTGACGGTAATGCACATGACCGAAAGCCTTCACAGAGTTGGTTCCCTGATAGAAATAGGCACTGTCGCAGGTGAGATGACCTCCCTGGTGCATAAACGAAACCTTGCCCTTTACAATCTGGGCATCAGGGTTTCTGCCAAACATATCATAGCGCAGCTCATCGGCGTGAAGAAGATAGACTCTCTCACCCTCCGGGCGCTTCTTGTGTTTCTTCCTAGGTGCCTGCATAGCCTGCACCAGACAAAACCCAAATAGGCATAGAATCAATATGAAAAAGATTCTATGCCCGTTCTTGTTAATATTATGTTGCTTGTTATTGATCATTTAACCCAACCTTGATATTCAAAATTGCAATTCTTGTAGCGATCGTTCATACGAACGTAGGTCTTCTTAATCTTGTCAACCACCCAGTCATGCAACGTTTTTTCTCTTTCCTTGGCAAGGACGACATCCTTCATTACCTGAAAATCTTCAGTAATGGTAGCTCTATGGCCCTCTACCCTACTCACCAACTTGATCAGGGCGCAGGTAGTCTTGCCCTTGCTGTTGACCATGGTAAAAGGTGCAGAAATCTGGCCTACCTTCATGGTATCTACCACACGTGCCACCTCTGTAGGAAGATCCTTCATCTGGAACTTAGAGGTACGGTTGTCTGCCTGGGCTGTATTTGCCATCAATCCCTTGTTGTTACGGGTATCCTTATCATCAGATAATGCCTCTACGGCTGCCTCGAAGGTAAACTTCTTGGCACGGATATCATTACCGATGGAATCCAGACGACCTATAGACTTGTCGATAGCCTCCTGTGAAACCTTTGGCTTGAGCAGGATATGACGGCACTTGATCTTGTCACCTCGCTTATCAATCAACTGGATGATGTGATAACCGAACTCAGACTCCACAATCTTGGAAATCTTCTTTGGGTCGGTCAGGTTGAATGCTACATTGGCAAATGCAGGATCCAACATACCACGTCCGATATAATCCATCTCACCACCCATTCGGGCTGAACCCGGGTCTTCACTGTACATACGAGCCAAAGTAGCGAAAGTTGTCTCACCCTTGTTCACACGGTCGGTGAAGTCACGCAACTGGTTCTTCACACGGCTGATTTCTTCCATCGGAATACGAGGCTGCATGGTCAGGATCTCTACCTCCACCTCTGTAGGAACGAATGGAATACTATCCGTAGGCAAGTTGTTGAAATACTTACGTACCTGCGCAGGAGAAACCTTGATATCCTTTACCAGTTCCTGCTTCATCTTCTGGATGAGCTGGCGGTTCTTGAAATCATCATGCATCTGCTGGCGCATCTGGGTGATGCTCTGCTTACGGTATTCCTCCAGCTTCTCACGGGATCCAATCATGGAAACCCAATAGTTGATCTGGTCGTCGATGCCCTGCATGACTTCCGACTCAGACACCTCGATACTGTCGATGGCAGCCTGATGCAGGAAAAGTTTCTGCACGGCAATCTGCTCAGGAATAGAACAATCTGGATCGCCGACGAACTTGATGCCATCTGCCTCCGACTGCAAGCGGGTAACCTCGACGTCAGACTTGAGGATAGCCTCATCTCCAACTACCCAGATCACCTCGTCAACAATACTTCCCGGGTCGATTGACTGCGAGTCGTTCACCGCTTCCAACTTTGCCGAATCACTGTCGGCAACCGAAGCATGGCGACTCATGCCCATACGTGAGGCGCTTGCGCTCATGCCCATGATGAGGAGCAATGCGATAAACGCCAGACTCATTTTATATCCAGTCTTCATAGATCTGTATTCTGCTTGAATTTTATATTTAATGTTTGTTTACCGTGGCTAATACCTCAGGGTACACCACAAACTGATATTTCTTTCTTAATGTTGCTACCCATTCCTTCTCCAGCTGGTCCTGATAGTCGGCTATCACCCAGGCTTTCACATCCGTGTATTCCTTAGGTCCCTTCTTGAGAATTTTTCCGAATGTAGCATCGTAAGGATATCCTTTAACCTTCTCTACCTTGGCGCTTGTCTTGAACACCAGTGAATCCACTACAGGATGATCTCCCTTTTTGAAGATTCCTTCCTCCACCTGGACACGCACCACCGAATCGGCATTAAACTTGCTTCGAAGCAACTCTGCCCATTGGCTGAAAGGCTTACCCTTTACGCATTTCTTGACCGCTGCCACATCGGCAGCATCCTTTGTATGGTAAGCAATACCCTTGAAGCGGGGATGCTCCCATCTGTATTTCTTCTTGTTCTTGGCAAAATAAGCAGCTTGTGCCTGTTCATCATTCGCCGCTTTCTCCCATACCATCCGGTTGCTGATTTCATAGAGCAGCAATCCGTCGTGATACTCCTGCACAAGATATTTCAGATTCTTGTCGTGAGCCGACAATTCTGAAGTTTTCTGATCCAAGACGGTTTCACGGTCACTTCCCGCAGGCAACGTCCTGGCAATGGAATCCAACTTTTCGTTGATGATTCTTTCTCTGATTCCCTTGGCATCGATGAAACGAAGGATATCGTTCTTCACCGAATCATAAGGATAGAAGTCCTGCTTTCCCATCAGCTTGATGATGTGATAGCCAAACTCCGAGAGGATTGGCTTGCTGATTTCTCCCACCTTGAGTGAGAATGCAGCATCCTCAAAACTCTTCACCGTCTGCCCTCTTGATATCCAGGAGATGTCTCCACCCTTGACGGCAGAACCCTGGTCATCAGAATACTTTCTGGCATATCCGGCGAAATCGCCCCCCTTGCATAGGGCCTGATAGATAGACTGAGCCTTCTGTCGTGCCTTCTCCTGTTCGGCAGCAGAGGCTTTCTGTCCCAAACGGATCAATATGTGGACAGGATGAACCATTCCGCCCGACCTACTGACACGTTGTTTTGCTTCTTCGTATATTTTCTGCGCTTCCGCCTCCACGTCTCCCGAACTAATCATCGCCGGACGTACCTGCTGGTCACGATACTGCAGGAACTCCTGTTTGAAAGAAGCCGTTGTATCGATATGGGCATCCAATGCCGCCAAAACCTTAAGTTTGTAATTAACAAATAGGTCAACATACTCATTGACTGTCTTCTTGTCAATCACGCCCTCGGAATTGTTTTTGTTATAAGAATATTCAAATTCCGAACGACTGACAGGCAGACCATTGATAGTCATGATAGTAGGGTCGTCGTTTTGAGCAAAAGCTATGCTCCCCGAAAGGAGCATAGCTGCAAAAAGCGCATAAAATCTCATATTACTTTTCAAATAATTATTCTGGGCGGCTGTAGTTAGGAGCCTCACTGGTGATAGTGATATCATGTGGATGGCTCTCCAATACACCGGCATTTGTAATGCGGGCAAACTTAGCGTTGTGCAAGTTCTCGATAGTAGCAGCACCACAGTAACCCATACCAGAACGCAAACCACCAATCAACTGGTAGATAACCTCCTGTACGGTTCCCTTGTAAGGAACACGACCTGCGATACCCTCTGGTACAAGCTTCTTGGCATCCTTGGTATCACCCTGGAAGTAACGGTCCTTAGAACCATTCTTCTGCTCCATAGCCTCGAGAGAACCCATACCGCGGTAGCTCTTGAACTTACGGCCGTTGAAGATGATAGTATCGCCAGGGCTCTCCTCAGTACCAGCTACCAATGAACCGATCATTACGCAGCTACCACCAGCAGCCAGAGCCTTCACTACGTCACCAGAATAGCGCAAACCGCCATCGGCAATCAAAGGAACGCCTGTACCCTTCAAGGCAGAATAGACATCATAAACAGCACTCAACTGAGGCACACCTACACCGGCAACGACACGGGTAGTACAGATAGAACCAGGGCCGATACCTACCTTTACGCCATCAGCACCATTCTCTACCAAATACTTGGCAGCCTCGCCAGTAGCAACATTACCTACTACTACATCTACCTGTGGGAAGGCAGCCTTAACCTGCTTGAGCTTCTCAACAACACCCTTAGAGTGACCATGAGCAGTATCAATAACGATGGCATCAGCACCAGCCTCAACCAGAGCCTTGGCACGATCCAAGGTATCAACTGTAACACCAACACCGGCAGCCACGCGAAGGCGACCCTTGGCATCCTTGCAAGCCATTGGCTTGTCCTTAGCCTTGGTGATGTCCTTGTAAGTGATCAAACCTACCAAGCGATTCTCATTATCAACTACAGGGAGCTTCTCAATCTTGTTCTCCTGTAAGATGGAAGCTGCGGCAACCAAGTCGGTCTGGATGTGAGTGGTAACCAGGTTCTCGCTGGTCATTACCTCATCAATCTTCTTGTCCATGTGACGCTCGAAACGAAGGTCACGGTTGGTCACGATACCAACGAGATGATTCTCGTCATCCACCACTGGAATACCACCGATATGATAGTCGTGCATCATATCCAGCGCATCCTTCACTGTACTGCCACGACGGATGGTGACAGGGTCATAAATCATACCAT
>OOCI01002108.1_pt1 | contig 12951 bp, 21 predicted proteins | sample 1671761 | NCBI WGS metagenome assembly OOCI01 (sample SAMN06348190, study PRJEB24527) | human gut metagenome | biome: human gut; feature: ankylosing spondylitis patient; material: feces | host: Homo sapiens | place: China | collected 2015-10
TAGCACCTGACTGTTAATCAGGGTGTCACTGGTTCAAGTCCAGTCGGGGGAGCCAGATATCTGAAAGCGCATTGTAGAGCCGTTCAAGGCATGCAAGGCGCTTTCGCTGTATCTGGGCATTTATCAAAAAGGTGTCAGTGATCGAATAGTTTGTCGATATGTGAGTTATGCCGGCTGCGCTGAAGCTTCAGATTAAAGGCTAAATGCAAATACATCTGCGTAGTCTGAATATTGCTGTGTCCGAGGATAAGCCGGAGGGTCTCCAGATCTCCGCCGTCCGCAAGGTAATATGTTGCGAATGTGTGCCGGAGCAAGTGAGGGTGAAGACGTTCTATTCCGGTGACTTCTTTAAGACGCTGGAAAACAAGCTTAATTGAATTATCGTTGCACCGTCCTCCGTATTGATCCAGGAAGAACGGCTCGGAACTGCTGGCGAACTGACGAAATTTTAACCGATAGTTCAGAAGTTGTTCGCAGGTCTGGTATCCTATGGGGATAAGCCGTTGCTTGCTGCCTTTACCGCGTATGATCATGGACTTAGTGCTAAAGGTGATATCGCCTATATTGATCCGGGGGATTTCTCCGCGGCGCAGTCCGCTGTCAAGCATAAGCAGCACAAAGCACTTGTTGCGAAGGCTGTAATGAGAAAATGAATCATCGCAGGCACGAAGCAGCTGAATGATCTCATTGTCATCAAGAATAAGCTGCTCCTTCTTATGAACCTTCGGAAGCCGGAGCTGACGGGAAAAATCATCGAGGTATTCTTCGCCGATGCAGAAATTATAGAAAGCCTTAACAGCTCTCATTGAACCCTGAACGGAACTGCTGCTCAGCCGATCCCCGTTCCGCTTGGTTTGCAGTTTAAGATAAGCTCCATAACGCTTAAAATTAAGCAGATTTAATTCTGCAGGATCATTATAACCTTTCGGAATATTGTCCATAAGCCATATGAAAAAATCCTCGAGCTGCTCTTTGTACCAGCTGATAGTTACCGCACTGTTGTTCCGAAACTCTTGTTCCAGAAGAAACATCTCATACATTTCGCGAATCGTCAAAAAAATCACCTCCGTTGCGCATGGGGCGCCCCGCGCGCACACGCGCAGCCCCATGCGCTGCTACTTGATAGTTTTTGCCCACCTCAATATAGTTTGATATAGATAATACACGCCTATAGCAGTCAACCAACTAGCGCCGATGGTAAGCATTGCACCGATCGGGACGAAGTAATTTACATAGCCCATGATCTCCTTAACCTCGGACGGGATTTGAATGTCCTTGAAAGGGCTGTCCGGCAGAAGAAGAACTATAGCATTAGCTATATCGGATACAACATCTGTTATTGAGTTCCATAAACTTTTCAACCATTCGCCCATGGCGACACCTCCTTAGTGGTTGATCATCTTCGGCGTGATATGAATAAGCAGCACGATAAATCCAACGATGAAAACAGTGTAGCATATCGGCTGCACCAGGGGAACAACTGAAAGATCTATAACGAGTTCCTCGTCTATTTCGAACATGGGTTCGAAGTCCTCGGGAATATTTCCGATAGTCTGATTACCCTTGAACGGCTCCAGCTGCGCAGGATCCGTTGATATAGGAATCCGGAAAACCGGTGCGACAGGATCCGCGACGAACACGCCAAGGATCCGGATAAGGTCATAGGGAATGCAGAACGGGAATTTTGTAGAGATGATCGAAGGTATATCTATATCAAGCTTGAGCTGCGCTTTATATTCCGTCAACGTCATGTCCGGATTTCCCGGAACGTCCTTGACGGTTATAGCGTCGTCGGGATTAACTATCGATGGATCGGTGTCAACCTCAAGAGTTGGATTCTTGGTTTTATCCATTGGCAGCACATCGGACAGATCATCAAGTCCGGGGATAACCTCAGAAGAGGAACAAGAAGTAATCCCATGAACGAAATTATAATAATCTCCTGTGCTGGTTACAAGACCGCTATTCAGCGAAGATAAATCTATATCAAGATCCGAAATAGCTTGTACTGTTAACTTTCCATTCCGGAAAACATAACAAGAAGTTAATTCTTGATCCTTATCAGTTTGAACCCCACTAGATATATAGGAACCATAAACACGATTTAAACTAACAATTCCATAAATCTGGTGTTGAGTTAAGTAATCGGCAAAACTTGTAACAGAAGTCGAGCAGCTAATACCAACAACATTGTAAAAAGTAGAACGATCTAAATTGGGGAGATAACGAACAGAACACAAATATTCGCCTTGAGTAATATGAACATAGAGATAGCCAGCTCCAAAAATACAAATATCATCGTTAAAATAGACAGGAGCAAAACTTTGTCCTATTACGGTTTTAGCATAAACATCATTTAGGGGGAGAGAATCAAATGCTATCGGTTTTGTGATATCGGCAGAAAGGAATTGATAATCATACTTTGATTTAAAATCAACTACTGTATCGGAGCTTATACCAATAATTTGACCGTATAGTACTAAAAATTGATCATATGTCAGATCAACTTTTCCGTCAGCAGAGATTGTAATCTCACCGGAGTCAAACCAGCTGGCACAGGTATCATAAATCTGCTGCCAGCCGGAAACGAACCAGGACGGAGTATTCTCAGAGCCGACAAAAGCTTTCTGCCAGCCTTCAACGCCGCTTTCAACGAAACAGCCTATACCCTCGGCTACATCGTCATACTGCCCGGACATAACGCCGAGCAGATTAAACGCCAGAACACCAAGGGCAACACCTGCAGAAGCAAGCCCAACAGCCTTCGGACGAAGCCCGATGATTCCGCAGACGAGGACAGCCGCCAGAGCAGCGGCAGCTATTCGTTTTTTCATTCGGATCTTCCTTTCTGATTGAATGCAGCTATGCGCGCTTTCATGTCGGTGATCTCCTGGGACTGCTCTTCCTTGGGCTTATCGAACTTCTTGAAGGTATCGTAGAGCTTGCAGACGGATTTTCGGAGATTGAAGAACTCCGAGCCGACGCGCTCCTGAATAGGGTACCAGTACTGAACGGCGACGAACATCTTGTGGAACACCACGATCATGAACATGCCTTTAGCGCCGTAGTTCGTTAGCTTCCGGTGCTTGTACTCCGTTTCGACCAGTGATCTGATCTGACGGTCAAGCATTCGGTCGTTCTGGGTGATGAGGATAATGTCATAGAAGTAATGCCTATGCTGCGAGAAGAATTCAAGCCAGCGCATACGGTTCTTGTTAAGTCCGTCACGGGAATTAAACGGAATCTGCGCTTCATCAATGATGATAACACCCTGATGTTCATCGCGCTTGTTGCTGTCGAAGTGTTCCCGGGCATACTGCTCGAACCTGTCAACGTTCATTTCAAGCGTAGGGATATAGACAAATTCGCCCTTGTGCTTTTTAGGGTTTAAGTTCACCTGGAAATTGGCGATAACGGGAACCTTGCGGCGCAATGCCCGGTCAACGACCTCGGCGGCGTGATAGCTCTTGCCGCTTCCAGGTGTCCCGGTGTAGAGATAGATCATTATTCGTCCTCCTCGTCCAGCAGTTTCATATAAAGGCGGATACACCGCCAGATGATGAAGCTCCGGGAATACCCGGACTGCGCACACATTTCGTCAAGATCGTGGAGCAGATCCGGCGGAATAGTTATGGTGATACGTTCTTTTTTAGTCATATATGTAAACCTCGTGAGGTGTGTATTTTGTCATACTGTTCTAGTGTAAAGGAATGGCGGCTCAGGAGAACCGAACCGCCCCGGGGAATATTAGCCGGCTACCTTGCCGAATGTCTTCTTAGCAAGCTTGATCAGCTGCATGATACCGAAGATCACAAGACCAGCTGTAAGAATACCGATGATAACCGGAATCAGAGTAGCAACGAGCGTTCCAAACTGATTGGTCATCTGGGTACCAGCTTCGGAAAGAGTCTTAGCCATGTCAATGCCGGAAGCTTCGGTAGTAGCTGCGGAAGCGCAGACAGACGAAACAACACCAACAACCGCAGCTGCTGCCGTTGCGACTACAACCTTGCAGCGCTTACCGATCTTCTTGATCTTTTCGAATACCTTCATGTGATTACCTCCTTCGTGGTTAGTCGTTATGCTTGAAAATGGCGCTGTAACAGATCGTGAAAATCAGTCCTAGAAGCCACACACAGCCGGACAGACCAAATCCGAACATTAAGCCATAGAAGCCGAAAGATAAAAGATACATCACGACACCTACTTTCTCAGGTGCCGGAAGATCTGCGCCCCTGCGATGATACCAAGCATGATGATTATGATGATAAGCGCTATGTAGATATCATCGAGGGTCGTATCATAGACGATGAAATCACCGTCTGCGAAATCAACGTAGTTGTTCATGATACTTCTGCTGTGCTCGCCTGGCTGGCGATCGGAGTGATACCGTTGACCTTGCCCTTGAAGTTCAGCTCGAGATCTACATCAGAACCAACAAGCGGAAGGAGATCGTCAAGCTTTAAGTCGAGATTCTTCAGAACGATATCCGACATAAACTTAGAATCGGCTTTCTTGCCGTAGACGTTGTCATCATCGAAATTGCACTGAAGATTGATACCCTTGATCTGTCCGCCGTCCTTGCTCGGGAAGTCAAGGGGCTGGAGTCCTACAAGTCTTACTTTCATTTTTACCTTCTTTCTGCCCCGTTCCGGGCGTGTTTATATGTTATCGGCGTTATTGCCGTGGAGCCAGTACAAGGGACATTGACCCATGCACCAGCGTGCAGCCCGTTGCTACCCTCACGTCAACGGAGCCGAAACCGTGCCGCCATCTCAAAAACACCTATAATCTCAAGCGCTCATGCATTTTTTCTTGGTGAAAGCTCGGGCGGTAACCCTCAAAGGGCTTGGAGGTGGTTTTGTTTTCACTCGCAACCACTAAACGAGCCTTTAAAGGTAGGTCTATTTATTTGAAACTTCGATCATCACAGGTGATTGATTTGCAATAGTCGTAAGCTGCTTTTGAAGTGCTATGATTTGATCAACCGTATACTTTTCAAAATCGAAAAGGTTATTTTCATAGAGTTTATCATGATTAATTCGAGAAACTGCTAACGCTTCTCTTATGAGATCAACATCTTCGGAGGTGATTGTTATTGTCTTGCTTTTTATGTCTTTGATTTTTCTAACCAAGCTGAAAACAAAGCTAAGTAAATTATATAAACCAAAAACTAAGAGAAGTGCACAAATGAAGCCGACAATATAGTAACCTTTTTGTTCGCTGCTCATTTCTTCACCTCCTGACTGTAGCAGTTTCGGCAGCCGCCGTAGAACATTCGCTCGTTCTCTCCGCCATAGTAAGCGCAGGTATCTGTATTTACAAGCTTGTGGCACTTATCACAACGAACAAAACGGAATCCACCGGCGCGGAAATGATTATTTTTTGTTGATGGGTCTGAAATGTGTTTAGTAAAGCGTTCTTCAAGGTTATTCATGATCATGTTTCACCTCTATGATAACAGGTGATGAATCCTGAAGCGTGCCTATAAACTCAGTGCTAAGCTTTCGGATCTTCGCAATTTCCCGGTGTACTTCGTCTTCGTCGCAGGCTTCGGGGTTTTCCGTGAGCAGATCGCGCCAGGAGAGTTCCGAGCATGAGAGCGCTTCTTCCAGAACTTCGATATCTTCGGAGGTGATTGTTATTTTCTCGATCTTCATTACTCTGCCCCCTTAAGCTTATAGCAGAGATTATCAATGAAAGCAATACGTTCCTTGTCACCGTCGATTACACGGTTGACAATATCCCGATATTCAGGACTAAATTGACTGAAGTCTGTATTGAGACATTCGGTAATTTCGCGACCAATTTCAACACGCTTTGCATTGAGCGATTCAAGCATGATAATGCATTCGCCCATATTGATTTCAATATTCATACCTGTTCACCTCGCTGATCAAAACGGGTCGCAACCGTGAAGATCACAGTATGCAGGCGACATATACTTGATATATCCGCAGATCGTGCACACGCCCCAAGGAGTGTAATCATGATCATGCGCGTCAGGATCGAAATAATCATCAGGATCATCAGAATCTTCATGATCAGAAGCAGTTTCCGGCTCTTCTCCTGTCGGGACGAGTTCCGGGTGACCGCCGAACTCGGCAAGATCGCCGTCTGCAACCTCGAGCAGCTGACGACGAAGTACACAAGCGTTATGATGCTTTTTCTTGTCCTGCTCTTCCTGCGCTTCGTCCATGAGGAGCCCTAAACCCTCGATTACTCGAACCAGCTCATCACGAGTTAACTCAATACTGTACTTTTCCATGTTCATTATCCTTTCTTAGTTACCTTGTTCTAGGTGGGATTAATACAACCATTTGATTGCATATTTATTATACAACTATATGGTTGTAATTTCAATAGCTTGGCAAAACTTTGTAGGTTTTACCAAAAACAATGGAGGTTTTTTCAATGGTTTACACAAAAATTAAGACACTCAGACAGGAAAACAAGCTAAGTCAGCAGCAAGTATCTGATATTCTTGAAATCAAGTATCAGGTTTATCAGCGTTACGAAAACGGAACGCGCGAAATACCTTTGCACCTGCTGATTAAGCTTGCCGACTTTTACGGAGTAACTCTCGATTACATCGCAGGACGTTCCGAAGATACAGGTGCCGAGGAGATCGGCAACATCGGGTAAGGCGTTCCAGCGGTTGTATAATACATATTTTTAGGAGGTGAAACAATGAAAAAGGTCCTTAGAATCATTATGCTATTGTTAATAGCAATTGTTATAGTATTTTGTACAGTTGCTGTGCTCAACATGATATCCAAAGGTGAAGATATACGAACAATAATATATGGAGTGAGAGCAGGAATTATAATAATTGTAATATGCATTCTTGCTTTTATCCTGCTCGGCAAGAAAAAAGGTTAATTTTATCCCCACGGGTGTTTCTCCCAGAACTCCTTGATTTTCTCGGCGCTTAACTGCTTGTATTCGTTGATTAATGCCTGCTGGTTTGCGTTCAGCAGGGAATCCCGGTGCTTGAGCATTTCGCGGAACTTCAGCTCGCCCACGCATTGGATCAGCGTATCAATGCTATTTCCTGCCTGCTGGAATACGTATCGTTCAAGCCTGGTCAAGTTGTATTCAACGCCCTTCGGAGTGTACAGGCTGATTTTCTCTACACTCTGCAGGAACTTTTCCCACCACACAGGCGACGGAGCACGGCGGCGGTTGGTGTCGGTCTTACTGGGAACGATGAACCGCATGTAGTTATTGAGAACGCCGAAGAACCTTTCGCCCCATGTTTCTTTCAGCTTGAGAAATGCAAGCGCACGTTCGCGCCGGAGTTGCAGCTCACACCGGACCCAGTGATAACCCAGACCGCCACGCTCCTGCGCCTTGTCGTAGAATCTGATACGCAGCTCAGACTTAGGACTGCCGAAGTAGCAGCTATGCGCGCGATTTACCTTGCCGGCCTCGTCGGTCTCGCAGTCTACTTCCGGGTGCGATTTGCTGAACTTGCTTATGTACCGTCCGCAATACGCGAACTTGCAGATCTTGACGATATCAAGCAGACCTTTTCCGTTTTCGGACTTGTCTATATCATCATACGCAACATCAAGTCGGGTAACATGGAACTGCTCCTCGTCCGCAGTGACTTCTTCGAACAGCTGCGCGAAGCTCTTGCAGCTGGAAGTCTCGAACTGACGGCAGCCTTGACCGGACATCTCGACACATACGCCCATATCATCGCCGAAGCCGTCCCACATGATCCATATGCCACCGCAGTAATGCGCCTGCTTGTAGCCGTAATGCCCGGAACGCTCCAGCCAGCTGCAGGAAGATCCCAGCCCGAGGAAGTCTTTGACCTGCTCGATCGTCATGCTATTGTGCAGCGTGAACGAGAACCAGTCAACCAAGATGATGTTGTCAGTCATTTTTTACCTCCGGAATTGGAAATTTTATTTTTCAACTGCTGAAATGCTCACGAGCCGGGACGGGAAGCCGGACGAGCGCCCCCGGTATTGTACACACTGCCCCCCTGTTAGCTAGGGGGGCTCACGCGGAATTTTTCCAGTTTTCGCATTTTGAAAACCAGAAAAATTCCACAAGTTATTATTACATACACAAGAATAATGACCACTGATCAGCCATAGCCGCAGCTATTTCAGGAAAAGTTTTAGATCGCATTTTTGCAGAACGGTGTAAAGATGTATAGCTAACATAGTCAGAACAAATAACAGTACCCATCAAAGGCGGCAAACCCTTAAGCCATAAGCAAGTTCTTTTAGAATAAGGAGCACCAAACTCATAGGGCTGTATTAACTGACTATAATGAGGTAAACCAACAATAGACAATGGGACAGGATTTTCAACGGCAATATGAAGGCAATCAGCTTCCAGAAACTTTAAGAAAAAATCTCTTGCAGCTAAAGATTTAGCGTAGCGATCCGGAACGATATCCCCATTAACGCGCATTAAATTAGCGCTTGCTTTAGTCAAAAATGTGCAAGGTGGGTGTGCTATCAGCATATCCCAGTTTCCAGAAATTTCATGAAATATCCCATCACAAGTTACAAAACTGCACCGACCATTAATTAACGGCAAGACATCGCCTTTGATGTGCCATTCCGGATAACCTCCGGAACAGTCCTGGATATCAGCGCTGTATGCTTCGAATCCGATCCGGCGCATTTCCTTGCAAACTGCCTGACTCTCTTCACAGGCTATAAGAACTTTCAAACCAAAACCTCATTTCTTTTGGCGGTGAAAACCTGGAGGACTGCGTCATATTCCACACAAAACCGTTGAAAGCTCGTTAGCCTCTGCCGCAGGCGCAACACAGAGGCTAACGACCTTCCAACCGCTCCGCGTGAAAAATTACTCACCCGCCGAGGTTTACACCCAGAGCCTCGGGGCAATCCCCGAACCCTTTCAAGTGATGTAACGATATATAAAAAAGGCACACAAGCAGGATCTGTGATCCTTTTTGTATGCCCTTGTGCCCTTTGAAAACTGTTAATCAGGGTGTCACTGGTTCAAGTCCAGTCGGGGGAGCCAGACCTAATATACAAGAACCGCTTCCAGTTTTTCTGGGAGCGGTTCTTGTGTTATTGCACATTAATTTTATCATCATTTAAAAAAACGCTTGAAATGACGCACTGTTTGTGCTAAAATAAAGAGGATACTAAAACAAGGAGTAGGTAATATGATTTCTAGTGCGCTTTCAATGCTCGAAACAGAGGAGCAGCGTGATATTCTGTCTGAATTCTATGAAGAAAATAAGAACCGCTTTTATGGAATGGCGTATTCAAAATTACAGAACCGTGTACTTGCCGAGGACGCGGTTCAGGAAGCTTTCGTGCGTATCATGCAATATCCAAACAAATTCTTTGAGATAGAGGCTCACAAAAAATTACCTTATGTGATTATTATAATTAGGAACGTCGTTTACCAAATGCTAAAAAAGGAAAGTGAGCATGACTACGACGAACTGACAGAAGATGTTCCGGACAATGGCGTTTCGATCGAGGACGATGTTATTGGCAGGATCTCCAGCAAGGAACTCATGGATTTCATTAAAACATTGTCCGAAGCCAAGAAACAGGCTGTAATCCTCAAGGGAGTTTACGGGTTGAACACCCATGAGATCGCGGCTGTTCTCGGAATAACCGAATCCGCCGTCCGAAGGAGGATTTCTGACGCTTACGGACGGATAATTTATTATGTACGAAAGGGAGAAAGATGAACGACAGATTCAACAGGATACTTGAGCAGTTATGCTTGGAAGAGTACTCCTGCCAGGAAGATTACCCGGCGCACCATTTTTCGCTCCGCCACAGACGGAATATGAAGCGCTTATTCGCCAGCCGATATTCAGTCCCTACTACCGAAATAAAACCCAAACTATGCCGTAGGACTGTCGCAATTATAGTTGCGGCTATTTTTCTTGCTTTGGTTGCGGTTTCAGGAGCTGCATATTTCATTGGTTCCTTTATTATGAAGGAGCAGAATGATAATACTCAACTTATGGCAGCAAGTATATCCGAAGCTCCGGAAACCATAAAACAGACTTATACTCTTGATGGCTTACCCGATGGGTACAGGGAGATAGATTCGTACTCTGACGACTTTGAAAGTGTGATTATATATCAATTTGAAGATGATTTTAATAGTACGATTACATTTACTCAGTTGGTTAAGAATGTATATGATGGGCGTTTTAACACAGAAGGCTATGATTTTGAGTCGATTCAGGTTAATGACTATGATGGTTTACTGATAGATTGGAGTACCGCAGAGTATATTTGTAGTGAAATAATATGGGATAATGGGAAATACATATTCACCTTGGTAGGCAATTTATCCAAAGAAGATACAGTTAAATTGGCTGAAAGTGCTAAAATTGTCCGTTGAATGCAATAGATGTCACTTCTGAAAGATATCCAGATTTTCTTAATTAGAGGGAAAGTATTCTCTCAATAAAATGAAAGAAGGATATTTTTATGAAGTGCAAAAGAATTTTAGCAGCAATCATGTCCATGGGACTTGTGGCAACAAGCCTGACAACCGCTGTATCAGCAGCTGATCTGTCCTTCGGCAATGTTGATATTGTCGAGCCCGCATATGTTATCGCCAATGAAGCGGTATCAAGAGTAACAATCAGTGGTACAACAGCTTCATGCTACAGCACAACAAGAGGAGATGCGGTTTCCATTTCCGTTACCCAGACTTTACAGGTAAAGAAAACTACCGTTTGGAGTAATGTCAAGGGCGCAACCTGGACCAAGACTGTCAATGCCAATTACATCAATATGAGAAACTTCCAGTATAACCTCACCAGCGGTACATACCGTCTGAAGAGCGAATACACGCTGACCGCAAAGGACGGCACAACTGAAACAATCACCGTTTACAGCCTGGAAACCTCTCTTTCCTGATTTAAGCCGCAAAAAAACTCCCGTCTATCAACGATAGGCGGGAGTTTTGTATTCAGCAGATCAGTCCATAGCCTTCTTGATCGCAGCCATGAGCTCGTCGTATGTATCGTAAGCCGGGAGGTCAGGATTAGCAGCCTTAATGCTGTCGGGGCTCTTGAAGAGGAATCCTGCCTTGCTTGCGCGGATCATGCCGAGGTCGTTGTGGCTGTCGCCGCTGGCGATGGTTTCAAATCCAATGCTCTGGAGTGCCTTTACTGTTGTCAGCTTAGACTGCTCGCAGCGCATCTTGAATCCGGTTATCTCGCCGTCCGGAGCAACCTCAAGCGTGTTGCAGAAGATAGTCGGCATACCGAGCTTCTTCATGAGAGGACCAGCAAACTGGGAGAATGTATCGGAAATAATGATCACCTGGGAGATGGACCGCAGCTCGTCGAGGAACTCCTTCGCGCCGGGCATGGGGTCGATCTTTGCGATGGTGTCCTGGATCTCCTTCAGACCAAGGCCGTGCTCCTTGAGGATACCAAGGCGCCACTTCATCAGCTTGTCGTAATCCGGCTCGTCACGGGTGGTGCGCTTCAGCTCCGGGATTCCGCTTGCTTCTGCGAATGCGATCCAGATTTCGGGTACCAGTACGCCCTCGAGATCAAGGCAGGTAATATACATGGACATTGTTTTTTCCTCCGTAGTGTGTGATTCCGCGCTGCTCCGGGATTTCCGGAACAGGCGTATTTCGGCTGTTGACAAAGCCTTTGACTTATTATATCACACTTCTGCCAAAATTTCAATACGTTAAACCGGAAAATCTGCTCAGCGCCTGCGGCTGAAGAACAATCCTGCTGCGGAAAGCGCGGCAATACCTGCAACTACTGCTATTCCTTCAGCGCCGGTGTCCGGGCTTCCCTTAACGGGGACGTCGGAATTTGTGGGGACTGACGGCTCTGTCATCTCGCAGAGCAGGGAATATATCGCCGCATGACCTGCCTTGCTCGGGTGAATATCTCCATGCGTGATGTTGGTCAGTTCTGCCGCATTTCCCTTGAACGCGGAAGCCACGTCAGCCACTTGGGCGCCGTTCTGCACGGCTGCATCGGCGATTCCGGAGTTTAGTTCAGCCAGCTTTTCCCGGGCGACAACGTCCAGCATTTCCATTCCGGTAACTCCCTCGAACGGGTCGTATACTGTCAGGATCACTACCTGTGCCCCGGGAGCGGATTTCTCTACATGCGCCAGGATATCGCTGATGTTGTCAACGACAGCGGTTACATCAACGGAATTCGCCGCCTTGATCACCGACTGCATTATCTGCATAATTGCGGAGGTCGCCTCGTCGTTCCCGTCGAGGAATCCGGAAAGCATGCCGGAGCCGTCTGCTTCTTCCGTGGAGGTGGTTCCGTCTGCAAGCCCGGAAATATAGTCCATCAGATCCCCGTTTTCGGTGAATGCGTTCATCAGCGCTGCCATCATAGGCTGGAGGAAGTCGTTTCCGCCGATGGAGATAATTACGGTATCCGCGCCGGAGAGCGCCGCGGAGATGTCCGCATCTTCCAGGGCGGTCAGCAGTTCGCCGGAAGTCCTGCCGTCAACAGCAAAGTTGCTGTATTCCTCGTAGGAGGCCGCCAGCTGATTCGCGAAGCTGTCCGCGGCGCTGCTGTTGTCGCCGGCGGTGTAGCCGTCAAGTCCGTAGCCGGAGGTTATGGAATCCCCGAGTACGACCAGGGAGTTGTCCTCGGCTGCCGCCGGAATACTCATCAGCGAAGCTGCGGTCGCTGCCGCCAGGAATAGCGCTGGTATTCTTTTCATAATGGTGTTTCCTTTCTCGAATTGCATATCTGGATTTATACTATATTTTACCACATGATATTTACGTTGTCAACAGGAATATACTACTAAAAAATCCCCGGAATATCTCCGGGGATTCAGCTTGTCGAAAAAAGTAAATTTTGCCCGCGAAGTGGGCTTTTGAAATCAATTTTTTGACCCAGCTTTGCCGGGTCAAAAAATACTTCTATCCGCACAAGTGTATTGGAAACGGCTTCGCCTTATTCCTTACGCGTGC
>OOCI01002112.1_pt1 | contig 12929 bp, 10 predicted proteins | sample 1671761 | NCBI WGS metagenome assembly OOCI01 (sample SAMN06348190, study PRJEB24527) | human gut metagenome | biome: human gut; feature: ankylosing spondylitis patient; material: feces | host: Homo sapiens | place: China | collected 2015-10
ATGGTAGATACCAACGATGAATGGATTATGACTCGTATCGGAGTAAAGGAAAGACGTATCCTGAATGAAGAAGGGTTAGGTAGTTCCTATATGGCGCGTAAAGCTGCCAAACAGCTGATGCAACGTACTGGCGCGGATCCGGATGATATAGATCTGGTGATTGTAGCTACTTCCACTCCGGATTATCATTTCCCTTCTACAGCTTCTATTTTATGTGATAAGCTAAGGCTGAAAAATGCATATGCTTTTGACTTGCAGGCAGCCTGCAGCGGATTTCTCTATCTGATGGAGACGGCGGCCAATTTCATCCGTTCTGGAAGATATAAGAAGGTTATCATTGTGGGAGCCGACAAGATGTCGTCAATGGTTGATTATACAGACCGTGCTACTTGTCCTATCTTTGGAGACGGCGCTGCAGCTTTCATGCTCGAGCCGACAACAGAAGATGTAGGTATTATGGATGCTATTCTGAGAACCGACGGCAAAGGTTTGCCTTTCCTGCATATGAAAGCGGGTGGGTCGGTTTGTCCTCCCTCTTATTTTACTGTAGACAACCACATGCATTACATTTATCAGGAAGGACGTACTGTGTTTAAGTATGCCGTATCCAATATGTCGGATGTTAGCGCGGCCATTGCCGAGAAAAACGGTCTGACAAAGGATAGCATTGACTGGGTGATTCCGCACCAGGCCAATCTTCGTATCATTGATGCTGTGGCACATCGTCTGGAAGTTCCTGGTGAGAAAGTACTGATTAATATCGAACGTTACGGCAATACCAGTGCTGCTACGTTGCCTCTTTGCATCTGGGACTTTGAAGATAAGCTGAAGAAAGGCGACAACCTTATTTTCACTGCATTCGGCGCAGGATTTACCTGGGGAGCCGTGTATGTGAAGTGGGGATACGACGGAAAGAAGCAGTAACATACTATTGCTAAATATAATATGATAAAAACGCATCCTATTTCGATTCGATGCGTTTTTTTGTCTCAATTCAAATACTGAAGTCATGCACAAAGCAGGTTTTGTAAATATCGTGGGAAATCCGAATGTGGGCAAATCCACATTGATGAACGTTTTGGTAGGTGAGCGCATTTCTATCGCCACTTTCAAGGCGCAGACCACCCGTCATCGGATTATGGGCATCTATAATACGGATGACATGCAAATTGTGTTTTCGGACACTCCGGGTGTATTGAAGCCAAACTATAAGTTACAGGAGTCCATGCTGAATTTCTCCACTTCGGCATTGACGGATGCGGATGTGTTGCTGTATGTGACAGATGTGGTTGAGACTCCCGACAAGCATAATGACTTTGTGGAGAAAGTAGGACACTTGGACGTTCCGGTATTGCTGCTTATCAATAAGATTGATTTAAGCAACCAGGAAAAGCTGGTGGAACTGGTGGAAGCATGGAAGGAATTGCTGCCGAAGGCGGAAATTATTCCTATCTCTGCTACTTCGAAATTTAATGTGGATTATGTCATGAAGCGGGTGAAGGAGCTGTTGCCCGACTCACCTCCTTATTTCGACAAGGACCAGTGGACGGACAAGCCGGCGCGTTTCTTCGTGACCGAAATAATCCGTGAGAAAATTCTGTTGTACTACGATAAGGAAATCCCTTATTCGGTGGAGGTGATGGTAGAACAGTTTAAGGAGGAGGCAAAGAAGATTCATATCAGTGCCGTAATCTATGTGGAGCGTGATTCGCAAAAAGGTATTATCATAGGCAAGCAGGGGAAGGCTTTGAAGAAAGTGGCTACTGAAGCGCGCCGTGATTTGGAGAGGTTTTTCGGGAAAACGATATTCCTGGAGACGTTTGTGAAAGTTGATAAGGATTGGCGGAGTTCGGACAAGGAACTGCGTAATTTTGGTTATCAGCTGGATTAAGAGTTATTCATACGACTGTGACAGTCGCAAAAAACAAAGAGTGTGAACTATGGGAAATTTAGTTGCAATCGTAGGACGTCCCAATGTGGGAAAGTCTACATTATTTAACCGTCTGACCAAGACACGTCAGGCAATTGTGAATGAGGAAGCGGGAACCACCCGTGACCGCCAATATGGAAAGACCGAATGGTTGGGACGTGAGTTCTCCGTGGTAGATACCGGCGGTTGGGTAGTGAACTCTGATGATATTTTCGAAGAAGAGATTCGTAAGCAGGTATTGATGGCGGTGGACGAAGCCGACGTGATACTGTTCGTGGTGGATGTGATGAACGGGGTTACGGACCTCGACGAGCAGGTAGCTGCCATCTTGCGTCGTGCCAAGAAGCCTGTGTTGCTGGTTGCCAATAAGACTGATAATCATGAACTGCAATACAATGCTCCTGAGTTTTACAGTTTGGGTTTGGGTGACCCTTATTGTATTTCTGCTGTAACGGGTAGCGGTACGGGCGATATGATGGACCTTATCGTCAGCAAGTTCAAGAAGGAATCTGATGAAATTCTGGACGAGGATATTCCCCGCTTTGCAGTAGTGGGACGCCCTAATGCCGGAAAGTCTTCCATAGTCAATGCCTTTATTGGAGAAGACCGCAACATCGTGACGGAGATTGCCGGTACCACGCGCGATTCTATCTATACCCGCTACAATAAATTCGGTTTTGATTTCTACCTGGTAGATACGGCGGGTATCCGTAAGAAGAACAAGGTGAATGAGGATTTGGAGTACTACTCTGTAATCCGTTCCATTCGTTCCATTGAGAATGCAGATGTATGTATTTTGATGGTAGACGCTACGCGTGGCATCGAAAGCCAGGATTTGAATATCTTCTCCTTGATACAGAAGAATGCCAAGGGGCTGGTGGTTGTGGTGAACAAGTGGGACTTGGTGAAGGACAAGACTGTGAAGGTGATGAAGACTTTCGAAGATGCTATCCGCAACCGTTTCGCTCCGTTTGTGGATTTTCCTATCATCTTTGCTTCGGCACTGACCAAACAGCGTATTCTGAAGGTATTGGAAGAGGCGCGTGATGTGTACGAAAATCGTATGACGCGTATTCCGACAGCTCGTTTGAACGAGGAAATGCTGCCGCTTATCGAGGCGTATCCACCCCCTTCAATTAAGGGTAAGTATATCAAGATAAAGTATATTACGCAGTTGCCCAATACCCAGGTGCCGTCATTTGTTTATTTTGCAAATCTTCCACAATATGTGAAAGAGCCTTACAGACGATTCCTGGAAAATAAGATGCGTGAGAAATGGAAGTTGACCGGAACTCCGATAAATATCTATATCCGGCAGAAGTAAAATATATCGTGATGATATAGTCGATTCTATTAACTGGTTTTATGAAGAGAAAGCGTCCGGAACATAGCTTCCGGACGCTTTCTTATGTAATAGGTTAGAAAATGAGGTGTGGTTTTATCCTTCAAGGTTCTGTATCTCCACTTCTTTGACTTTCCGGAATAGGTCAGATGCAAATATGAAACTGTTCAACCGCTCGTTGGTGGAAGTGAAGATATCGTCTTTATTGCCTTCCCATTCTTTGTGTCCTTCGTAAATATAGATGATTTTTTCTCCGATACCCATTACAGAGTTCATGTCATGAGTGTTGATGAGAGTAGTCATATTGTATTCTCGGGTTATATCTTGTATCAGTTCGTCGATGACAAGCGAGGTCTTGGGGTCAAGTCCTGAATTCGGCTCGTCACAAAACAAGTATTGCGGGTTTAGGGCAATGGCACGGGCAATGGCTACGCGTTTCTGCATACCGCCGCTGATTTCTCCGGGAAATTTGTCTTTGGCTTCAATCAGGTTTACACGCTCCAAGCAGAACATGGCACGACGAGTCCGATCGCGCAGGGTATCGTTGCTGAACATGTTCAGTGGAAACATCACATTGTCCAGTACCGTCATGGAATCGAACAGCGCGGCACTTTGGAAAATCATTCCCATTTCCCGGCGGAGCGCTTTCTTTTCCTTCTTTCCCATGGCGAGGAAGTTGCGGTGGTCATACAACAATTCTCCTTTGTCCGGTGTCAGCAGACCCACGATACATTTCATGAGTACGGTTTTTCCCGAACCGCTCTGCCCTATGATTAGGTTGGTCTTTCCATTCTCGAAAGTGGCATTGATATCTTTCAGTACCTCTTTCTCTTCAAATGATTTGCAAAGTCCTTTCAGTTCAATCATCCCATTAAAAGTTGAGTTAATATTAGGTCGGCGAATAAGATAAGTACGCTGCTGCATACTACGGAGTCGGTGGACGCCTTGCCCACTTCGATGGAACCGCCTTCGACGGTGTAACCGAAGAATGCCGATACGCTGGCAATGATAAAGGCAAAGAACAGTGACTTGATGATGCCGCACCAAATAAACCATTCGACAAACATGTACTGCAAGCCGTATTCCAAATCTACCGCCGACATGATGCCGCCGAACCAGCAAGTACAGAAGGCACCTATGATGCCGGCGAATATACTGAACGTCACCATCAGTGGAATGGTTGTCACCATAGCGGCAATTTTCGGTAGGATGAGATAGTTGGCAGAATTGACACCCATAATTTCAAGGGCGTCTATCTGCTGGGTGACTCGCATGGTGCCCAGCTCCGAGGCGATGTTTGACCCGACCTTTCCTGCCAGAATCAGACACATGATGGAGGAGGAGAATTCCAGCAGCATGATTTCTCGGGTTACATATCCCACTGTCCATCGAGGCATGAAAGGACTCTCGATGTTCAACTTTATCTGTATGGTGATTACAGCTCCGATGAAGAACGATATCAGCAATACGATGCCGATAGAGTTCACGCCGAGCTGTTCCAACTCGTTGACATATTGGCGGAAAAACATACGCATACGTTCGGGACGGGCAAATACGCGTCCCATCAGTATGATATATCGTCCCACTGTCTTAAGTGCTTTAAACATAACATATAAGTATTTGAATGCAAATGTACACTATTTCGGCTTATTTTTGCTACATTTGCGGCGAAAACCTTTAGAGTATGGAAGAAGAAAAAGGCATAAAGGACAATGTAGAGGAAGTTAAGGAAAATCTGCAGGCCGGACCAAGCTTGACTGCCGGGGCAGAGCCACGGGAGGAAGGTAGCATGGTGCTGCGTACGGAGGATTTGGTGAAAAAGTACGGAAAGCGTACGGTAGTGAGCCATGTGTCCATTGATGTGAAGCAAGGGGAGATTGTCGGTTTGCTGGGGCCGAATGGCGCCGGTAAGACAACTTCGTTTTATATGACCGTAGGGCTGATTACTCCCAATGAGGGACGTATCTTCTTGAATGATTTGGATATAACGAAATATCCGGTATACAAGCGTGCGCAGACGGGTATCGGTTATTTGGCGCAGGAGGCTTCCGTGTTCCGTCAAATGAGTGTGGAAGACAATATTGCATCTGTACTGGAAATGACCGACAAGCCTTTGGAGTATCAGAAAGACAAGCTGGAGAGTCTGATTGCAGAGTTCCGCTTGCAGAAGGTAAGGAAGAACAAGGGTAACCAGTTGTCAGGTGGCGAGCGGCGCCGTACAGAAATTGCCCGTTGTCTGGCCATTGACCCCAAATTTATTATGTTGGACGAGCCTTTTGCCGGTGTAGACCCGATTGCAGTGGAGGATATTCAGCAGATTGTGTGGAAGTTGAAAGATAGGAATATCGGCATTTTGATTACTGACCACAATGTGCAGGAGACGCTGAGCATTACCGATCGTGCTTATCTGCTGTTTGAAGGAAAAATTCTGTTCCAGGGTACGCCGGAAGAGTTGGCTGAGAATAAGATTGTACGTGAAAAGTATCTGAGTAATAGCTTCGTACTTCGTCGCAAGGATTTTATGAAGTAATCCCGGATACTGTCGATTGATAGAAATAAAAAAAGACCACTCATTCAGTGGCCTTTTTTTATTTCTCCTTAAATCTCTATGATTAATATTTTGGAGGTCTTGCTTCTTTCACTACCATTTGGCGGCCGAAGAATTCAGCACCGTCTAGTTCGGCAATAGCTTTAGCTGCAGCAGCGTCATCTTCCATTTCTACAAAAGCGATGCCTCTGAAACGTCCGGTGGTGCGGTCATTGATAAATTTTACAGAAGATACTGTGCCGTAATCTTCCATTGCCTTCTGCAGGTCACTCTCCTTAACGCGGTAGTTAAGGTTTCCAACATAAATGTTCATAATGAAATTGATAAAATAAATATAATGAATAAAACTCTCTTGGAAGGAAGGCTGAATAATAAATGGATTACAACGACAGAGAGTTTACAAAAGCGTTTTTTCAACGGAAGTAAAAACCATGTAAAGGAAATCGAAAAACTAATGCGCCATCATTCCGCGACAAAGAAACGCATAAAATTCGGATAAACAATGTTTTTCCTTAATTATTTTTGTAGATTGTCGTGCCTTCGGGCATCTCCCATTTCTCTTCATAGAAACTGGACGGTTCGGTTTATCATCGTCTTTTCCCTGAGTATCTTTCCCGTAAACGTCCTCCGTTGTCAGCCCGATGGTTGGGCTCTTCTACCGCTCTATCCAAGAATTAAACTGAAATAAATCGGCAATGTTCTTTTGATAATTGAAAGAATAACGCTAATTTTGCACGCCCATTTGAGATATGGAACAAAGTATAAATCAAATAAATAATTGTCAGAATGAACGTTTCATTACAAAACATTGACAAAGTAAGCGCACTGCTTACTGTAAAGCTTGAGAAAGCAGATTATCAGGAAAAAGTAGACAAATCATTGAAGAGCTTCCGTCAGAAGGCACAGATTCCCGGTTTCCGTAAGGGAATGGTTCCTATGAGCTTAGTTAAGAAAATGTATGGTAAGTCTGCATTGGCTGAAGAGGTGAACAAGCTGCTTTCAGAAACAGTATATAAGTATATCCAGGACAATAAGGTAAATATATTGGGCGAGCCTTTGCCCAACGAAGACAAGCAGCAGGAAATTGATTTCGATACTATGGAAGAGTTCGAATTCTTGTTTGATATTGCTTTGGCTCCGGAATTTAAAGCTGAAGTCAGTGCAAAAGATAAGGTAGATTACTATACTATTGAAGTTACAGACGAAATGGTGGATAACCAGGTCAAGGCTTACACTCAACGTAACGGCAAGTATGACAAGGTAGACGTTTACGAGGACAATGACATGCTGAAAGGTTTGCTTGCTGAACTGGATGAAGAAGGTAATACCAAAGAGGGTGGTATTCAGGTGGAAGGTGCTGTAATGATGCCTTCGTACATGAAAAATGATGAACAGAAAGCTATCTTTGCCGGTGCAAAAGTGAACGATGTGCTTGTATTCAATCCGAATACTGCTTGGGACGGAAATGCTGCCGAATTGTCTTCTTTATTGAAGATTGACAAGGAAGCTGCTCCCGAAGTAAAATCCAATTTCAGCTTCCAGGTAGAAGAAATCACACGTTTCGTTCCGGGTGACTTGACTCAGGAAATTTTCGACCAGGTATTTGGCGAAGGTAATGTGAAAACGGAAGAGGAATTCCGTGCCAAAGTGAAGGAAGTTATTGCCAACCAGTTCGTGGCAGACAGTGACTATAAGTTCTTGATTGACGCACGTAAGATGCTGACAGAGAAAGTAGGCAAGCTGGAATTCCCGGATGCATTACTGAAGCGCATTATGCGTCTGAACAATCCTGACAAGGAAGAAAGCTTTGTAGAGGACAACTATGACAAGAGCATCGAAGAGCTGACTTGGCACCTGATTAAAGAACAGCTGGTGAAAGCCAATGATATCAAGGTTGAGCAGGAAGACATCACAAACATGGCTAAGGAAGCTACCCGCGCACAGTTTGCACAATATGGTATGATGAGTGTGCCTGAAGAAATCCTGGAAAACTACTCAAAGGAAATGCTTAAGAAGAAAGAGAGCATAGAAGGCTTGGTTAATCGTGTGGTTGAATCTAAATTGGCTACAGCATTGAAGTCTCAGGTGGAACTGGAGCATAAGAACGTTTCTGCTGAAGAGTTCAATAAGATGTTTGCATAAGAGTAATGTGAGCCTACGGCTAAAATTTATAAAGAAACACAGAGTTTGACAAACTATAACTCTGTGTTTTTTTGTGTCTCTGTGTTCTTTTTTGTTTCTTTGTATCCTTATAAATTAAAAAATAGAAAGAAATGGATGATTTTAGAAAATATGCTACCAAGCATCTTGGTATGAACAGTTTGGTGCTGGACGATGTGATTAAATCACAAGCCGGCTATTTGAATCCCTATATCCTCGAGGAACGCCAGCTCAATGTAACGCAGTTGGACGTGTTTTCCCGTCTGATGATGGACCGCATCATTTTCCTCGGTACGCAGGTTGATGACTATACAGCCAATACTTTGCAGGCTCAGTTGCTTTATCTGGATTCGGTGGATCCGGGCAAGGATATTTCCATCTATATCAATTCGCCGGGCGGTTCGGTATATGCCGGTCTGGGTATTTATGATACCATGCAGTTCATCAGTAGTGATGTGGCTACCATCTGTACTGGAATGGCGGCAAGCATGGCAGCCGTATTGCTGGTTGCCGGTGCCGAAGGCAAACGCTCCGCATTGACCCACTCCCGCGTGATGATACACCAGCCGATGGGAGGTGCCCAGGGGCAGGCCTCGGATATTGAAATCACGGCACGTGAAATCCAGAAGTTGAAGAAAGAACTTTATACCATTATCGCCGACCACTCCCACACTCCCTTTGACAAGGTATGGGCAGATTCTGACCGTGACTACTGGATGACAGCCCAGGAGGCCAAAGAATATGGTATGGTAGATGAGGTTTTGATTAAAAAATAAATATGGCAGATTCAAGAAAGAATAAAAATAGATGCAGTTTTTGCGGTCGCACCGAAGATGAAGTCGGATTTCTCATAACGGGGATGAATGGCTATATCTGCGACAGTTGCGCCACCCAGGCTTATGAGATTACTCAGGAGGCTTTGGGGGCTGGCAAGAAGGCAAGTGCCACGAAGCTGAATCTGAAAGAACTTCCTAAACCCGTAGAAATAAAGAAGTTCCTCGATCAATATGTCATTGGTCAGGACGATGCCAAGCGTTTCTTGTCTGTGTCGGTGTACAACCATTACAAACGTCTGCTCCAGAAGGACGGCGGTGATGATGTGGAGATTGAAAAATCGAACATCATCATGGTAGGCAGTACCGGTACGGGAAAGACGTTATTGGCGCGTACTATCGCAAAGTTGCTGCATGTTCCTTTTACTATTGTAGATGCAACAGTTCTGACAGAGGCAGGTTATGTGGGTGAGGACATTGAAAGCATTTTGACACGTCTGCTCCAGGTGGCGGATTATAACGTGCCCGAGGCAGAGCAAGGTATCGTGTTTATTGATGAGATAGACAAAATAGCGCGCAAGGGTGATAATCCTTCCATAACCCGTGATGTGAGTGGTGAAGGCGTGCAGCAGGGATTGCTGAAACTGCTGGAAGGTTCTGTGGTGAATGTGCCTCCCCAGGGTGGGCGCAAGCATCCCGACCAGAAAATGATTCCGGTCAATACCAAGAATATTCTGTTCATTTGCGGTGGGGCTTTCGATGGCATTGAAAAGAAAATTGCCCAGCGGCTGAATACGCACGTTGTCGGGTATAGCGCTGTACGCAATACGGCAACCATTGATAAGAGCAACATGATGCAGTACATTGCTCCGCAGGATTTGAAGTCGTTCGGACTGATTCCCGAGATTATCGGCCGCCTTCCGGTGCTGACTTATCTGAATCCGTTGGACCGTGCGGCATTGCGCTCCATTCTTACGGAACCGAAGAATTCCATCATCAAGCAATACATCAAACTGTTTGAGATGGACAATGTGAAGCTGACGTTTGAAGATGCTGTATTTGAATATATCGTGGATAAAGCGGTAGAATATAAGTTGGGAGCCCGCGGCTTGCGTTCCATTGTGGAGACAATTATGATGGATGCCATGTTCGAAATTCCGTCAGAACAGAAGGACAATTTTGTTGTGACGTTGGACTACGCCAAGCGCCAGCTTGAAAAGGCAAATATAGCACGACTGCAAAGTGCTTAAGAATCAGATGGTAATACGGGGTAAAACCGACTATTTTACTTTTTATTGAAAAATATTCGATGGATTATGCTTGAAATTTAAGAAGTTGTTTATAACTTTGTTAGGGTTCTTTGTGAAAACAAGGCGGAGTACCACTATTAAAAGTTAACTCAATAAACAACAACCTAATGAATCATGGCAGGGAAGAAGATTAATTTGATAGACCAGCTGAAGAAATACTTCGGGTTCGATACATTTAAAGGAAATCAGGAAGCAATCATAGAGAATCTGTTGGCAGGTAATGATACATTCGTGTTGATGCCTACCGGTGGAGGAAAATCTTTATGCTATCAGTTGCCTTCTTTATTGATGGAAGGCACGGGTATCGTGATTTCTCCTCTGATTGCCTTGATGAAGAATCAGGTCGATGCGATGCGTAACTTCAGCGAAGAGGATGGGATAGCCCACTTCATCAATTCTTCCCTAAACAAGAGTGCGATAGACCAGGTCCGGTCCGACATACTCAGTGGTAAGACAAAGCTGTTGTATGTAGCTCCGGAATCACTGACGAAGGAAGAGAATGTGGAGTTTCTGAAAACGGTGAAGATTTCGTTCTATGCCGTGGACGAAGCCCATTGTATTTCTGAATGGGGTCATGACTTCCGTCCTGAGTATCGCCGCATCCGTCCCATTATCAATGAAATAGGAAAAGCCCCTCTGATAGCGTTGACTGCGACGGCTACACCGAAAGTGCAGCATGACATCCAGAAGAATCTGGGTATGGTGGATGCGCAGGTGTTCAAGTCATCGTTCAACCGCCCGAATCTCTATTATGAGGTACGCCCCAAGACTGCAAATGTAGACCGGGACATCATCAAGTTCATTAAGAACAATCCCGAAAAGTCAGGCATTATCTATTGCCTGAGCCGGAAGAAAGTGGAGGAGCTTGCTGAAATCCTGCAGGCAAACGGAATCAATGCCCGTGCCTATCATGCCGGAATGGATTCGGCTACACGAACACAGAACCAGGATGATTTCCTGATGGAAAAAATTGATGTGATTGTAGCTACCATTGCTTTTGGTATGGGGATTGACAAACCGGATGTGCGCTATGTCATTCATTACGATATACCTAAAAGTCTGGAAGGATATTACCAGGAGACCGGACGTGCCGGAAGAGATGGGGGAGAAGGGCAGTGTATTACTTTCTATACCAATAAAGACTTGCAGAAGCTCGAGAAGTTTATGCAAGGAAAACCTGTAGCAGAGCAGGAAATTGGCAAGCAGCTTCTGCTGGAGACTGCTGCGTATGCCGAATCTTCCGTATGCCGCCGAAAGGCGTTGCTTCATTACTTCGGTGAAGAATATATGGAAGAAAATTGTGGTAATTGTGACAACTGTTTAAATCCGAAAAAACAAGTGGAAGCTCAAGAATTATTGTGTACCGTGATTGAAGCTATTCTCGCGGTGAAAGAAAATTTTAAAGCGGACTATATTATAGACATAATACAAGGTAAGGAAACTTCAGAGGTGCAGGCGCATCTGCACGAAGATCTTGAAGTGTTCGGCTCTGGTATGGGCGAAGAAGACAAAACGTGGAATGCTGTGATCCGTCAGGCGCTTATTGCCGGTTATCTGAGTAAGGATGTCGAAAACTATGGCTTGCTGAAAGTGACGGATGACGGTAGGAAGTTCCTTAAACATCCCAAATCATTCAAGATAGTGGAAGACAATGACTTTGAGGATGTGGAAGAGGAAGCACCTGCACGTGGAGGCGGTGCGTGTGCGGTAGACCCGGCATTGTACTCCATGTTGAAGGACTTACGAAAGAAGTTGTCCAAGAAGTTGGAAGTTCCTCCTTATGTCATTTTCCAAGACCCATCTTTGGAAGCGATGGCGACCATATATCCGGTGACTTTGGACGAGTTGCAGAACATACCGGGTGTAGGAGCCGGAAAGGCAAAACGCTACGGCGAGGAATTCTGTAAACTCATTAAGCGGCACTGTGAGGAGAATGAGATTGAACGTCCCGAGGACTTGCGTGTGCGTACTGTGGCCAATAAGTCAAAAATGAAGGTGGCCATCATTCAGGCCATTGATCGTAAGGTGGCATTGGATGACATTGCCATGTCAAAGGGCATTGAGTTTGAAGAGCTGCTGGATGAGATAGAAGCTATCGTCTACTCCGGAACGAAATTGAATATCGACTATTTCTTGGAGGATATTATGGATGAAGACCACTTGCTGGATATCTATGATTATTTCAAGGAATCTACCACTGATAAGATTGATGATGCGCTTGACGAATTAGGCGATGACTTCACGGAAGAGGAAGTTCGTTTGGTACGTATTAAGTTCATCTCTGAAATGGCTAATTAAAAAAGCGAAAAAAATAGGCGTGCAGGTATGCGGTTTTGAATAAAAACCGTATGTTTAGATTGGGTACTGTTTGTCAGTAACTTACAAAGTTAGTTCCTCAAATTTGTACTTATCTTGCCTTGTTTGAACGACACAAAGATAGGATTAATTATGTATAAGGCATAATTTTGAGATTAGAATTTTAGTCTGCATTTAGATGTGACAATTCATATTTAGATAAAAAAAGCCAGCTATCATCTCGATAACTGGCTTTTAATTTTTAATCATTTATTTGCTTAGTATATCTTCATAATACTCGGCAAAGTTCTCTGCATAATTCTTAGCTTCGGGACTTCCTTTTGTTTATGTACATCATTATCCATTAGAAGCAATTAATTCCATTTTGCCGCTATCTACCACCTTGACATTTTCTTCCAATACAAACACATACCTCAATAATCCAGAATGTATCTTTTACATTAGATTGGACAGATTCTTATCAGTACCTTTGCTGTAGATAAATCAATTACCAACCTATTTAACGTGAGTTCGAAATAAAATCAAAAAATAGCAAGTTGTCCGTCATTGA
>OOCI01002125.1_pt1 | contig 12867 bp, 10 predicted proteins | sample 1671761 | NCBI WGS metagenome assembly OOCI01 (sample SAMN06348190, study PRJEB24527) | human gut metagenome | biome: human gut; feature: ankylosing spondylitis patient; material: feces | host: Homo sapiens | place: China | collected 2015-10
TTTTTAGTCGTTTATTTACTTTATTAATTCATACCTCAACTTGGGAAGTCTAAACCTCTGCTTTAGGAGTCTCAACCTCAGCTTTAGGAACTGCAACCTTTACTTGGGGAGCTGTATCGTCAGCCTTCGGTTTGCGCGGCGGGAAGTTGAGGGCAATGATTGTGTTTTGCGGACAAGCTTCCTCGCACTTGCGACAGGATTTACACTTATTGGGGTCAATGTAAGCCAGATTGTTTTCCAGCGTGATAGCCTCGAACGGACAAACCTTCACACACTTGCCGCAACCGATACATGCCACGGTACAAGCGTGCTACGGCCCCCTTGTCCTTGTTTACACACTGTACGTAAATACGACGTGATTTCTTGCCTTGAGGACGGATTTCAATAATAGATTTCGGACAAGCCTTGGCACAAGCTCCACAAGCCGTACACTTTTCCTCATCCACTTCGGGAAGTCCGGTCTCCGGATTCATGTGGATAGCATCGAACTGGCAGGCAGCCACACAGTCGCCGCATCCCAGACAGCCATAACTACAACCCGTTTCACCACCATAGAGAGAAGCCGCAATGGCACAACTCTTGGCGCCATCGTATTGGTTCACACGAGGACGGTTGGCACAAGTTCCATTACATCTCACCACCGCAACCATAGGTTCGGCAGCAGCGGCATCCAAGCCCAGAATCTCGGCAATCTTTGTCATGACGGGCTGTCCACCCACCGGACAAAGTTTACCATCCAGCGAACCTGCCTTTACGCAAGCATCTGCAAATCCGCTACAACCGGGGTAACCACATCCACCGCAATTTGCCTGGGGAAGCACCTCTGCTACCTGGGCAATCCGCGGATCTTCATACACGGCGAATTTCTTGGAAGCCACGTAAAGAATAGCGGCCGATACCAGCGCTATAACTCCCAATGAAATCACTGCAATCAGAATTACATTCATAAATTAGTTGTTTATTAATTATTTGTTTTATTATTAGTTAGTTCATCGGTCGTACGGAGAATGAGAACTTCTTACCCATCCGCGACTTGTTCAGCCACAATATATAATAATAAGGTATAAGAAGTGCCAGCGAACAAAGTGCAGAACGCAGCTCGTCATTCCAGATAGCCATAAAGACAAACAGTGAGATTATCAGAATAAGGAAAGGAAATATAAAGGCAAACAGAACTGCCATCACTCCCATTGAAAGTTCGCCCGTCACCCATACACGGTCACCGGGCTGGTAGGATGCGGCATTGGCATCGGCCACATCGACAAGTTTCTCTTTCGTATCCGCAGAGGTACAATGCCCCTTGACACTACACGAAGCGCACGCTGAAGTCTGGATGATTCTCACTTGGAGATGAGAACCGTTTATGTTTTCCACAATACCTTGATGTTTTATAGTATTCGCCATTTTGCAAAGTGTGCATTACAAATCGCGGCAAATTTACGCATTATTTGTGAACTGCAAACCTTTCCTATGCATTTTCTGTGTTCGTAAACGTGCTTTTTCTATGTTTTTATGTTTTTTCACCTGCCACAGACTACAAAAAGACAAAAAACAGACGGTCTGTCAAGGAAAAACAGACCGTCTGACTAACCAAAACAGATAATCTGTTCACTCCGAACAGACCATTTGTTTATTTACCATTTATAATTGATACCGAAACTGAGCAATTCTTTTACCTGAAAATAGCTGTCCCCTTCCGTCGGCTTGGCACTGTCGTCATAGCGGGCGTGCACATAGAGCTTGGTGGAAAGATAGCGGTTCAGCACAAAGTTCACCGTGTTTTCCCATTCAATACGTGTCCACTCATAACTGGTCTGGAAGTCCAAGCGGGAATCCAGCGTGATGGAAGGAATGATGGTCCATGAAAGTGTAGGCTGTATCTGCGAACCGAAGTTATGCTTCACGCATTTGCCCTCATCAAGACCGAAACTCACTTCATTCACCCCCTTATTTCCTACATAGCGCAGCATGTACGTCAGCGGAGCCATGAAAACGGACAAGCTGAATTTCTGCTTCTTCAACTTGTAGTCCATACCGATACTGCTTGACCAGTCCGCCGGAGCAAAGAAAGCCGAAACCAGCTCTTCACTGTTGGCCTTGTAGCCATTGCAGAACTGGGTCTTAAACTCAGTCGTGATGGTATAATACCACTTGGACGCAGCCTGAATACCCAGTTTACTGTACAGCCGGAGTTGGTCGGTGCTTACCAGATAGTTATGAAACTCGTCGGAAGGTGCGGAACTGAAGCCCAGCTTGGCATCGAGCAGATTTTCCCACTGCATCTTTTCACGGTCATTATAGTTGGCAAACAGTTGCAGGTTGGCAAGCACGGCGTTAGTGCTCTCACCTCCCTTGTACCAGTTGTCGGAGATATAGTTCTGGGTAATCTGCAATGAACCGTTTCCACCGGTCACCCACCAGTTGGGCTTGTGGATAATCACGTCGGCTTCCTCCTTCACTCCCACCATATTCTCTTGTGCAAACAGTTTCACGACGGACGGCTTGGAAGAAACCTCCTTCTCTATATTATCCTTGAATATCTTCCCTTTCATCACCTCCTTCTCGGTCATTACAACCAGATTGGGACAATTCACATACGTGTTCAGCAGCGTACGGTCCACCAGTTTGTTGGCTCGGTCCTTTGAGGTAAAACTCAGTGTGTCGAACGGCAACATCTCGCGCGTCAGGGCAGGCACCGTATCAGGCACCTGGAAATGCCAGTCCACCTTGGAAAGGCGTCTCATGGGGGCATAATAATAGGTAAGGGGAAGGAACAACCTATAGTAGTTCGGATTGGAAGGTATATAACGCTCCGGAGTCGTGGGGTCATTCAAATAATCCAGCACTCCGATATACCTTTCATATAATATGGAAACAGTATCCAGCCTGTACCCCATACCTTCCGGTTTCAATTTCAGAATCATGTATTCTTTCATTATATCCGGCAAGGTGTCGGCTTTGGCAGTTGTTTCCTGTTCACTGTTCTTCGAGGCGGTATCCAGCGTATTCTGTGCCATCACCGACGAAGAAATCATCGTAGCAATTAACCAAAATGCAATGTGTCTATTCTTCATAATGCCCTAAAGTCTATGTTTCGAGCGCAAATTTAGCTTAAAATGTTTAGAAAACATAGAAAAGCCATAAGAAAAAGGCAAGAAGGACTTTCTTCGATGAAATCGTATTTTTTAATAATTGTTTCATCGAAACTTTCTCTACTTCCTCTTTTTTTTATAATTTTGCGCTTTTTAAGTTCTACGTGTACTGACGGGAGCAGTGCGCACCCTGAACGACAAGCCGTATAGGCTCTTGGCATTAGATTAAACAATTAATAAAATAATATAGTTGTGGGAGAAACAAAGTATATTTTCGTCACCGGTGGTGTTGCCTCTTCATTAGGTAAAGGTATCATCTCATCCTCCATCGGTAAATTGCTGCAAGCAAGAGGTTACAAGGTAACCATCCAGAAGTTTGACCCGTACATCAACATCGACCCGGGTACACTGAACCCTTATGAACACGGCGAATGCTACGTTACCGTGGATGGCCACGAAGCCGACCTCGATTTGGGCCATTACGAACGCTTCCTGGGCATCCAAACCACCAAGGCCAACAATATCACGACCGGACGCATCTACAAAAGCGTCATCGACAAAGAGCGCCGGGGTGACTATCTGGGAAAGACCATCCAGGTTATTCCCCATATTACAGACGAAATCAAGCGTAATGTAAAACTGCTGGGAAACAAATACAAATTCGACTTTGTTATTACCGAGATTGGCGGTACAGTGGGTGACATCGAGTCTCTGCCCTATCTGGAAAGCATCCGTCAGCTGAAGTGGGAACTGGGAAAAGACGCCTTGTGCGTACACCTTACTTATGTCCCCTACCTGGCAGCTGCCGGTGAGCTGAAGACCAAGCCCACCCAGCACTCCGTAAAGGAACTGCAAAGTGCCGGTATCCAACCCGATGTCCTCGTACTGCGTACGGAACATGAGTTGAGTACCACCCTGCGCAAGAAAGTGGCTCTGTTCTGCAATGTGGACGAAAATGCCGTGGTGCAGAGCATCGACGCGCCTACCATCTACGAGGTGCCCATCTTGATGCAGAGCCAGGGACTGGACGTTACCATTTTGAAGAAAATGGGACTTCCCGTCGGCGACACTCCGGGACTGGGACCGTGGCGCGCTTTCCTCGAACGCCGTCACAAAGCCGAAGAGACTGCCCCGCTGCACATCGCATTGGTGGGCAAATATGACTTGCAGGATGCCTACAAGTCCATCCGCGAGGCCCTTTCACAAGCAGGAACCTACAATGACCGCAAGGTGTCGGTAGACTTCGTGAACAGTGAAAAGCTGACGGACGAGAATGTGGCAGAAGCCTTGAAAGGTATGGCAGGCGTACTTATCGGTCCTGGCTTCGGCGAACGCGGCGTTGCCGGCAAGTTCGTAGCCATCAAATATGCGCGTACACACGACATCCCCACCTTCGGTATCTGTCTGGGTATGCAGTGCATCGCCATTGAATTTGCCCGTAATGTACTGGGCTACGCCGATGCCAACTCACGTGAGATGGATGAAAAGACACCGCACAATGTTATCGACATCATGGAAGAGCAGAAGTCCATCACCAATATGGGTGGAACCATGCGTCTGGGTGCCTATGAATGTGTTCTGCAGAAAGGCAGCAAGGCATACGAGGCATACGGTACCGAGCATATCCAGGAGCGTCACCGCCACCGCTACGAATTCAACAACAGCTTCAAGGAGGCCTACGAAGCAGCAGGCATGAAGTGTGTGGGTATAAACCCCGAATCGGATCTGGTAGAAATTGTCGAAATACCCGCATTGAAGTGGTTTGTCGGTACCCAGTTCCATCCCGAATACAGCAGTACGGTATTGCATCCGCACCCGCTGTTCGTAGCATTCGTGAAGGCCGCCATCGAAAATGAAAAGAAATAATTTGTAATAAGTAATTTGTAATCAACAAAGAATGGATAAAAATACCATCACAGGTCTTGTTCTGATAGCGATATTGTTAGTAGGTTTCAGCTTTCTGAGCCGTCCCAGCCAGGAGCAGTTGGAAGCACAGCAACGTTACTACGACTCCATAGCCCAGGTGCAACAGCGCGAAGCCGACTTGAAAGCCAAGGCGGAAGCAGCCCTGGCCAACGAAAGCGGAGCGGAAGCAAGCGTTGACTCCACTGCCCTCTTCTTCGACGCCCGTCAAGGAACCAACTCGCAGGTAACCATCCAGAACAACCTGGCAGAAATAACCGTAGATACAAAAGGCGGGCGCATAGCTTCGGCCACGCTGAAGGAATACATGGGACAAGACAAGACGACCCCCGTCACACTGTTCAGCGGCAATGACGCTTCCATGAATTTCCTCTTTTACAACAAGAAAGAGACTATCCAGACGGAAGACTATTATTTCACCGCAGTAAACCGTACGGACAGTACCGTCACCATGCGTTTGTCGGCAGACAGCAACAGCTATATCGACTTTACCTACAGCATGCACAATGACACATACCTGATAGACTTTACTATCCAGGCAGTCAATATGGAAGGCAAGCTGGCCGCCACCAACAATTATGTGGACATCGAGTGGTCTCAGCGTGCCCGTCAGATAGAGAAGGGTTACACCTACGAGAACCGTCTGGCTGAGCTGACTTACAAAATCGCCGGAGAGGGTACCGATTATCTGTCTGCCAACAAGAACGACGAAAAGGAAGTTCCGGAACGCCTGGACTGGATTGCTTTCAAGAACCAATTCTTCTCTTCAGTATTTTTGGCAGATGCCGACTTTGAAAAGACCAAACTGAGTTCCAAGATGGAGACTCAAGGCAGCGGCTACATTAAGGACTATTCTGCGGAGATGAGCACGAAGTTCGACCCTGCCGGCAAGGAACCTACCCAGCTGTTCTTCTACTTCGGCCCCAATCACTACAAGACTCTGACCGCACTCGACAAGGGGCGTGACGAGAAGTGGGAGCTGAACCGTCTGGTCTATCTGGGCTGGCCGCTCATCCGCTGGATAAACAAATGGTTCACCATCAACATCTTCGACTGGTTGTCCAGTTGGGGGTTGAGCATGGGTATCGTACTGTTGTTTATGACGTTAATCGTAAAAGCTGTAGTATTCCCCGCAACGTGGAAAACCTACATGTCATCCGCCAAGATGCGCGTACTGAAACCGAAAATCGACGAGATAAACAAGAAGTACCCCAAGCAGGAAGATGCCATGAAGAAGCAGCAGGAAGTGATGGGCCTCTACAGCCAGTACGGAGTCAGTCCGATGGGCGGATGTCTGCCGATGCTGATACAGTTCCCTATCTTGATGGCCTTGTTCATGTTCGTGCCGAGTGCCATTGAACTCCGCCAGCAGAGCTTCTTGTGGGCAGACGACCTTTCCACTTACGATGCGTTCATCAACTTCCCGTTCCATATCCCGTTCCTGGGAAGCCACCTCAGCTTGTTCTGCCTGCTGATGACGGTTACCAACATATTGAACACGAAGTACATGATGCAGCAACAGGATACGGGTGCCAATCCGCAGATGGCTGCCATGAAGTGGATGTCATACCTGATGCCTATCATGTTCCTCTTCATATTGAACGACTATCCTTCGGGATTGAACTATTACTACTTCATCTCTACGTTAATCAGTGTGGTAACAACGCTCATCATGCGCAAGACAACCAATGAGGAAGCCCTTCTTGCTCAGTTGGAAGCCAACAAGAAAGACCCGAAGAAGATGAAGAAAACCGGTTTCGCCGCCCGTCTGGAAGCCATGCAGAAACAGCAGGAACAGATGATGAAAGAGAGACAGAACAAAAAGTAGTAAGACTACCGTTCAAGATATTCTTTTGCAGAAAGCCGGACAATGACATTTGCCCGGCTTTCTTATCCTTACACCAACGAAAAAATTCACAGACTCTAAATTATGCAGACTAAATACACCTACAAACAGATCTGGCTTATAGCCTACCCCATCCTAATCAGCCTCCTTATGGAGCAACTGATAGGTATGACGGACACTGCCTTCCTCGGGCGTGTGGGCGAAGTCGAACTGGGAGCATCTGCCATCGCCGGTGTCTTCTACATGGTCATCTTCATGGTTGCCTTCGGTTTCAGCATCGGGGCACAGATACTCATTGCCCGGCGCAACGGCGAACGGCAGTATAAGGAAATCGGTGACTTGTTCTATCAGGGCATCTATTTCCAAGTCGGAATGGCGGCAGTCATGTTCCTGCTATCCTATTGCTTCTCACCGATTATCCTGAAACGCATCGTCGCTTCGGAACATATCTACGAAGCAGCCACCAGCTACCTGCATTGGCGTGTATTCGGTGCCTTCTTCTCGTTCAGCGCAGTCATGTTCCGTGCCTTTTTCTTGGGAACCACCCAGACCAAGACACTGACACTGAACTCCATCGTCATGGTGTTGAGCAATGTCGTATTCAACTATATCCTGATTTTCGGTAAATTCGGTTTCCCAGCGCTCGGCATTGCCGGAGCCGCCATCGGCTCCTCACTGGCCGAGCTGGTTTCGCTGTTATTCTTCATCCTCTATACCCGCAGCCGCATCGACTGCCGCAAGTACGGGCTGGATCGTATTCCTAAGTTCCGGCTGGACGTATTGAAACGGATGCTGAACGTCTCTTTCTGGACCATGATACAGAATTTCTTCTCCCTCTCCACCTGGTTCCTTTTCTTCCTTTATGTGGAGCATTTGGGAGAGCGCTCGCTGGCAGTGACCAACATTGTCCGCAACGTGTCCGGCATACTGTTCATGGTACTCATGGCGTTTGCCTCTACCTGCGGGTCACTGGTCAGCAATCTCATCGGTGCAGGCCACTCCGATTGCGTGGCAGGCACCATCCGGCAGCACGTACGCATAGCCTACGTCTTCGTACTTCCGCTGGCATTGCTTTTCGCGGTGTTCCCCAAGCTGATTCTGGGAATTTATACCGACATACCCGACCTGCAGGACGCTGCCGTACATTCGCTCTGGGTGATGTGCTCCACCTATCTGTTCCTGGTTCCTGCCAATGTCTATTTCCAGGCAGTTTCCGGAACCGGCAACACGCGTACGGCATGGGGGTTGGAGATGGCTACGCTGGTCATCTACACAGCCTATATCACCTACATTATTCTGATTCTGCAACTCGACGTGGCCATCTGCTGGACCTCGGAAATGGTTTATTCCAGCTTTATTCTCATTTTCTGCTGGCTATATATCAAACGTGGAAATTGGCAAGGAAGGAAAATTTAGTATCTTTGCATTAAAATAACTGAAACAAAAAGCATATATGAAACAAGTAAATCTACTACTTATGTCAGCAGCCATGACATTGGCCTCTTGCGGAGGCACAAAAGATGCCGGACAGCAGCAGGACGCAGCAACGCTCATCCAGCGGTCGGACATCAAGATTGAAGGAAAGCGTATGACACCCGAGGCACTCTGGGCGATGGGACGCATCGGCAGTGTGGCCGTATCCCCCGACGAAAAGCAAATTGCCTACACGGTATCCTATTACAGCGTGCCCCAGAACAAGAGTAACAGCGAAGTCTTCGTCATGAATGCCGACGGTAGTGACAATACCCAGATAACGCATGACGCCTGGCAAGAAGGACAGCCCACATGGTTCAAGGACGGCAAGAAGCTTGCCTTCCTTTGCAACGAAAGCGGCAGCAGCCAGGTATGGGAAATGAATCCCGACGGCAGCGGACGCAAGCAGCTGACCCAATACGAGGGAGACATCGAAGGGTTCTCTTTCTCGCCCGACGGCAAGAAACTCCTTTTCATTGCCCAGGTAAAGGCCGTGAAGAGTACGGCAGACAAACATCCGGACCTTCCTAAAGCCACCGGCATCATCGTTACCGACCTGATGTACAAGCATTGGGACGAATGGGTGACTACTGCTCCCCATCCATTCGTTGCCGATTTCGACGGCAATGCCATCAGCAATGTCACTGATATTCTTGAGGGAGAGCCATACGAAAGCCCGATGAAGCCCTGGGGCGGTATCGAGCAGCTGGCATGGAGCCCGTCTTCTGATAAGGTGGCCTATACATGCCGTAAGAAAACCGGACTGGCGTATGCCATTTCCACCAACTCCGACATTTATATCTACGACCTTGCCTCCAAGGAAACCAAAAACATCACGGAAGAAAACAAGGGATATGATACGAATCCCCAATACTCTCCCGACGGCAAATACATCGCCTGGCAGAGCATGGAGCGTGACGGCTACGAAGCCGACTTGAACCGCTTGTTTATCATGAACCTCGAGACCGGCGAGAAACGTTTTGTAAGCAAAGCTTTCGAATCGAACGTGGACGCCTTCTTGTGGAACAAAGATTCCCAGAGCATCTACTTCATCGGTGTATGGCATGGCGAGACACAGATTTACAACATCGACCTTGCCGGAAACGACAAGCTTACCCAGCTCACCGACGGCATGTACGACTATGCTTCGCTTGCCCTTTGCGGAGACAAGATTATCGCCAAACGCCATTCCATGAGCATGGGCGACGAAATCTATGCCGTAAACAGTGCACGTAACGGCGACGCTTTTGCAGAAGCAGTGCAACTGACCACAGAAAACAAGCAGATTTACGACCAGCTGGAAATGGGTAAAGTGGAAGCCCGCTGGATGAAGACCACCGACGGCAAGCAGATGCTGACCTGGGTGATTTATCCTCCGCAGTTCGACCCTAACAAGAAGTACCCCACCCTCCTCTTCTGTGAAGGCGGTCCTCAGAGTCCCGTCAGCCAGTTCTGGAGCTACCGTTGGAATTTCCAGATTATGGCGGCAAACGACTATATCATCGTAGCTCCCAACCGTCGTGGTCTTCCGGGCTTCGGTGTAGAGTGGAACGAAGCCATCAGCGGTGATTATGGCGGCCAGTGCATGAAGGACTACTTCACTGCCATTGACGAAATGGCCAAGGAACCTTTCGTCGACAAAGACCGCCTGGGTTGCGTAGGCGCCAGCTTCGGAGGCTTCTCCGTATATTGGCTTGCCGGACACCATGACAAACGCTTCAAGGCATTCATCGCACACGACGGTATCTTCAACATGGAAATGCAATATCTGGAAACGGAAGAGAAATGGTTTGCCAACTGGGATATGGGCGGTGCTTATTGGGAAAAGAACAACGCTACGGCACAACGCACTTTTGCCAACTCCCCGCATCTCTTCGTCGACAAATGGGACACCCCTATCCTCTGCATCCACGGAGAGAAGGACTTCCGCATTCTTGCCAACCAGGCAATGGCCGCCTTCGATGCAGCCGTGATGCGTGGCGTTCCTGCCGAACTGCTTATCTATCCGGACGAAAACCACTGGGTACTGAAACCTCAGAATGGCGTGCTGTGGCAACGTACCTTCTTTGAATGGCTGGACAAATGGCTGAAGCCGGCTAAGTAAAGCCTCTCAAAAACGATAAAAACAAATAATCCCGGATTCTTGACAAAGAGTCCGGGATTATTTGTTTTTATTGTACACCGCCCGATTCATTTTTTATGACTATAATTTGAAAGTATTAGGTGTAATACGTACCTTGATAGAAGTCCAAGAAAAAATCAAATCTCATCCCGATTTAAAGAAACGTTACTTTCTTAAGCCTGATGAAGTTATTTTATTAGCAGACGGAACAAAAATTGTTGTCAACAACCAGTGGGGAACATTATTTCCAAGATTTCTTGAAGCAGCAAAGAAACTGTACCAAGTAACCAATGATTCGGAAAGCAATACTCCAATATCCCGATTAAAGATTACTTTTGGTAATGGGAAAGTAATTCAAGAGATATGTCTTGAAAAATACTTTTTCATGAAGAGTACGTATATTGCGCTCAACAGTAAGATACACCCTATCAAGAAGATATAGCCATACCGTTGACAATAAATATATCCTACTATTATAAGAGTCTGTATTGTCATATAGGCCAGAGAGACTATGACATGAGGAATCTTCAGTTCATTCGCCATAATCTGATACAGATGCTTGCGATGCGGTAGCCCGATATTCTCATGAAGCATCAGGCGGTGAATGATAGTCAGTACACTATCCACACCATAAACGGATAAAAGGACTATCCAACTGAAATCTTCCGTTTCAATGATGAGCCTGCCTATCAGGAAAAGAAGGATAAAGGCAATGCTCACCGAACCCACATCACCGGCAAAGCATTTAGCACGCTTGCGGAAATTGAAGAAACAGAAGACTAGAACGGAACAGATAACGGTATAGATGAAATCCGCTTCCACAAAAGTAACCACCTCCTTATTGATATAGGCCAACGCAGCAAGAATAACCAGAGAATAACCACCGGTTATGCCGTTAATGCCATCCATAAAGTTGTAGGCATTGATGATACCCGTACAGACTATCAAGGCTATGACTATCCACCACCAGGACAAGGAGAAAAGTCCCCACTGATAAAACATCATAGCCATAGCAGAGAAATGAAAAAGCAGCCTTGTCATCTGTCCGGTGGATTTTATATCGTCCACGAAGCTGATGAACGTCACCAGTGTCAAGGCAAGCAGGAACCAGGGATATTCAAAGCCACTCGTCAGGAAATAGGCCAACGCCCCGAAATAGAAAATAATCCCACCACCACGCAAAGTCACTTTCGTATGGGAACTGCGCTCATTGGGCTTATCGATGATATTACACCTATCAGCTATTCTAAAATAAAAAAGTTCTGCTAAAAACAGCAGAACCAAGACCATCAAATAATACATCATCCGTTTTTGATTATCCAGTAAAACCAAAGCTGAATACATGTAAATCCCAAAGATATAATACCCAGCCCTATCAATATGACATCTAAATATACATTCATTCTATCTTGAAGTTTTCCAATACACGGGTCGGCTTCCATCCCAATTCACGCATCGCCTTTTCGTTACTGAAAGTAAGCGATTCTGTGATTTTCTTCAGTTTCAAAGAATTGATAGGCGCTTTCTTTCCTAAGCAATCTCCTACCAAAGCCATACATTTAGCTGCCCAATAAGGTATTGAGAAAGGTAATTTCTTGTCCAATTGCCTGCAAATAGTAGTCTCAAGTTCTCTGAAAGTGGGGTGATGACTGTCACATACATTGTAGATGCCTCCCTTTTCTGCCAACAGAGAGACCAACTTTGCAATATCCTGTACCATCAATACACTCTTTCGTGCCTGACCGCCAGCAATGCTGAGGTATTTCCCACTGCGGATACCATGAATCATAGCCCCCAGATTTCCCGGAGGGTTAGGACCGGCAATCAAGGAAGGACGGATTATACCTAAAATGACATTATGTTCGTAACACCACTTTTGTAGATATTCCTCCGCAAGACGTTTACTCATGGCGTATGGTGTATCTCCATCCAAAGGATGGTCTTCCGTAATATTCTCACCATAAGCACAACCGTAAACTGCTACAGTGGAAATAAAAATGAAGGCCCGTGGCACTCTTCTCCGCTCCAATGCAGTACAAAGATTCTTTGTACCTTGCAGATTCACATCAAAGAACACCTGTCTTTCCGCTTCCGTTTTAGGAACAGAATGTGCCTTTCCAGCAACATGAAGAACAATATCATACCGTTCACGCAATACCGGAATCTCCTTTGCTATATCTATAGTATAATCATCCTTCGGCGACAGCCCCACAGTCTTAACGCCATACATCCCCTCCAAAAGAGGACGCACATTGCTACCCAAGAAACCAGAAGCTCCAGTAAATAAAAGTTTCATGAAAAATATATTAGGAAAATCACTAGTAAAAACTCAGTTATTTTATTGTCGATAGTTCTATCGATTAGTTAATTTCATATTCGTATATGCTAATTTCGCTTTTTTATTTATCTCC
>OOCI01002129.1_pt1 | contig 12855 bp, 9 predicted proteins | sample 1671761 | NCBI WGS metagenome assembly OOCI01 (sample SAMN06348190, study PRJEB24527) | human gut metagenome | biome: human gut; feature: ankylosing spondylitis patient; material: feces | host: Homo sapiens | place: China | collected 2015-10
TCTGTAAATCGAAAGATAATATATTTGCGCAATATTCTCTTGAAGGTTATAATCAGCCGATAGGAATCTCTGAGTTTGAGGGGGTAAACTTGCTGCCTACAGAGTTTAAGAGTTCATTACCTAGTATTGAGGATATTGAGGCAGAATTGGAGAAAAATAGCAAGCAATAATAAAAATAATAAATTATATGGATAGACCAAATAGAATGGAATTGCAGTCGGCAGATGGAGCGCAGCTGAATCTGGATGCGCTTTATCAGATTGCGCCTTCGTGCTTTACGGAGGTAGCCGACCCTGATATGGGGGGGGCAAAACGTGTAGTTAATTTTGACGTACTTCGCCAGCTTCTTGGTGACAACGCAGTAGAAGATGCTCCTGAGGCATACGAGTTCAACTGGGTTGGCAAGCAGGCAGCTCGTGCCGAAGTTTTGAAGCCTATTAAGAAGACGCTGCGTCCTGTAAAGGAGGATAGCGTGGATTGGGACAACACCCAAAACCTTTATATTGAGGGAGATAACCTCGAAGTGCTTAAACTTCTCCAGAAGTCTTATCTGGGTAAGGTAAAGATGATTTATATTGATCCGCCTTACAATACAGGTAGTGATTCTTTCTTATATCCTGATGATTATACTATATCTTCGAATGATTACTCGATTCTGTCTGGAGATATAGATGAATTTGGTAATCGTTTTAGAAAAAATCAAAATTCTAATGGAAGATTCCATTCGGATTGGTGTTCTATGATATATAGTAGACTTCTCGTTGCAAACTCATTGTTATCCCAAGATGGTGCTATATTCATTCATATAGATGAAAATGAAGTACATAATTTACTAAAAATATGTAATGAAGTTTTTGGTGAATCAAATTTCGTCAGTTTGGTTTCTGTAAAAACTAAAGTTGGTGGTGTCTCTGGTAGTTCGGAAGGAAAAACTTTGAGAGGAACTACCGAATATGTGTGTTTATATGCAAAGGATAAAACAAATTTTGTAATGAATCCTGTATTCATAAAAACGAAATTATTTTCTCGAATTAAAAGTTATGAGGAAGAAGGTAAAAGCTGGAAGTATACCTCTATTATATCAAAATTAGAAGATAAAGTGTTAATCAAAGAAGATTCTTCTAAAGGAATGAAATATTTTGGATACAAGTCTCTAGAGACTATGTCTATATCAGCGTTTGCTGAGAAAAATCATATATCTGTAGAAGATGTTTATAATAAGTATGCTAACAAAATCTTCCAAACAACAAATGCCCAAAGTAGTATACGTCAAAGTGTTATGAATGAGACCATGGGATTAGATTATCCAATGGTTGGCTGTGAGTATGTTCCAATAAAGGGAAAAAATGAAGGTAAGCGTATTGAAATACTCTACAAGGGAGAACAAAGAAGAATGATGATGTTTTTGTCTGATTATGTTGAACGAATCGGAGACGAGTACTATTATTTAGATCGTGTTTCAAATTTGTGGGATGACATAGATTACAATAATCTTTCTAAAGAAGGGGATATAGAATTTGCTAATGGTAAAAAACCAATAAAGTTAATTCAAAGAATGATCAGTCTTACTACAAATCAAGACGATATCGTTCTGGATTTCTTTTCGGGATCTGCTTCTACGGGACATGCTGTTATTCAGCATAATGCTGAAAATGAAAAGAACCTTAAATATATTATGGTTCAAATAGAGGAGCCCATTGACGAAAACTCTCAACCATCTAATGATCACTTTTCTACAATCTGTGAATTAGGCAAAGAACGACTTAGAAGATCTGGAAGAAAAGTTAAGGAGCAGTTCCCTTTAATGGCACAGAATCTCGATATCGGTTTTCGTGTCTTCCGTCTCGACGAAAGCAATTACGAGGATGTAAAGCGTTCTCCAAAGGAATTCAAGCAAGACCAGCTCGATCTGTTCCTGAACAACATCAAGGCCGACCGAAACGACCTCGACCTGCTCTTTGGATGCATGCTCGACTGGGGCGTTCAGCTCTCTCTGCCTATGACCCAGGAGGTGGTGGATGGCAAGACCATCTATACCGTGAACGACGGCGACCTGGTGGCCTGCTTCGCCGAGAACGTATCAGAAGACGTAGTAAAAGCCATGGCAGAAAAGATGCCTTTGCGTGTCATTTTCCGTGATAGCTGCTTCGCTCAGGATGCCGACAAGATAAATATCTACGAGACCTTCAAGCAGAAGCTGGATTGGAGCGACCAGGAAGTAGTGAAGAATATTAGAGTGATTTAAGCCTATGAAACTCAGATATAAACATCAACGCTTCCAAACCGAAGCGGCGCTGGCTGTGGCTAATGCCTTTACAGGTCAGCCCAAAAGCGACGGACAGAGCGACCATATCGTGGACCAGGGAGTTAATCAAGACCTCTTTGTAGTAAAAGGCTTTGGTAACAAGAACGTCATCCTCGCACCGGAAGCCGTCTGCGAGAATGTAAGAGCTATACAGACTGAGCAAGGGCTGAAACCTGTAGAACAGCTGCAGCAGCTGCAAGGCGTAGGTACTGCCCTCACCATCGAAATGGAGACGGGTACGGGTAAGACCTATACCTACATCAAGACCATGTATGAACTGAATGCCCGCTATGGCTGGACCAAGTTTGTGGTGGTGGTGCCAAGCATCGCCATCCGAGAAGGCGTATTGAAGAGCTTTGAGAGCATGCAGGAGCATTTTGCTCAGGAATACGGAAAGCGCATGCAATACTTTATGTATAACTCCAAGCAACTCAGTAAGATAGATGCATTTGCCAGCGATGCCGGTATGCACGTGATGATTATCAATACCCAGGCATTCAACGCATCTATGGATGAAGAGAAGTCAACCGATAAGATGGAGAAAGGCAAGTTGAAGAAAGCTGATAAGGCTGCCCGCATCATCTTCGAGCGCCGTGATGAGTTCGGCTCTCGCCGTCCTATCGACGTATTGGCACAGACCCATCCTATCATGATTATCGATGAACCTCAGTCGGTATTGGGTGTGGACAAGAAAAACAAGACCCGTAAGGGTATTGCCATGTTCAAGCCGCTCTTTACCCTTCTGTATAGTGCCACCCACCGCAAGGGTGATATATATAATATGGTGTATAAGCTGGATGCCATCGATGCCTACAACCAGAAACTGGTGAAGAAGATTGAGGTGAAGGGTATCAGACAGATAGGCAGTACCGCCACCAACGGCTACGTCTATCTGGAGGAAATCGTCATCGGCAAGGGCAATCCGCAGGCTCGCATCAGCTTCGACATCAAGACGCAGACCGGTACGAAGCAGGTTAGCCGACTCGTGGATGAGCGATTCAACCTGAAGGAGCAGAGTGGCGGACTTGCCGAGTATGACAACAACTTCATCGTAGAACGCATAGACGGCAGGCAGGGCTTCGTCCGCTTCCTCAACGGTCTGACTCTGCATGAAGGCGATGCCGTGGGCAGTGTGAACGAAGACTATATCCGTCGTATTCAGATTCGTGAAACCATCCGCACCCATCTGGAGCGTGAGCGCCAGTTATATGGACAGAATATCAAGGTGCTCAGTCTCTTCTTCATCGACCATGTGGATAGCTACAAACTCTATGAAGGCGAGGATAGCAAGGGTAAGTTTGCCAAGATGTTTGAGGAAGAATATACCCGAGTGCTTTCAGAAATGCTGCCATCGTTTACGGATGAAGCCTATCTGCGCTATCTTTCAGACCCTCGCAATGCGGCATCCAAGGTGCATCAGGGCTACTTCTCCATGGATAAGAAGGGCAAGGCGGTGGAATCGAAGGAAAAGCAGGGAGAGAACGAAGAGCGTGCCTTCGACCTGATTATGAAGGATAAGGAACGTCTGCTTTCGCTGAACGAGCCAGTACGCTTCATTTTCTCGCACTCCGCCCTAAAGGAAGGTTGGGACAACCCAAACGTGTTCCAGATCTGCACCTTGAAGAACTCGGATAATGAGACCAAGAAGCGCCAGGAAGTGGGTCGAGGTATGCGCCTTTGCGTGAATCAGAAGGGTGAACGCCAGGATGCGGATGTATTGGGCGACCATGTGTTTGATACCAATATCCTCACCGTGATAGCCAGCGAGAGTTATGATGATTTTGCCAAGAAACTGCAGACGGAGATGGCTGAAGCCTGTGCCGACCGACCAATCATCATCACAGCCAACCTTTTCGAGGGCAGGTCTTATACAATGGCAGATGTAACCAAGGGCAAGTTTGACGTCAATCAGGCAAGAGCTATCTATAATGCCCTCATCCGTAAAGATTATGTGGATGATAACGGTGTTTTGACTGCTCAGTATTTTGAGGATAAGCGCAATGACAGGCTCGACTTCGGTAAGGCTAATGATTGGAGGGAGGGCATTATTGCAGCCCTTGATACCGTCTTTGATCCTGCGGCTGTAAGACCGGAGAATGGTAGAAAGCCTAAGCTTGCCAAGTTGCAGAAGGACAATTTTGCCAAGAAGGAGTTCCAGAATCTCTGGAAGCGCATCAACCGCCGCACCTACTATCAGGTAAGCTTTGAAACTTCTGGTCTTGTGAAGAAAGCCATCGAGGAACTTGATGAAAAGTTGAGGGTTACGGAAATCCGCATCGTGGTAGAAGGCGGTTCGATGGATGAAATCAGAGACAAGGAGTCGCTTGAAGCGGGCGTGGCAATGAATCAGGGCGATGTGCGGACCATCCATGTAACGGAAGCTGTGGGCAAGGAAGTGACATACGACCTGATAGGTCAGCTGGTAACGGCTACGGGGTTGACAAGAAAGACCATCGTGGAAATCCTGAAGGGTATCAAGCCGGAAACATTCAGCATGTTCAAGATGAATCCGGAGGAATTCATCATCAAGGCTGGACTCATCATCAACGACTGCAAGGCTCTTGCCGTTATCCAGTGTATTACATACGAGAAACTGAATGATGAGTTCTCTACCGACATCTTTACGGTGGATGCTCTGCGAGGCAAGTTGGGTATCAATGCCATAGAGTCAAAGAAGTCGCTCTACGACCTCGTAGTGCTCGACAGTATGGGTGTAGAGAAGAACTTTGCCGAGTCTCTGGAGCGTCAGGATGACGTGGTGGTTTATACCAAACTGCCTCGTGGCTTCTACATCAACACGCCTATGGGCAAATACAATCCAGACTGGGCTGTGGCATTCCGTGATGGCAGCGTGAAGCATGTTTATTTTGTGGCAGAAACCAAGGGTAATGATATCCAGGGTTCACATCTGCGAGGCATCGAGGGAAGCAAGATAGCGTGTGCCCGCAAGCATTTTGCAGCCATCAGCGAGAATGGTTACATTTACGATGTTGTCAAGGATTATCAGGAATTGTATAATGCCGTGACGAAATAGCTGTGGAAATGGTAATAGAATTGCCTACCCATCCATAAAAGTCGAGGAGAGGAAGTGTAGTGCTAAAAATGCTCACTTTCTCTCTTTTTTCTTTTGTTTTGTAGTAAAATAAAAATAAAATATTAATCTTTCTGAAAAACACTCACGCATATTATTTGTAGGTGTGACCTGCGTTTTACTAATTCAATTATTAGTTGTAAATTCGCATAAATTTACATTAAAATGTTGAATGTAGGAGAACATAGAAGAGTGTTAATGCGTGAAAATTTAGCTCAGCTAGATGATCGGATTGATTGGATACAAGAAGAGTGCATCATCTTGTATCTCAACTCTTTTATAGGTGAGAAAGGTGAACAGATATCAGCATATCAGTTTTCTAAAATCACTAATATCAGGCTTTCTACAGTAACCGGAATACTGAATAGAAAAGTAAGGTTCCGATCTTATCAGCAGCGAAGATGGTGCTGCTGTATCCTATATTATTGGGATAGAATCGTTGATGAACTGATCAAACGACATACGGCGGAAAGTAAGAAGTTTGACAAGAGTCAGTTTGAGAAGAATTTCAATGAAGCCTTTTCGCAGTGGATTACTTTTGCGAAAGACTTGAAGCAACTTAACAAATTGGAAGCACATATAGCAAAATACCAAAAGCTTTTTGTGCCTAAAAATAAATAATGAATAACAATAACATTTATCTAAAAAAATCAACATGAAACGAACTAATACACTTACCTAGGGAAGACTTGTCTGCCGGCATCGAGGATGCCACCCTAAGAAGCTCTCCTTGGCTATTCTAGTCTAGCCCTCCGCGTACCAATTAGAGGACCATATCAAGTTTTAGTAATAATTTAAACTACTTAAGATATGGATAGAATATCATTTTTTAGAATTATCCGTTTTTTGTGTAAAAACGGTGGTGTTTGCTTGTACAAGAATGTTGTGTATGTACAGTCTAATAGCAAATATATAGAGAATAATTACGAGAATTCTGATGAAGACACAAAACCACATACTGATGAGTAGAAATTTCCATTTTGCAGGTTCCGTAACCTATATAGAGAACTATTATGAGAGTCATGAACATCAACATAAGGATTCCGATGATTCTTCTGAAATGAAGAATGATACCGATGAAGTTGTTTTTGAACAGAGTGTTAAGGTGAAGTGTGCTTCATCTTCTGCGGGAAGAAGTGCCGAGAATCTCTTTTCTACTCCTGAGGGTGAAAAGGATGTGGGGCTTACCGGGAAGATGGCGGATGCTTTTGTGAAATATCTCAAGCTGCATCATATTTCGGACAGTCAGCTTTCCACTTCCGATGGTTTGTTGAACAAGAGTGTGGTGGCGTTTTTCCTGCGTTGGTCTAATCAGGGCTATGTGAGTGCTGGTGTTCCTAATGGTTCATCCATCACTCGTTTTCTGCACGATGATTGTCATCTGGAACTGGGTGTTACCCAAAAGTCGTATGGCAATTATATCAGAAAGAAGATCAATGACGGGAATATAGATTATGAGGTAGAGGGTTTTGTGGAGGATTTCGCAAAGTCTCACAATATATAGAATCTTGCGCCGAATGATAGACTTCATTTGACGTAAAGAAAATAATTATATCTCTGTAAGATATTGATATAGAGGGGAAAGACGATGGTTTTGCCCCTTTCTTGTTTCCGCCGAATTCTATTTGGCGCATTCGGCGGAAAAGGCGTAACGGAGCATTCTTTCTACTTTTGCCCCAGATTTCAGAACGATACCGGTTCTGAGGTCTGGGGCTTTTGCGTTTTCTATCGTCAGGATGCTGGGATAGGTTTCCTGCCATGTTGTAAGTGGCGCAGCGTATCAGCCCATCGGTCTTTGACAAGGTTGATACATTGTTATTAGCTTTTTTGTTTTGCATTCTGATAAAGATAAAATATGTGCGGAAACTTTTAGCGTGTATTTTTTACGAAGGTATCCATCGGGTACCTTTTATATATTTACTTAATTTTTTTTTTGCTTATGATGAATTCAAAGATTCAGAAGGCAGAGGATGGCAAGAATGCCAGCTCTGCCAAGAAGAGTGTGCAGACTGGTAAGAAGGTAGCTGACAAGAAGGAAGCCAACAAGAAGCAGGCTGCACAGGTGGCTGTGTTTGAGAATCCAGAGTTCGGAACGGTTCGCACTACTATAGATAAGAAGGGCGAGCCTTGGTTCTGTGCGAAGGATTTGTGTGATGTGCTCGGATATAAGAAAGCGTCTGAGGCTGTAAGACAGCATGTTAGGTCTAGCGACACCGTAAAACGAGGTGTCGCTAGAATTGCTAAAAACCGTTATGGCGAATGTAACGGAAAGATGCAGGTTGTCCAGATGATCTTCGTCAACGAGAGCGGCTTCTATGCCCTGGTGCTCGGTTCGAAACTGGCTACGGCGGTGAAATTCAAGGATTGGGTTACCTCGGTGGTGCTGCCGCAGATTCGCAAGACGGGCGGTTATATCCCGATGAAGGAGGGGGAGAGCGAGGAGGAGACGATTCGCAATGCCGAAGAGATTCTCCGTGCCACCCTAAAGAAGAAGGAGATGCTGCTGGAGCAGCAGAGAAAGCTGATCGGTGAGCAGGATGAGGAAATCCGCAGACTGAATGGCGTGGTGGATGAGCAGGTGGTGAATATCGCCCGAAAGGGTGAGAACATCATTCATCTGGAGCATCAGGTGGATGGGCTGATGCCGAAGGCTATCTACTCGGATAATGTTTTGGATTCCGTTTCCTGCTTCACTACGACTCAGGTGGCGAAGGAGTTGGGGGTTACGGCGCAGGAGCTGAACCGCTCGCTGTGCGCCCTGCATATCCAGTACTACCAGAGCGGGCAGTACATGCTCTATGCGGAGTATGCGCACATGGGACTGGCGAAGAGCCGCACCCGATACAATGCCTTCCTGGATCCGAAATGCGATGGCAGAAAGGAGAAGATGGGCAAGGCGGTTACGCATACCTATCTGGTATGGACCGAGAAGGGCAGGAAGTTTATCCATGATCTGGCCCACAGATTCTGGGAGCTTGCTGAACTGTATGAGGTGAAGAATTTGGGATAATCTTAAAAATGGAAATATGGCGATAAAGCAACAGGTAATGGCTTTAAATCCGGCACGCAAGGGCAATATGGGAAGACTGAATTCTTCCCAGCCCCTGTATGTCTATGACACCCTGATAGCACAGCCGTGGCTGAGGGGTGTGATTGCGCAGATACGTGGGGAGAAGGCGATTCCCGGCGTAGATGCTGGTGATGAAAAGGCGGTGAAGAAGGCACGCGAGGGGCTGAAAAGACAGCTGCCTATCCGTGCCATTCATTATTCTAAGTTCAGGAATAATCACCGCTCTAGTGAGGATGCGGTGCCTGAAAGCTTCCTCTTTCAGACGACTATTGATGTGGATGATGTAGAGTATGTGGATGCTGCTCTGGAGAAGGCTCGTGAGCTGAACTGCAGCAACACCATCTGGAAGGGGAAGCTGCTGCATCTGGAGTATTCGGCTAGAAAGAAGCTGCATATTGATATCAGAATGCCGATGGGGATGACGATTGAAGAGACGCAGAAGGCGTATTGTGAGGCGGCTGGGATTCCCTACGACAAGAGCTGCATCACGCCCGAGCGAATCATCTTTATCACGGATAAGGACTCCGAGATTTATCGCTCGAAGGAGTGGTATGGGGTGCTGCCGGATGAGGAGATTCAAGCCCGCAGAGAGGCATTTCTCAAGCGTGGGCTTACGATTGACGGCAAGGGGACGGCATCTTTTTCTTCATCGGAATTACGCGGAAAAAACGGAAACATTCCTGCTTCTGACTCTTCCTCGGATTACGCACGGAATTTAAACGGAACATCGACACAAGGTCGATATGGACAGGGGGATGAGTCTGCTTATCTGCAGGATAGTTATCATAAAGTTCAAAGTTCAAATCTCAAAGTTCAAAGTAATGACGATGTTCAAGACAATCGATTTCAGGGCACTGACAGCCATTCTGCTGTTCCTTCTGGCGCTGCTATTCAGCCTGCCCAACCTGGTAATAGCCATCGTGCTGATGATGATTATATCAGCCATACTGGAGGTTCTCAGAAAGCTGGCGGACTGGCAGCCCAAGAAGCAGGGCAAGTTGATGCCAAGAATCTCATAGCCTTCGACCTCTTCCAGGAATCTGCGGGACTGAAGGGGATGAATATCGATACCATCGGGTCCAGACATTCCTCTCTGCTCGCCATTATGAGCGCTGGCGCTTCTCGTGTGATGTGTGAGGAGGAGCTGATGAAGGTGGTGGCGAAGAGAATGCCGAGCTATTATCAGGAGAATGACTGCCATCAGCTGATTCACGATTTCTATGCGAAATATGGGGATAGCTCCAAGCCGTTTTCGAGGGATGTGATTCGAGTGAATGCTTTGGCGGAACAGGCGGCTAAGAGCTTGCTTGCCGGGGATTGCAAATCCCCGGGACACATAAGGGATTGCAAATCCCCGGGACACCTGGCGGGGGACTTTATGGGGCAAATGACAGGCAATGCTAATTATACAGTTCAAAGTTCAACGTTCAAAGTTCAAAGTAAAGAAGTTCAAAGTAGTAACGCCTCTTATCCGCCTCCACCTCCTATGCCCGGGAAGCTGCCGAAGCTGGTGGAACTGCTGATCTCGAAGACTCCAGAGATTTATCAGCCGGCTGTGGCGCACGCCATTTTTCCTCCGCTGGCTACCCATCTCTGGAATACGAGATTCAGATATATCGACAACGTGGAGCACGAAGCCACCCTGATGACCTGCCTCCTTGCAGGTACAGGCGCAGGTAAAAGTTGTGTGCAGATGCCGATTTCGATGATTATGGAGGATATCCGTAAGCGTGACCAGGAAAACCTGAAGCGTGAGAAGGAATGGAAAGAGGAGATGATGCGCAAGGGTGCCAACAAGGATAAGCGAAAGAGACCGGATAATCTCATTATACAGGAGATAGATGCGGATATGACCAACCCTGCCTTCGTGATGCGTACGGCAGAAGCCAAAGGCCACTTCCTCTATACCTCGCTCAACGAGATTGACCAGTTTGATGCCCTGAAAGGTATCGGCAACCAGCATTTCCGTATCATGTGCCTCGCCTTTGATCCAGGTAATCAATATGGACAAACACGAGTGGGAACCCAAAGTGTCACCGAGCGAGTAACCGTCCGTTTCAACTGGAATGCCTCTACCACCATCCAGAAGGGACAGCGTTATTTCTCCAAGGTGCTGACCGACGGTCCGCTGAGCCGAATCAACTTCTGCACCATTCCCGAAAGAGAAATCGGCGATAAGATTCCGGTGTATGGCACCTACGATGATCAGTTCCGCAAGGAGCTGAAGCCCTATATCGAGAATCTCTGTATGGCTACCGGCTTGATAGATTGCCCCGAGGCTTACCACTTGGCTGAGATTCTGAGTGAGGAGAATGCGGATTTTTCGCAGGTTACCCAGAACAGAATCTACGAGAACTTCACGTTCCGTGCCAACGTGATAGCCTATCTGAAGGCGTGCGTGCTCTATGTTGCCAACGGCTGCAGATGGGAGCCGGAGATAGAGGATTTCATCCGCTGGAGTGAGCGTTACGACCTGTGGTGCAAGATGCGTTTCTTCGAGGAGGACATCCAGAAGGCGAACAATGCGGGCGAGCATTCCAACAAGCGTGGCCCTTCCAATCTTCTCCAGTCGCTGCCGGATACGTTTACCGAGCAGCAGGTGGTGGAGGCTCGTGCAGCCCTGGGACTCTCGGAAGAGGGTACGGCGCATCTGCTTTCTACCTGGGTGTATAGAAAATACGTGAAACGTGGCAGTGAGAACTATCACAGTAACAGTTATCACAGTTTTACGAAGCTGAAATACAGATGTGATGGGCAAGATTTGAGTCAGTAACCGCTGATACTTATGATTTATACATTATTTATTTTATTCATTCTTTAAATTCATAATTACTTATGGAAATAGTTTTAGAGCGTATAGCTAAGAAGAATACTTATACCATCGGCCGACTTTATCTGTTGGCTGATGGTGATGTGAAGCGCAAGGTGCTTAGCGGCAAGACTGCCGGTGACAAACGCAGTTTCGAACATCGTTTCGATTTGGAGAAGTTGTCTAAGGAGAGCTACTTCTGTGACACCCTGGAGCCAACCTGGCGCAACCTGAAGGGGATAGAGTTGAAGCCGGAGGAGGAAAATGCCCGTTTCAGCCGGGAGAGCGGCAAGGTGGCGAGAAAGATTCCGGGCCATACCGCCATCCCCGAGGGTTCGTATCGTGTGCTTATCACCAAGTCTCCCCGATTCAAGAAGTGGTTGCCGTATGTGCAGGGTGTGCCCGGTTTCGAGGGCATCCGCATCCATGCCGGCAACTATCCCGACGATACCCAGGGCTGCATTCTGGTGGGCGAGAACCGGGTAAAGGGTATGGTGGTGAACTCCCGCATCTGGCTCCATCGTCTGATGAATCGCATTCAGGCAGCGGAGAATCAAGGGGAAGGTATCTGGATTACCGTCATCTAATGAAGGGATAGTTTCATAGATATTCCTGGATAGTTTCATAGATATTCCTGGGAATAGTTTCATTGGTAGCCGGGGATAGTTTCATTCCTATCCCCGAAATAGTTTCATTGGTATGGTAGTAATCGTATTTTTAAGTTCTTTTTCTTTAGATTTTGACCTTGAAAAAAGATGAGTTAGGTAGTAAAAACCGTTTAGGGGGGGGTAATTTTGACTTGATATATGCTGAAAAAATAGATTTTACCCCCATATATGCTAAAAATTACCCCCTAGCATACGGTTTTTGTTGTACCTTTGCACCAGAAAAAATAAAACGGCGTTGTGAAACGCTTTCATCATCTTTTACTTATACAAGAATAACAATGGGGTTTCGATAGGGGTATCGAAATCCCATTGCTGTTTTTATGCCTTGTGTCTGAAAGCTTTTGCCCTTTCAGGGCGTGTGGGGCTCACTGCGAACCTTATACCTTATTATATATAGAAGATGCTTGATATGTACAGAAGAAGCTTGATATATACAGGAGATGCTTGGGAAATGCAAAAAGCCATAAAAACGGATGGAAATAACAAAACACGACAAACTAAGTTAAATAATTATAAAAGATAAGGGCTGTGGCTCGTAACTTACACATAATCAAATAAAAATGTGTAATTTTGCAGTCCGATTATTTCGGGGATACACTTAGAGTCCCCAAGATATGGTGTGTTAATAGCATGCCCTGTGGCCGGGGTATGTGGTTAGTGAATCACCTGTCTGAATAGTGAGTAAAAAAGATTAAAAACGTTTTTTAGTAGTAAATTTAAATTTTAAAATGGACACATTAAGTTACAAGACTATTTCCGTAAACAAGGAAACAGCTAAGAAAGAGTGGGTCGTAATCGACGCTACCGACCAGGTTGTAGGTCGCCTCTGCTCTAAGGTTGCTAAATTGCTCCGCGGAAAGTACAAGCCAACTTTCACTCCACACGTAGATTGTGGTGACAACGTAATCATTA
>OOCI01002142.1_pt1 | contig 12750 bp, 4 predicted proteins | sample 1671761 | NCBI WGS metagenome assembly OOCI01 (sample SAMN06348190, study PRJEB24527) | human gut metagenome | biome: human gut; feature: ankylosing spondylitis patient; material: feces | host: Homo sapiens | place: China | collected 2015-10
GGAGGTTCCGGAGGCCCTACCTCGGAAACCTATCTCGTCAGGGATGGCGGCTACTCCGAATGCGACATCCCATCTTCGACACCCACTCGCTCAGGATACGTGTTCATGGGCTGGAGTTTCGTCAGGGACGACAACGGCTACGATTTCGAGGCTGGCGATGTATACGATTTCTACTCCGACGAGGACGGCGAGACCGTCTATGCCATCTGGGGTGTGCGTACCAACATCACGTACAACCTCAACGGAGGATCCGGGAACGTAACCAGTCAGCAGTTCACCGTATACGACACCCAGACGATGAACGTCACGCTCACATCCACCACCCCGTCCAGCGAATACATGGAGTTCCTGGGATGGTCAACGAGCTCCGCGGCAACATCGGCCCAGTACCAGCCCAGCGGAAGCTTTGCGCTGAGAGCCGGTTCCGACACCACGATGTATGCGGTCTGGGGACCCATCGACTACTACATCAACTTCAACGCCGACGGAGGAACCGGCGGACCCACGCAACTCCACGGGGAATCCAAGACCGGAAGCTGTGATTTCAACCTAACCGGGGAGGTCCCCACGAGGGAGAACTACGACTTCCAGGGATGGGCCAAGAGCAGCGGCGGTTCCGTGGTCGTCTCCGCATCGGGCACCATCAACGTCGCCTACAACGAGACGCCGCTGACCCTCTACGCCGTCTGGGAGGAGCGTCCCGAATACACGCTCACCTTCGATGCCAACCAGGGTCAGAATCCGCCTTCCTCCATTACGTTGAGGGCGGACACCGACGGATACGCGGATTTCACCATCCCGGCGCAGGAGCCCACAAGAGAGGGCTACGAGTTCATCGGATGGTCCCTCGATTCCGGGGCATCGTCCGCACCCTACCAGCCGAACGGCACCATCTCGCTGAACCAGGACGACACGCTCTATGCCGTGTGGATCGTCCAGATAATCGACGTGGACACGGTCACGATCGACGAGGGCCAGTACACCGTCCTTGAGGGCGAGACCATCGTCATCAACGCCACCACGTCTCCGGAGCATGCCTCCGACAGAGGCGTGTACTTCCGCATCCAGGCGGGCACCGGTTCCGCCGACATCGACACTCAGAGCGAGACCACCACAGGCGGTACAGTGACCATTCGCGGCGTGTCCAACGGGACCGTGACGCTCATAGCGCAGGCCTCGGACGGTAGCGGAGCCACCGACCAGGTGGAGATAACCATCCTCCAGAGGATAACCGTCACATACGATGCCAACCAGGGTCAGGGAGCTCCCGAATCCCACTACATCGACACTGCCGAGAACACAGACAAGATCACATTGAAGTCGGAGACCCCGACGAGGGCCGATTACACGTTCCTCGGATGGGCGCTGAACAACCCCTATGCGACGGAGCCGGACTATCAGCCCGGCGAGGAGATCGATGTAACTTCATCCTGTACGCTCTACGCCGTATGGGAGAGGAACGCCATCCTCGTGTCCACCATCTCCCTCAGCGGGGACGCCACGGTCATCGTGGGCGGTCCGGACATCACAATAACCGCATCCGTCCTCCCGGGCGATGCTGAGAACAAGGGCGTCACATTCGCCATAACCGCCGGCGAGGGGCTTGCGGAGATCGTCAGCCAGCAGGTAACGTCCACTGGCGGGACGATGGTCCTCCGTGGGATCTCCGGCGGAAGCGTCACCATCACCGCCACGTCCGTTGACGGCAATGCCACCACCACCAAGACGATCACAGTCGAACGCACCATCACACTCAGCTTCGATGCCAACCAGGGTCAGGGAGCACCCGGCCCCCAGTCAGTGACCACATCCGAGTCCAGCCACACCTTCACCATCAGCTCCATCCCCCCGACAAGGGACGGATACCAGTTCGCAGGCTGGGCACTCGGGTACAACGGTCCGGCCGTCTGTCAGCCCGGAGGGACCTACGAGATCTCCGAGGATACGACGCTCGTCGCATACTGGCTTGAGATCCACGATTTCTCAGTCGTGTACGACGTCGGGGACGGTTCCGGAACCTTCGAGACCCAGTCTTACAGCGGCACGGAGACATCCCACGACTTCACGATTCATCCCGACTCCCCTACCCCTCCGCAGGGGTACAGGTTCCTCGGATGGGGAACCGAGGCACAGGGAGAACCCGTGTATCAGCCGGGAGCAACCGTGACGGTCGAGCCGCCGCACAGTCTCACCCTATATGCGATCTACGAGATCATCACATACGGGCACACGCTCATCTTCGATCCCAACGGAGGTTCGGACGGTCCGGGGACACTGGATCTTACGGACACCAACGTCGAGACCAGGTATGAGATAACCAGCGACCAGCCCGTCTGGGAGGGGCACTACTTCCTCGGATGGGCGGATTCCGCCGACGCGGAGACTCCGGACTACGTCATGGGCGACACAATCACCGTCGGAGAGACGAGGACCCTGTACGCCGTATGGCGCGAGACGGCCGTCCACATCACTTCCGAACAGGACGACGTCACGATCGAGACGGGCCAGCCCTTCTCCTACGTGATGACGGCCGACATGGACGGATGCGGGTTCAGCATCAGCTCAGAGCCGGAGGCATCCTGGCTGGGAATTGACGGCGGAAGGCTCTACGGTGTGCCGACGATAGATGACATCGGCACATACGTCATCACCATAACCGCGTCCTATCTGGATTGGACCCCGGATACGCAGACCTTCACGATCGAGGTCATCCAGGCTGTCGCAGACGAGCCCCCGGAGGGAGGAGCCGTCGTGTACGTGCTTGGGACATCGGATACCAACGAGCCCGTCCAGGGGGACGGATTCGTGGACTTCGGAACGTTCTATACCGATTCCTTGGTCTTCGAGTTCAGCGGCTCCGGGGCGGACGGCATCAGCTGGGCCGTCGATGGCACCACGATCTCGACCACCGAGTATCAGTGGTCGATCTCCTGGAGGTTCACTACCGAGGGGCAGCATGTTATCACACAGACCACCTACAACAACTTCGAAGGAAGGTCCGAGACGGTTCTGGAGATCCACGTCAACATCGCTGGAAACCCCCAGGTGTACTTCGAGACCAACGGCGGTTCCGAGATTGGGCCTCTTACCGCTCCGGGATACGGAATGACCGTCGCTGAGCCCGAGAAGCCCGTCAGGGACGGTTACATCTTCGACGGATGGTATTCCGATGAGGACTTCACCCAGCCCTTCAACTGGTTCAACCCGCTGAAGAGCGACGTCACCGTCTATGTCAAGTGGGTCGAGGACCCCAACGGAGGAACCGACGTCCCGACCGAACCCGGCGATTCCGACGGGGAGTCCGATTGGACCGTCTGGCTTTGCATCATCTTCGCTGTCGCAGCTGTGATCCTCGCTATTGTGACAGTGACGTCGAAGCAGTGGCTGATCATAATCCCGACCGTGGTCTCCGCCATCCTGGCAGTCGCCACATACGTCATCTTCGGAGGTCCGCTATGACATCCAACAAGAGGGGGGCAACCCCCAACCATACCATCATGGCGGCACTCATGGTCACATTGATGGTGGCCACATGCTTCTGCGTGTTCGCGCCGTCCGCTGAGGAAAGCGACGGGGCCATCATGCAGGCGCCGTCCTACACCGTCCGTTTCATCGCACCCGATGCGGACGGGACCAAATCTGCCGAGTACTCAGTCAACGAGGGCACCACGTACGAACTGCCAGTGACCACCTTCACGAGGGAGGGCTGGTATCTCAAGTACTGGGAGGGATCGGACGGGAAGCAGTACGATCCCGGACAGACATCGGATCCCGTCACTGGCGACATGACGTACACGGCGGTCTGGGAGCAGTTCTCGACCGGACACGGGGACGTCTACAAGGGCGTCTACACCCAGGAGATTGGTTCACCAGAAACCCAGTACAATCTGGAGAGCATCGCCGGCGGATACGGCCGTATCAGCAAGGGCGACACCTTCGCCGATTGGCTGGACCCTGTTGGAACCAACACCTTCCCAACGACCTATGAGGGTACTCCGAACAGGGCGGGAGTATACATCGTCGCTTTCGACCAGTCCATCGTGCACATCTCGCCGACGTACTACTGGTTCCAGATTCTGGTCCCTTCGACCTTCGATACGTCGTACACCGTCAACTTCGACTTCGGGGAGGGTGCCACCGTCTCCGATAACGTGGACACCTCGGTTGCCAGGCCGATCGGCATGAACGTAAGCCTGCCCGATTCCAGCAGCGCTACGATGGAGGGAGCGACGCTCACCGGATGGACCCTTTCCATCACTGGTAATCCAGCTACATTCGCAGCCGGAGGAATGTATACAGTAGGTTCGACCACCATGACCGGCGATTCCGTCACCTTAGAGGCCGAATGGACCTTTGGAACGTATATATTGCTTGTAAACCCCATGAACGCACCCGGTGTCTGGGCCAAGGGCGGCAATTATGGGGACTATATCCAGTTGGAACAGAAGCATGCCAATCAGGTTCACATTGATGGGTACACTTGGAACGGCTATATCGACGAGGCATCGCCGGACATCGTGATTCCTTTCAATGCGTACTATCAGCTGAGAGGGGATATCGACATCGTCGGATACTGGGTGCCCACAGGCTCCAGCACATACACCGTCACTTTCAACATGAACGGGGGAAGCCACTTAGAGAATGATCTGTCCCCAGTCGATGTCGAGAGCGGTACCAAGGTCTTTTTACCCGAATACGGACCAGTGAGGGATAATTACACCTTCCTAGGCTGGTCCACCGACCCGAATGCGACTCGGCCCATGTCCGACAGCACCATAACGGTCACTTCGGACGTGACGCTCTATGCGGTCTGGAGAGAGAACACCAACCCGGTAACGAGCATTCATGTCTCCGGGAACAACCTGATCCAGGTCGGGCAGACGACCACGCTCACCGCTTACGCCGAACCGTCCACCGCCGATAACAGGACAGTCTACTTCGACGTGATCGATTCCACGGACAATCCGGTCGTATCGGTCGTCGATGAGAACCCAACCGGAGACGGCGGAACGTTGACTCTGCAGGGTCTGAGGGCCGGAACGGTCACGGTGAGGGCCTATGCGGCGGACGGTTCCAACACCTTCGCCGAATACTCCGTCACGGTCCAGGGTGAATCCCAAGTCAACTACCAGGTTCTGATCTACGACGCCAACGGCGGATCGGGCGGACCGGGGACCATCAGGATCAACACGGGCAGTGCGACGAGCTATGATTTCCAGATATCGTCCTCCGAACCGATCCGTTCTGGATTCATCTTCAAGGGATGGGCGGATTCCGCGGATGCCGACACCGCCGTCTACGGCCTTGACAGCGGATTGCAGACGCACATCACCGTCCAGGGCGAGAAGAGGATCTACGCCGTCTGGGAGCCCAGCACCAAGACGATCACCATCACATACCATGCGAACGGGGTGCTCTGGCCCGGACTCAACTCCGAGGAGAAGTCGGAGTCCTTCGACATCGAGAGCGATTCGATAGAACTCAGACTCGGGACAGGTCCGACCCGGATAGGCTACGAGTTCAAGGGATGGTCCACCGAACAGGACACACAGGCCGATGCCGAAGGCCTCATCATGCCCGGTGCAAAGGTCACAGTAACCGAGGACATCACATACTACGCCATCTGGCTGCAGACGACCAGGACCTTCACGCTGAACTTCAACGCCAACGGCGGTACCGGAGGGCCCAGCTCCCTGAGCGAGAGCGTGCCGTCCATGTCGTACACGTTCGATATCCCGGCCGACGTCCCCACGTACGAGGGAAAGGTCTTTCTGGGCTGGTCAACCGACCGCAACGGGGACCCCGTCTACTCCTACGACGGCCTCAACAGGATCCAGCTGAGGGCCAGCAGCAACACGTCCTCAGTCACGGAGGAGCTGTTCGCCATCTGGGGCAACATGACGAACGACTACGTCGTCCATCTGGACCCCAACGGCGGCGAGGGCGATCTTCCGGATGTTGTCTACAACGGCACCGCATCCGAGACCACGCATGACATGGAGATCCCCTTCGACGAGGAGCACACACCCACGAGGGAGGACCATGTGTTCGTCGGATGGGCGCTCAGCGAATCCGCCCGCAGCCCCAGCGTGACCGCGGAGTGGAACACGGTCCCGATGACGAACAAGGACCTGGAGATAACCCTGTATGCCTTCTGGCAGGCCGTCGAGTCTGAGGAGTTCGTCTATCTGACCTACAACGCCAACGGCGGGGAGAACGCTCCCGGCGCCGAGAGGAAGGAGCTCGTGGACAATGTGGCCGAGTTCATCATCTCGTCCGATACCCCGACCCGCGAGGGATACGACTTCAAGGGATGGTCCCTGGACCCGGAGGCGGAGACCGCATCCATAGCGCCTGGGGACCCGTACCCGATCAACGAGAACACGACATTGTACGCGGTATGGGCGTCCAACACCGTGGACATAACGCTCCGCTTCAACTACAACGGGGCCACTGGAGGTCCGGGCCCGATCGTCAAATCCGCGGTCAACGGTTCCGCCAGCTTCGACATTCCGGAGGAGACCCCCTCCAGGTCCGGATACACCTTCCTGGGCTGGTCCCCGTCCGAGGGTTCGAGCACCGCATCGATATTCCCCGGCGACACGGGGATCATACTCACCGGGGACACAACGATCTTCGCCGTTTGGATGTCCAACGGGGAGCTCACCGAGTTCGTCCTGAACTTCGATCTCCGCGGAGGGACCGGAGACTTCGATCCGCTGACATACACCGGATACGAAACCCAGTACGACTTCGACATCCCCCGCTTCGCTCCCACGTCCGAGGACGGTTCCATGTTCATGGGATGGTCCGTGGACCCGGAGGCGGAGCAAGGAGACTACGGGGTTGGTGGGAAGTTCACGGTCTACGCCGAGGATTCGGAGCAGACCCTGTACGCGATATGGGGCGATGCGCCGGACAGCTATCTCATCACATTCTACGGATACCAGGACTGGTCCCCGAAGCCGCAGGTCGTCCAGTCCGGAGCCCACATAACCGAACCCGAGGTCCCCGAAAGGGAGGGTTACACCTTCCTCGGATGGTTCCTGGAGGGTTCCGACGAGCCGTTCGATTTCGAGAACACCGTCATGGACGACAGCACGACAGCCGACGGAGGCCTGTACCTCACAGCGAAATGGGAGCGTGTGCTTGCACCCGACGACCCCAACGGCAGCGGAGGCGACGAGCCCGATCACGACCCCGTCACACCGAATGATGACGAGGACGACGGCACGGTTTATCTGATCGCAGGTTCGGTGGCCATAGTCATCGGAGCGATAGTCGCGCTCGTCTCGTTGAAGACCAACTACTACGTGATCATACCCGGAATCATCCTGATTGTTGTCGGAGCCGTGATCATCGTTCTCTTCGGAGGGATAATATGAGTTCTTCAGACAGCCCGATACGCATGGCGGTGGCCATCGCCATCGCCATGGTGGCCGTGTTCGGATGCCTGGCCCTGACGGACCAGGATTCGGACGCCGCCGGTTCGGGAGGTTCGCTCTGCAACGTGACGTTCATCGCGAACTACAACGGGGACGGGGTTGCCTACGGCAACGGGGACAGCCAGACATGGCAGGTTCTCAGGGGTAACACCATCGAGCTCCCGACCATGATGTATTCGAAGACCGACTACGTGCTCACGCACTGGAACGTCGGGACCTATGACGGGGAATCCGTTAGGGCAGGAACGGAGCGGACCATCAACGGCGACACGACCTTCTATGGGGTCTGGGAGCCGACCACGGACAAGGGGAAGCATCGTTCGGACTTCGACGCTCAGCTGACGATCGAAGAGCCGTACCTCAAGACAATCGACCACGGTTCCTCTATGTTGAGCATCATGGACTTCGAGGTCTACAGCAAGCCCGATTGGATGACCATCACCGTGGACCAGGGTTCCACCCTCATCGCCGGAATAATCACGATCTCTGGATCCCCGACCGGACCCGGCAACTGGATCGTCGAGTTCTCATACAATCATGGCGATATGAGCTACTACCACTACTACTTCGTCGTCTCGGTTGCAGCCGAGACCGACCAGATGGCTACCCTGTCGTTCAATGTGAACGGCGGAAGCCAGGTGTCCATCGCGCAGCATACCATCCCATGCGGTACCGCCATCGTCCTCCCCGGACAGGGGATAACGACCAGGAACGGATACGATATGTGGGGATGGGATGCGGACGACGGTCGTGGGACCGAGGTCATCTACGCTCTCGGCTCCGTCTACACGGCCACGAGCGCGATCGGGGACGAGGAGTTCATGGCCCACTGGGAGCCCGCGGCCAACGTGATAATCTTCAACGCATCCGGAGCCAAGGGCATATCGTACTCTATCGTCAGGGAGGGCGACATAACCACCTTCCCGACCGAGGATTCCGTGGATTATGAGAATCCAGGTATGAGCCTCCTCGGATGGTACTTCGAGGACTCTCCTGGCAATATCTATGCGCCCCGTTACGAGTACCTTGTGGGTTCCGCCACCGAGGGCGCTATCTACCCCATGGCGTACTGGGTCGATGACGATGCCGAGACGTATCATGTCACATACAACGTCAACGGCGGTACGGACAAGGTCCTCTCGCAGGACGTCCTCCCAGGGAACAGCGTCGTGCTCCCGACCAACGGGTTCGTGAGATCCGGATACACTCTGGCCGGTTGGAGCGAGACATCCACCGGGGAGCCCTTGGACGGCACCACATACCAGCCGACTAAGGACACGACCCTCTATGCCGTATGGGAGGAGGGCGGCGGCGCCGAGGAGGGCCAGTTCTCCGTCCAGTTCAACGTCAACGGAGGGGAGGGATCGTTCCCTACCCAGACCATCGACTCGGGCGGCTACGCCACCAATCCCGGGAACCCGACGAGGGACGGCTACATATTCATGGGCTGGTCCCCCGGAGGGACAGCGGTCTGGGATTTCGAGAACATGCCGATAACGCAGAACCTCTCCCTCTCGGCCGTATGGCAGCAGCACTTCTCCGTCGAATGGGGGGAGAACACGGCATCCGTAACCATCAATGGCTACTGGGACGACTGCAGCTCCACCATAGACTGGGGAGACGACTCGGAGCCGACCGAGACCATCATCGGCTCCAGCCACACCTATTCCGGGGAGGGCAGGATCACGATAACCGTGACCACCATCTCGGGCTCCGGGGATATGGCTGTGACCTACCAGTCCAGCATGGACTTCGATCTCGGTAACATCCCCGACGATCCCCTAGAACCCGGGGAGATATATGCCAAGGGTCAGATCATCGACAACGGCGACGGCACATACACCCTGTCCGCCCAGGGGTCCGGGAACTACCACTCCCTGAAATGGTACGTCAACGAGGTCGAGGTCAGTACATCCGTGACGCACATGCTCGTCGGACTCCAGGACGGCACATACAACGTCAAGCTCGTCTTGACATCCGAGGACGGTCAGGCGCAGGCCAGCTGGGACGGTCAGATCGTCGTCGGAGGCGACGGCACCGACTGGGGACTCATAATCCTGATCGTGGTCGTGATCATCGTCGTCATAGCGGCGGTGCTTCTCTGGAGGTTCTTCCTATGAACATGGTCGAGACCCGCAGGCAGATGTTCGCCGTGACGGCAACGGCCATACTGCTGGTTGCCGGACTCGGGATCATCGTCGATTACCAGGAACGTGACGACTACGAGGTGGATGCATCCTTCTCGTTAACGTCAAGCGTGTTGATCCTGGCCTCTCTCGGCCTGTTCGGTACAGGCTACGTCCTAGGTGCCGCTTCGGCCGGCAGCGAACAGGATCCGGCATACTCCAGGGCCAACGAGGCGTCCATATTGGCGGCATCTCTGGCATCCGGCGTCATGTACTACCAGAACGCTCTGGACAACTACTCCAACATCTGGCCTTTGACGAACGACCACTGGGACAGGCAGGCCGAGATTGCGGCGGCCGCTCTCTGGGACGTGGGTGTGACCTTCGATTCGGAGGCGATACTGACCAAGGCCCACATCTACGAGAACCTGGTGGACATGGTCTACAACTCCACCGCCCAGGTCAACCGTCACTACGACGACATCGCTCTCCGTGTGGAGCAGTGGAACAGCACCGAGAACGCCGACTACTTCGGGGACGGCATGATGTCCCTTGAGATCCGTTACGGTAACAAGGTCATATCCGTCCAGCCCGGGAGCGATTTCAAGATGAGGATGGGGGTCGTCCTCCGTTCCACCGATGCCAACGATGACAGGGCCATGCTGTACGGAGGCGAGATCTACTCATCGGCCACCAGCCAGATAAGGAACGGGAACACGGTCATCGACCTCCCGGCCGGATGGTACGATCTCGAATCCGACCCCGATTTCCACACAGGAATCTGGGAGTTCACCAACGGCAGGGCGTACTTCGGCAGCATGATGACCCTTGTCGGGTCCAATGCTGGAAGCCCCGGAATAATCATCGAGGACGACGGCGAGGTCACGGTGCTCACAGCTACGAACGTGGGCGACGCCGATAGCGGTGCCTCCCCCGGAGAAGGGGTCGAGGGCGAACCCGACTACGTTACTCTGTACGACTGCGACATCACCGACGGAACGGCTGTGTACGATTCGATAGACATCGCCATCGTTCCCTCGGAGACCGAGAACCAGCATGTGATCGAGGCCACGTACACCCTGGCCTCCTTCGCTCATCTGTACCAGACCCTCATGAGCTCCGCCAACCACGCCAGCGGAGCCGCGGAGACCGTATGGAACATGTACGACCATGCGGGGGAGGCCAGCCCGTATCTGAGCACGCTGATCGTCCCCGAGAACTACGCGAACGTCGATCTCACGCCGGCACAGCGCGAGATGATAACGACGCTGGCTATGCAGCAGCTGTACGACTACTGGGACAGGAACGGCGGGGCGATCAAGCAGGATTCGTACGTCATGACCAATGAGTCCCTTTCCCTGTTATGCAGCGGGGATGTGACCATCACGGACTTCACCGTCGGAGGGTCCCACGAGAACCTGGAATACGACGATGTGATCTTCACCCCGATCTTCTACGAGGACACCACATTGAATGCGGACAGCAGACCGCAGGAGATCGACCAGCAGTGCTTCGTCATGATATGGGGTTCTGCGAAGGACGCCGAAGGTAACGACGTGTCCCTTTCCAACTTCGAAATCGCTGATGCGGAGATGGCTGAGCTCATCTTCCTCGGGGAGGGAGCCACCATGACCATCGCATCGATGAAGTATGGGGAGGAGTACGTCGATTCGTTGTTCCTGGATTGTGACGATATCGAGATCATCAATCCCGGCGACATCATCATTCCCGATCCTGTGATCCCGGAGAAGGAGAACGACCTTGGAGAGCTTCTGAGGCTGATCTTCATCATCCTCGGAGCGGCGATTCTGCTGTGGGGTGCCAAGAACACCAACATCGTGACGATACTCATCGGAGCTGCGCTGATCCTGATCGGATTCGTAGCGACTGAATGGATAGAGAATGTGCTGGAGAAGTACTTCGACCTGGTCTGGAGGTGGCCGGGTAGCTGAGGTGAGCGATATGGAGCTGACAATAGACATGTCCGTGCCCGAAACGGCCATCGTCTGGTTCGCCATCCTCGCGATCGTCGTCGGGGTGCTCCTGGCCTACGGCTCTTGGAGGATGTGGCAGAAGGGGAGCATGCCCCTCGCCATCCTCCTGGTCGGAACGCTGCTGATGCTGGTCAAGCTCCCTGCCTGATCGCAAAACTTATCCCCCGGATAATTATTCAAAGCCGCAGCGGGCCATAAATGGTCCGCTGCGGCTTTATTATGAACGTTCCTGCCTTATATAGGCATATTCTTCATTTTCCGGTTTCTCCGGCCACTGGGCTCACTCGTCCTGTGCAGCCTCCATGCGCCGCAGAGCCTCCAGGGTGTACACCAGCGCCCGCACAAGATGAAATGCGCATTTCCACTCTGTCCCCTTGGCGTCCACCTTGACCGATCCGTCTGCGTTCAGCCGCTCGAACCACTCGCCATATTCCGGGTCAAAGAAATTGCTGCGGCAATACTGATGGTGGCGCAGGAATCGCTCCCAATACAGCTCGTTTTTCCCCGCCTCATAGGTCATAGCCAGGGCGCACAGCTGCTCCGCATTTGCCCACCACACCTTGTCATCCCAAAGGGAATTTGTGGCCAAAAACCAATCCACAGCCACAGGCTCCGTTCCGTTCACATCCAGGTAGGAATTCAGGCCGCCGTACACCTTGTCATACCCTCGTTCATACACCCAATCCTCAAATTCCACCGCGCGGTGCAGCAGGTTCTCCCGGCCGCTGCTGCGCGCATACTCCAGAATGAACCATACCGCCTCAGAGGAATGGCCGGGGTTTGTGAATCGGTCCGCCGGCTCCTTCAGGAAGAGCTGGTTATCCCACGACACGGTCTCAAATATGGCCCGGTAGTCGTCCCTTGCAAACCAGTTGCATATCTTATCCAGGCACTCGTCAATAAAGGGCCGCGTATACTCCTCCCCCAGCACCGGGATGCATGTCATGATCGCGCTCAGCGCCGTCATGTACATATCGTGCCAGATGTGGTTTTCCTGCCAGGTGTTCTCATAGATATCCTTGAAATATCTGTCGGCAAAATTCCGCTCCAGGGTATCATATGTAGCACGCATAATCGCCATTGCCTCGGCGTCCTGTCCGCCCAGGGCCGTGTTGTATTCCCCCAGGGCCTGCAGCACATGCATATCCGCAAACACGGACGTCGTCCCCACCAGCACATGGCCTT
>OOCI01002147.1_pt1 | contig 12728 bp, 10 predicted proteins | sample 1671761 | NCBI WGS metagenome assembly OOCI01 (sample SAMN06348190, study PRJEB24527) | human gut metagenome | biome: human gut; feature: ankylosing spondylitis patient; material: feces | host: Homo sapiens | place: China | collected 2015-10
AGCTTAAGCTCTACTCTCTCCCTGGAGATAGTCTCTATCTCCGCAAGGTATTCATACCCGCAGCCGTCGGACAGCATCACCCTGTCGCCGCTCTGCATGCGCAGCACCTTGGATATGTGCTTCACATCCTCACCGATGATGGCGGCGCTGTCCTCCGTCATGTCATCCGGCTTTACAAAGAACCTGTTCATGCTTACCTCTTGGGCCGCGCCAGTATAGCCCGCCAGTCGTCTCCGGCCTTTACCTCGAGCACCTCAAAGCCGTTCTTGTCGAGTGCGCAGAGCACCTCGTCCAGCCTCTCTGCGATTATGCCACTCATTATGAACACGCCGTCTTTCTTTATGAGTTTCGGCACTATGGCGGAAAGCTCGATTATGACGGAGGCCACTATGTTTGCCGCTACCACATCATACTTCTTTTCGCAGAGCTTATCCTGCAATGCGCTGTCGGACAGCACATCCCCCACAAGAACAGTGTAGGTATCCTTGCCTATGCCGTTCATGGCGGCGTTCTCGTAGGCGATCTTCTCGGCTATGGGGTCAATGTCCACAGCCATCGCTTCCTTTGCGCCAAGCAGCAGAGAAGCTATAGACAGTATGCCGCTGCCGCAGCCCATATCTATCATGTCGTCTCCCGCCTTTACTGTCTTCTCAAGGAACTCGAGACACATGCGCGTAGTGTGATGGCTGCCTGTGCCGAATGCCATACCGGGATCGAGGGACAGTACTATGCGGCCGGTGTCCTCCACCTTCTCCCAGGAGGGGCGCACCAGCAGCCTGTCGCCTATCTCCAGGGGCTTGTAGTATATCTTCCAATTGTTCTCCCAGTCCTCGTCGTCCGTGATGCGCACGACGGTGCGCAGGCTGCCGAGATCCAGACCTACATCCATATTCCTGAGCTCCGCAAAGGAATCCTCTATGGCCCTTACGGTAGCGCGATTGTCCGCAACATCTGCTATGTACGCCTTTACACAGGGCTCGTCGCTGGTGACGAGCCTATCCATGTCGGCATAGTCCCAATACTTGGCAGTATCCCTGAGGAACTGTTCTATGCTTTCTCTGCCCTGTTCTATCATAACCTGATTTATGCCAAGCATGTCAAGGCGAGCGCATACCGGGTCAAGGCCCTCCTCGGTAGTAAATATGGTAACCTCCATCCACTTCATATGATCAATTCCTCTTTATGCATATAATTCTAAAGTATAATATACTGCATTTCTCACTTTTGGGCAACACAAAAGGGCGGCCGTAAAGCCGCCCTAAAGCATTTAGTCTAATTCCACTTATCTTTTACCTTGTCAAATATGGTCTTTTTGCCGACCTTTGCCTCGGATACTTTATCCCCAAGGGAATCCGCCAGCTTTTTTATCATATCCTTCTGCTCGGCTGTGAGCTTCTTGGGTATGACTATATTAGCCTTTACCATAAGATCGCCCTTTTGAGTTGTATTGAGCCGCACTATGCCCTGCTCACGCAGCCTGAAGGTAGTGCCTGGCTGTGTACCCTCCGGAATGTGATACTTCACTGTGCCGCTGAGGGTTGGCACCTGTATGTCGCCGCCCAGCGCCGCTACTGTCATAGGAACGTCCATGGTGATGTACAAGTCTGAGCCCTTGCGGGTGAACAGCCTGTGGCTCCTCACGGTAATGCTTATGTACAGGTCGCCCGCTGGACCGCCGCGGAGGCCCGCCTCGCCCTCGCCGCGCATGGTAAGTATCTGGCCATTGTCTATGCCTGCCGGGATATTGACTACTATGCGCTTGGACTTATTGACGCGCCCTCTGCCCTTGCATTCCGGACAGGGCTCCTTGATTATCTTGCCTGTGCCGCCGCAGGCATCACAGGGACGAACCGTAGAGAAGGAGCCGAACATGGTGTTCTGCTGCGAGCGCACCTGACCGCTGCCTCCGCAGACGGAGCAGGTGACGGGGCTCGTACCCTTCTTCGCACCGGTACCGCCGCAGGCCGCACAGTTCTCCTCACGAGGTACAAGTATTTCCTTCTTCGTTCCGAAGGCCGCTTCCTCAAAGGTTATGGTAAGGTTATAGCGCAGGTCGTTGCCCGCCACAGGAGCATTGCGCCGCGCCGATGAGCTGCCGCCAAAGCCGCTGCCGAAGCCGCCAAAGCCGCCGCCAGTAAAGGCGGAGAATATATCCTCGAAGCCGCCGAAGCCGGCGCCGTTGAAGCCGCCGCCCTGTGCCTGCGTGGGATCAAAGGCGGCGTGACCGAACTGGTCATACTGCGCCTTCTTCTGAGGGTCGGAAAGGACCTCGTAGGCTTCGTTTATTTCCTTGAATTTTTTCTCTGCCTCAGCATCGCCTGGGTGCAGATCCGGGTGGTACTGCTTGGCAGCCTTTCTAAAGGCGCTTTTTATTTCGGCCTCGGAAGCGTCTTTATTGATTCCCAATATTTCGTAATAATCTGCCTTTGCCACTGTTTCCCCAACTTTCTACATCTGCCGCTTTCGCGTGAATTCTCTTATTTCTTTCTTTTTGTTCCCCCGCAAGGAGCCAAAGCGAATCCGCTTTGGCTCCCTGCTTCTAAAAACTTGATTGTTTAAGCCTTAAAAAGCTTTATTTCTGGTCGTCCACTACTTCGTAGCCAGCATCCACAACGGTGTCGTCATGGTGTGCGCTGCCGGTGTTCGCGCTGCCTGCATCGCTGCCGTTGAAGCCTGCGCCAGCGCCGGGATTCTGCTGCTGGGCCTGCTGATAGATCTTGCCGAATACATCGTAGGACACTTCGGTCAGCTTATCGCTGGCGGCCTTGATAGCTGCGGAGTCGGTGCCTTCCATGGCCTTCTTGACGTTAGCGATCTCAGATTCGATCCTGGCCTTATCGTCGGCGCTCAGCTTGTCGCCCAGCTCCTTGAGGGTCTTTTCGGTGGAGTATACCATGCTGTCGGCATGGTTGCGGATCTCCACCTCTTCCTTGCGGGCCTTATCCTCGTTGGCGTACTGCTCTGCATCGTGTACAGCCTTGTTGATCTCGTCCTCGCTCAGGTTGGTGGAGGCGGTGATGGTGACCTTCTGCTCGTTGCCGGTGCCCAGATCCTTAGCGGATACGTGTACTATGCCGTTGGCGTCGATATCGAAGGTAACTTCGATCTGAGGCACGCCGCGGGGAGCGGGAGCAATACCGGCCAGCTGGAAGCGGCCAAGAGTCTTATTGTACTGTGCAAACTCGCGCTCGCCCTGAAGCACATGAACTTCTACGCTGGTCTGGCCGTCCGCCGCGGTGGAGAAGATCTGGCTCTTCTTGGTAGGAATGGTGGTGTTGCGGTCGATCAGGCGGGTGAATACGCCGCCCACGGTCTCGATGCCCAGAGACAGAGGAGTTACGTCCAGAAGCAGAACGTCCTTTACCTCGCCGCCCAGTACGCCGCCCTGAATAGCAGCGCCTATGGCTACGCACTCATCGGGGTTTATGCCCTTGAAAGGATCCTTGCCGGTAATGGCCTTAACAGCTTCCTGTACTGCGGGGATACGGGTGGAGCCGCCGACCAGAATGACCTTATCTATGTCGGCATTGGTTAGGCCGGCATCCTTCATCGCAATATGCATGCACTCCTTGGTCTTATCGATCAGATCGGCAGTCATGTCGTTGAACTTAGCACGGGTCAGGGTCATGTCAAGGTGCTTAGGACCAGTGCTGTCCGCAGTAATGAAGGGCAGGTTGATGTTGGTCTGCACCATGCTGGAAAGCTCGATCTTAGCCTTCTCCGCGGCTTCCTTCAGACGCTGCATTGCCATGCGGTCGCCGGAAAGGTCGATGCCGTTGCTCTTCTTGAACTCGGATACGATATAATCCATGATGCGCTGGTCGAAGTCGTCGCCGCCCAGGCGGTTGTTGCCGTTGGTTGCAAGAACTTCAAATACGCCGTCGCCTATCTCAAGGATTGATACATCAAAGGTGCCGCCGCCCAGATCGTACACAAGTATCTTCTGATTGGTTTCCTTATCCATGCCGTATGCAAGGGCCGCCGCAGTAGGCTCGTTGATTATACGAAGGACTTCCAGACCGGCAATGCGGCCCGCATCCTTGGTAGCCTGACGCTGGCTGTCAGAGAAGTAAGCAGGTACGGTTATAACGGCCTGAGTTACTTTTTCGCCCAGATACGCTTCCGCGTCGCTCTTCAGCTTCTGAAGGATCATTGCGGATATCTCCTGAGGAGTATAATCCTTGCCGTCGATATGCTTCTTATAGCTGGTTCCCATCTCACGCTTGATGGAGCTTACTGTACGATCCGGGTTGGTGATAGCCTGGCGCTTTGCGGCGTTGCCGACTATACGCTCGTTATCCTTAAAAGCAACTACGGAAGGAGTAGTACGCGCGCCTTCGGAGTTGGGAATTACAACGGGTTCGCCGCCTTCAAGAACGGCTACGCAGGAATTGGTGGTACCAAGGTCAATACCGATAATCTTTGACATAATCTATTTCCTCCTGATTATTGTTGAGTTTATACTTTTTAATATTTATTTCGCAACCTTCACCATGCTATGGCGGATTATGCGATCTTTTACTTTATAGCCCTTCTGGAAAACCTCCAGAATGTCGCCGGACTCAGCGTCGTCGCTTTCGCCCTGCATCACGGCGTTGTGCAGCTCGGGATCGAACTTACCGCTGGCGTCTATCTCCTCAAGGCCCTTCTTTGTGAGTACATCCATCAGCTGCTTGTAGACCAGCCTCACTCCCTCAACGTAGTTTTGATCCACATTTTCGGAATTATTCAGCGCCCTCTCGAAGTTGTCAATCACCGGCAGCAGTTCTTTTATTACGTTTCGTTCGCCTTCAGCCAGACTGTCCGCATAAACGCTGGCATTGCGTCTGCGGAAATTATCAAAATCCGCCTGAACGCGCTGAGCCAGATTTTTCATTTCATCCCGCTCGCCTTCAAGCTTTGTGATGTGATCCCTTACCTGTTGGAACTCATCCTGCTTGAGAGTTACGGTTTCCTCGGGTACAAGCTCCTCTTCGGCCTCGTTCTTTTCAGGCTTCGGCTCTACGGGATCCTTGTCGCCCTTTTTCCTGTTCTCATGATCTTTATCCAATTTACCGCTGCTCCTCTTCAAACATATTTGTAAGTATGGTGCCGAGGCTCTTGCCAAGCTGGCCCAGCACCGCAAGCACCCTTGCATAATCCATTCTTGTAGGTCCTATCACCCCGAGGGAACCAAGGGGCGTCCCGCCTACCTTATACGTAGCCGTGACCAGGCTGCAATCCTTCATATCCTCCGAAGGATTCTCCGTGCCGATAGTCACCGAAAACTCGACCTTTGTTGCCTCAGTAAGCATGTTGCGGAGCATATCCTTGGACTCAATAACGTTCAGAAAGCTCCTCGCCTTGTCCATGTCGCTGTACTCAGGGTAATTGAGCATATTGTTGGCGCCTGACAGTTCAAGCTTTGAACCGTTCTCGGCACTCTTGCGCACGGTATCCAGAGTATCATTCAGGAAATCCCTCTGCTCCTTCATGGTGACGTACAACTCGGGTATCTCCTCCTGATTTACCGTATCCAGCCGCTTGTTGCGGAGGCGCTCGGTAAGTATTCTGGAAATGCGCTCAAGCTGTTCCGCAGTGATGTCCCTGGGCACTCTGATCATGTAGTCGCGGGTAATACCCGCGTCGGTAACTATCACCACCAGAGCCTTGCCCTCGGTCACCGGCACCAGTTGAATGTGCTTCAGCTTTACGGCATTGATGTTGGGAGAAAGCACAAGGGAGGTATATTTGGTCATGTTTGACAGCACCCATGCCGTCTGGCGCACTATTTCGTCCACCTTGTTGATGGTATTTGAATAGCAGTTCTGAATAAACCTCTGCTCGCTCTCGGTGAGCATCGCCCTGTGCATTATGCTGTTCACATAAAGCCTGTATGCTTTTTCGGAAGGTATGCGTCCGGCGGAGGTATGGGGCTGCTCAAGGTATCCCATCTCCTCAAGGTCGCTCATCACGTTTCGTATAGTGGCGGAAGAAAGGGCGATGTCGGATTTCTTTGATACCGTCCGTGAGCCCACGGGGGTCGCGGTCAGTATGTAATCGTCGATTATGGCCTGCAATATACGCATCTTCCGCATATCCAGTTCCATAGCCGCTCCCTTCCTTTCTGAAATACTGTTTTGTTGTTAGCACTCATCGTGTTTGAGTGCTAACTCACGAGTAATATAATAGCACTGCTCCTCAATTCTTGCAAGTGGAGCAGCGCCTTATATTGTGACAAAACGGAAAAATCACGTTGATAAAATTTGTACTTTATTGCATGAATTCCATCAACGCGCTGTTCTGCATATCGAGGCCCCTGTCCGTAAGGCGCATAAATCTCTGGTCCACAGTCAGCCAGCCCATATTTTCAAGCTTATTTACGGCTTCCTTGTATACTTCGCATACATCGGCCCCAAAGCGCGCCTTAAAGCGCCCAAGCTCCACGCCTTCTATTTTGCGCAGCCCCAGCATTATCCATTCAAACATTTCGTTCTCCCGTCCTATGCTTTCGATATCTTCCCGCGGAAGGCAGCCATTCTCTATCTTTGATATGTAATCGTCCATGCTTTCGCTGTTCCTGAAGCGTATCAGTTCCCCCTCTTTGCTGCGCAGCGCAGAGCTGGAGTTTAAGCCGAGGCCTATATATTCCCCGACGTCCCAGTAATTTATATTATGCCTGCACCGGCGGCCCCGCTTTGCATAGTTTGATATTTCGTATCTCTCGTAGCCGAGGCTCTCCAGCCGTGCCATGCCGGCCCTGTGCATGTCGTACACCGCATCATCGTCAGGCAGCACGGTGCGGCCTTCATTCACCCAATCGTACAGCGGCGTGCCCTCTTCCAATATAAGGGAATAGGCGGATATGTGGTCTACGTCCAGCAGCCCGCCCCGTTCTATGCTGTCGATATACTCTTTTTCGCTCTGTCCCGGCAGGCCGTACATGAGGTCGATATTTATGTTTTCGAACCCGGCAGCCCTTGATAGCTTTACGGCTTCCTCGGCCTGCGCCGCGCTGTGTATTCTGCCTATGGACCTGAGCAAATCGTTGTCAAAGCTCTGAACGCCTATGGATATCCTGTTGAAGCCCGCCCTTCTGTATGCTTTCAGCTTGTCCATGTCAACCGTGCCAGGGTTGCACTCTATTGTAGCCTCGGATATTTCCAGATCAAAGCAGGCTCTTATGCGTTCCATTGCGGTGCATATAAACTCGAGAGGTACTGCCGACGGCGTACCTCCTCCGAAAAATACCGTATCGAATTTTTTGCCGCCGCACTCTGCCGCAGCCATCGCTATCTCCTTATAAAGCGCTTGGAAATACGCGTCTGCCCTGCCCTGTTCCGGGAAGGAAACAAAGTCGCAGTAGGTGCACTTCTTAACGCAGAAGGGGACGTGGAGATATATTCCCGCCATTTCAGTTTATGCGAAGCACGCTCATAAAAGCGTCGCTGGGCAGCGAAACGGTGCCTATCTGGCGCATGCGTTTCTTGCCCTCCTTCTGTTTTTCGAGCAGCTTTTTCTTTCTTGAAATATCGCCGCCATAGCACTTTGCAAGCACGTCCTTGCGCACTGCGCGAACGGTTTCTCTGGCAATTATCTTGCCGCCTATCGCAGCCTGTATGGGTATCTCGAACTGCTGGCGAGGTATTACCTCCTGAAGCTTCTCGGCTACGGCGCGACCCTTGGCGTAAGCCTTATCCCGGTGGACGATGGTTGACAGCGCATCGCAGATGTCGCCGTTGAGCAGAAAGTCCAGCTTCACGAGGTCGCTCTTTACATACTCCTTCAGCTCGTAATCAAACGAGGCGTAGCCGCGGCTCCGGGACTTGAGCTGATCGAAGAAGTCGTAGATTATCTCGTTAAGCGGCAGCTCATACTTGATATTTACCCTGTCCTCCTCGATGTAGGTCATGTCCTTGAACACGCCCCGCTTGTCCTGGCACAGCTCCATTATGGTGCCCACATATTCGGATGGGGTCATTATGTGCGCCTCTACCACGGGCTCCTCCATATACTCTATCTCAGCAACATTTGGCATATTGCTTGGATTATCCAGCAGCATTTCGCCGCCGTCCGTAAGCTTTACCTTATATATTACGCTTGGGCTTGTGGTAACAAGGTCCAAATCGAATTCCCGTTCAAGGCGTTCCTGAATTATTTCCATGTGCAGCAGGCCCAGAAAGCCGCAGCGGAAGCCAAAGCCCAGCGCCATGGAGGTTTCAGGCTCATAGGACAGCGACGCGTCGTTAAGCTTGAGCTTATCAAGGGCGTCGCGCAGGTTCTCATAGTCCGCGCCGTCGGCGGGATATATGCCGCAGAACACCATGGGGTTTGCCTGCTTATAGCCGGGCAGAGCTTCCTTGGCGGGGTTGTTCGCATCTGTTATGGTATCTCCCACCTTAGTCTCCGCCACGCTCTTTATGGAGGCGGATATATAGCCTACCTCGCCCGCCGTGAGCGAATCCGCAGGCAGCAGCCCCGGTGTGAACACGCCCACCTCGGTAACGTCGAACTCGCGCCCTGTCGCCATGTACCTTATACGCATGCCGGGCTTTATTGTGCCGTTCTTTACCCGCACATAGCTGAGAGCACCCTTGTAGTTATCGTATATGCTGTCGAATATGAGCGCCTGAAGCGGAGCCTCTGGATCGCCGCCGGGAGCCGGTATATTATCCACCACCTGCTGTAACACCTGATCTATGTTTATGCCGTTTTTGGCAGAGATGCGCGGTGCTTCCTCCGCAGGAAGGCCTATCACATCCTCTATCTCCTTTATGACAAACTCCGGCTGGGCGCTGGGCAGGTCTATTTTGTTTATTACCGGCACTATCTCAAGGTCGTTGTCCAGTGCAAGGTATACATTGGCAAGCGTCTGTGCTTCTATTCCCTGTGTGGCGTCCACCACCAGCACCGCGCCCTCGCATGCGGCAAGGCTGCGGGAGACTTCGTATGTGAAGTCCACATGGCCCGGGGTATCGATCAGGTTGAGCATATACTTTTTGCCGTCGGTATGGGTATAGAACATTCTGACTGCGGTGGCCTTTATGGTTATGCCACGCTCCCGTTCTATCTCCATGGTATCCAGCATTTGCTCCTCCATATCCCTGACGGCCACGGTATCCGTAAGCTCCATCATGCGGTCCGCAAGGGTGGACTTGCCGTGATCGATGTGGGCGATTATGCAAAAGTTTCTTATAAGCTCGCGGCTGTATGCCATTGCTGTCCCTCCAGAGAAAAATAAAAGCCTTAAAAGCTTCCAGTAAAAATAATACTTTATGCGAAGGCAAATTGCAAGGGCGGCTGTGATGTGATACATTATTTATTGATCTTAAGATTCGAGGTGTACGCCATGTTCTGCAAAGACTACGATTCCTTTATATCCCTCCTCAGCCGCAGGAATTACACCGTGCATACCGCCAGGGATGGCGCGCAGGCCCGCGACATACTGCTTTCCCTCGTCCCGGAGGGCAGCACCGCGGGCTTCGGAGGCTCCATGACCGCCAAGGAGCTATGCCTTTCCGAGGCGCTGCGCGGCAAGGGCTGCATCACTTATTTCCACTGGGAGGCGCCCGCCGAAGAGCGGGGCGAGGTGACCCGCAGGGCGGCCCGGGCGGACTGGTTCATAGCCTCCGCCAACGGCATAACCCGCACCGGCAAAATAGTGAACATCGACGGCACCGGCAACCGGGTAGCCTCCATGATATTCGGGCCAAAGAACGTTGCCCTCATAATAGGCAAAAACAAGTTCGCGGAAACCATGGACGAGTGCATGGACAGAATAAAGACTGTGGCATGTGCAAGGAATGCACAGCGTCTCGGCCTGTCCACCCCCTGTGCCGTCGCCGGCCGATGTGTGGACTGTTTCTCCAAGGAGCGCATATGCAGCGTGACCACCATCATCGAAGCCAAGCCCGGCGCAATAAGCGAGATGCACCTCATACTGGTAGATGAGGTGTTGGGCTACTGATGTACTTCGCCTATATCATGCGCTGTGCCGACGGCACCCTCTACACCGGCTATACAGATGACATAGTCCGGCGAGAGGCCGTACACAACTCCGGCCGCGGCGCAAAGTATACGCGCTCCCGTCTTCCCGTTAAAATGGTCTATCACGAGTCCTTCGCTACGAGATCCGAGGCTATGAAGCGGGAGTGCGCCATAAAACGGCTTTCACGGGAGCAAAAGCTGAAGCTTATAGCAGATCATAGCAATACCCGGCAGGAATGACCTGCCCGACAGAGTGTCAAAAAAGTGGCTGAATGCCACTTTTTTGAGTTTTACGGGTTTTGCCTCTCGCATTCGCTCCCGGGCGGCAAAATCCGCAAAGTACGAAAACCTCTGGGTTTTCATCCGTTCTGACGCACATGTCGTCAGAGCCGGATTAAACATAAGGGGCTGCGGCCCCTTATCAACCCTGGGGTTTTTTGACAGACTGCCGGGCAGGAATGACCTGCCCGATTCTTTTGCTGCGCTTATTATTTAATGCGAAGCAGGCTGAACAGCCGGTGCAGCGGCGGCATATCCCCGGTCTTTGGCACGAGCAATATAAACGGGCCTTCATAAAGCTCCGGCCTCCACTGGGGCGCCGCCGGGCTTTCTACCTGGCTGGTTTCGCCGCCAGCCATCACCCTGATGCTCCTGACCCTGCTAAAGCTATTTTCTTCTTGCACTGTTTGCTGATTCTTCCAGGGATCAGGGCTTCCGCCTGTAACAGTAAACTTATATCCCGGCCTTACCGCCTCCACCGCCTTCATGCTATCGCCAATGTATTCGGAGTCCGGTTCAAAGTCGAAATAACCGCCGGATATGCTGACGCTGCCTCTGCTGTCAATATACGAATAAAATCCGTCGGTGGGATCCGCCGTACAAAGGCTCTTCTCCGGAACGCAGAACACCTCCCCGCCGATTATCTCTATGCTTTTGCCGACCGCATCGTAAAAGTCGCCGGAAAGCATGCCTCCCTCCTCCAGCTCTGCCATGGATATCCTTCCGCCCGTCATAAGAAAGCCTTTTCCGCCCTCGGTAAGGCTTACGGGTGCGCCGGCAAACACCATTCCGTCGCCGAAGTCGCAGTATTCTCCCCGAGAGGCGATACTGCCTCCCTCAAGCACGCACCTGCCCTCAGCCACAACTATTGCTACGGTATTGCCGATTATACTGCCGCTTTTATCCTCCGAGGAATCCCTGATGGTCAGCGTTCCGCCTTCTATATTCACGTTTACGGCGGCATAGGCGTTATATGCGTTCTCGCCCCGCTCCTGGGCTATGGTCCTCCCGTTCAGGTCTATGCACAGCTCCCGCCTTACGGTTATGCCGCTGGTATCCATTCCGCAGTTGGCAAAGGTAACATCGCTTTTGAGCTTTATGCTCTTTTTAAGCTCATAAATGGCAGCCTCCGCACCGCATATAGCCTTCGTATCACACGCAACACACCTGTCAAGGTCGCCCACAACGTAATATGCGCCATTACCGTCATTGCCGCTGAGCCTTGCTATGCATTCCGTGTCAGTCGTTCTTTCGCTCCACTCTCCGTCAACAACGCAGATGATAACCGCTTTTCCCGCAACAGTTATGCTTTCCGCGTCATCTTCCTTGGAAACCTCTATTATTTCCCCATCCTTTGCCGCACCCACGGCCTCCTGCAGCCCGCCGTATTGCTCTTCGCCGATACCGGGATCCGCGTATGCCGGGACCAGCGAAAAAGCCAGCATCGCGGCAAGCAAAACAGCGGTCAACGTCCTTCTCATAGACTCTCCTCCTTGTATTTTTTGAGATGATTAAGCAACGCATCTCGATGCGTATTTGAATTCCAAAGCTGTTTGAGAAAATCGGTTGATTTAAACGCGTATTATTTTGAGCTGAAATAAAAATGCCTGATTTGAACGGTATATGGTATTATGAATGCGCCCCCGCCGGAAGCTGCCCGGCGAGGGCAAATGTGTCTTTTAGAAATCTATTTCTTTCTGAATATAGCCTTCAAGCTCCGCTATGGGCATGCGAACCTGAGCCATGGTATCCCTGTCGCGTACGGTGACAGTCTCGTCCTCAAGGGTATCGAAGTCGATGGTTATGCACAGCGGAGTGCCTATCTCGTCCTGCCTGCGATAGCGCTTGCCTATGGCGCCGCTGTCGTCGAAATCCACCATAAAGTGCTTGGCTAGAAGCTCGTATACTTCCCTTGCCTTGTCGCCCAGCTTGTTTTTCTGGAGGGGCAGTACGGCCGCCTTGTAAGGAGCCAGAGCGGGGTGAAGATGCAGCACGCTGCGCACGTCGCCGTTTTCAAGAGTCTCCTCGTCATATGCGTCGCACAGGAAGGCCAGCGCTACGCGGTCCGCGCCGAGGGAAGGCTCCACGCAGTAAGGAACGAACTTTTCGTTGGTGAAGGGGTCCATGTATTCCATGGACTTGCCGGAATGGTTCTGATGGGCCTTCAGGTCGTAATCTGTACGGCTCGCAACGCCCCAGAGCTCGCCCCAGCCGAAGGGGAACAGGAACTCTATATCGGTAGTGCCGTTAGAGTAGTGGCTGAGTTCCTCCTTGGCATGCTCACGAAGACGTATATTCTCTTCCTTCATGCCGAGGGAAAGCAGGAACTTATGGCAGTAATCCTTCCAGTATTCATACCATTTCATCTCGGTGCCGGGTTCACAGAAGAATTCCAGCTCCATCTGCTCGAACTCGCGGGTACGGAAGGTGAAGTTGCCCGGGGTGATCTCGTTGCGGAAGGACTTGCCTACCTGACCAACGCC